>Ga0160428_1001312_pt1 | contig 19511 bp, 21 predicted proteins | sample SolpanmetagenomM_FD_108198 | JGI IMG/M metagenome (GOLD analysis project Ga0160428, IMG submission 108198) | Solar panel surface microbial communities from Lawrence Berkeley National Laboratory, California, USA - M | ecosystem: Engineered > Built environment > Solar panel > Unclassified ... | reverse complement strand
TCTCTCTTCTTCCTTCAACACAACACCTCCAACACCCTCTAAACTAATCACCCTCATACACAATCACCATCATGCCTCTCATCGTCCCCGGTATCCAGAGCTCCCTCACCGGCGCTGGCGGCCAGGATTGGCAGAGCAAGCTGCTCGGCAAGAAACTCGGAGACTCTTCCGACCAGATGGTGAGTGAGCGATATTAATGGAACGTCGAGTCTTTGCATGCTTGCTTGCTTGCTTGCTTGCTTGCTCAACCCTCCTTCTCCTTTACAGACGTTTGCAAAGAAAGAGCTTCCTGCCAACCATCGCGTTGTCGAGGCAGGCGGCATGATGACCATGGACCACCAACCTGAGAGGTAAGTCCTTTCCGTCTTCTTTCCATAAACTTGCTCACGCCTTTGCCAGGTTGAATGTTCATGTCGGCAAGGACGGAACTGTTAGCAAGGTCACCCACGGTTAGATCCCATTGAATAAAGACATGTTCCATCATTGCTTTGAGTGACATCAACTCTTGGGTCATGGCTCCCTTAACCCCATCCGTCCATATATCATAAGTACATTCGGTCGTCACATCTCCATCGTGTATTCATCGTACGATTGCTGAAGCGCTTCCATCTCGTACTGTTGCTGCTGCTGCTGAAGCGCAGCTGTCATATCATGCCATCCCTTCGGAAACGCGCCCTCGGTGCCAAAGGAGCCGTTCGCACCTCGTGGCTCCCCGCTGGCTTCAAACACGCCGCTTGTGCCTTCCCACGCGCCCTTCACTTGGAAGGGACTCGCAGCGTTCGGCGTCTCGATCATTCTACGGAAGCCATGTTCATTCAAAGCCTCGTCTCCGTGAAGGATAACACTGGGGCCATCCCGGCCAGCGTTCCAGTATCTCTGCAGCTGAACAAGCTCGTGCAGTGCCGATATGATCCAAACGCCCTGGTCAAATGCGTGGAGCAAGGTGACCCGCGTAGCTTCACCGACAAGCCAACGCCGCTCGTCGAAATGCTTGTGCGCTGCCGAGGCGCCAATCATCGTTACCCAGAAGAGTACGCCGGCCATGTCACCCCACCGCGCTTCAAGATTCGTTCGCTTCAGCGCTGCTATAAGCTCGGGGATATAGTTCGTGTTGGTAACAGCAGAAGAAAGCGAAACCCGCATGTAGCAGGCGCGCTGGAAAATGACTGCAGCAATGCGGCAGGCCTCGTACACGTGGTTTCCCTTTATGTCAAGATCGACATCGAGATCGTTCACAGAAGGTAAAGCCTCTACGTAATGTCGCATTTCCTCTTGCTGCACTATATTTGTAGGAGGCAAACCGCCGGTTGAGCTGTGGATGATTGAGTCGCCGAAGCGCTTCATCATTTGAAGAAGTTCGAAGAGCTTGTCGACGCATCCTTCTGATCTTCGAAGAACCGAAAATCCCGTTTCGGGGTTGCAACACACTGGCGACTCCAATGGCTTCGGTCCTCTTACTCTGCTGCTCCTCCAAAGCCGGTCGCTCTTTTTCAAGACTTCGGCGGCTCCAGAGACGAAGACCTCGTGCGGTTCGGTATTGTTCAGTACAGCTGACTCGAGAGTAATGCTGTTGCAACAACGTCAGTTCGGAAGATGATGATGCATAGGTCTATGGAGACACTTACATGACCACTGTCTTCGAGATGACCCTGTCGAACTTGTGGCATCCACCCTTGCTCATAATTACATGTCGGAGAGCTTCATAATGGAGGATCGATTGGGTGTCGGTATCCACATAGTTACTAGCAAAGCCAACATGTGCCAAAGCTGCTGCAGTATAGTCGCTGAACGCAGCGTTAGGGTCCTTGAGTCTGTCCAGCACAAGTCTCGCAACTTCTTCCTTGAGAGCTTTGGTGGCTCGGTTGCCAGTCTTGCCCCTCAGCATGTCATGATGCTCGGCGGGCAGCAACAGAGTACTAAGAAAGAAGGTTCGATTGCTCAAGGCGTGTGGGGTCCAATAGCGTCTCAAACTCTCTGATCCGAAGAATTGAATACCTGAACTTGGTCAACGCGGGTTATCCCCTGGACCACAGCCGTCACTTACAGTTGAACTTAAGCCATTGGATGTACCTGGTAGAAAGCTCGATCCGATCGAACTTTGGAAGTGCGTTGAACGGTTCGAATTCTCCGTTACCGACTGGGTAGTAAAGCGGTGGAAATACCAGTTCCAACGAACACGCGAGTTCCCTAATACAGCCTGTCATGTCGAACGGCTCCGGTGAAGAGCAAGGTGGGTCAGGGCCGTAATAGACTTCAGAGAGTGAGCAAGGCGACGAGCAAACGGAAAGAACAGGAGAAGGATCCGAGACGACGTAATAGCCGTCGTCTATGCAAGAACGGGTCGAGCTCCTTGTTGGTGATGATGGAGTGTTGCCGAAGTTTACAGAGCACCAAGAGGACGTCGAACAATTTACGACAATGCCGTTCGATTCGTTGGTGCTGGGAGAACCTATACCAAGAAGTTTCTCTTGTGACCGCTCTTTCAGCAAGGCAAATAGACCGGTCATGCCGCCATCAGAGGCCTTGGTCGCACGCCTCTTAACAGGCGACTTCTTAGGAGCTTTGATTCGACGGACACCACCATTACTCTAACATCTCGATTAGTGCTACTTGGTTATAAGACGAGATCATGAATACGAGCCGCGCACCTTCTTAGGAACTCCCGGTTTCTGTACGAAGCTGCGCACTAGATCGAGATTCTTTTTGGAACGAGCCTCGGAAGGCTTGCTAATATTGACCCATTCCCATCGGTCCTGCATGTCAGAAGAAGCCGATCCTGAGCTTCGGCTGGTTGAGATTGAACTGTAGCTTGGATCTTTATGGGAATTAACAGGGTATACTGACGCGAGTCTGCTGCGGACGATGACTCGCGACAGCAATCAATCTACTACTGACCTGATCCGTTGGTGGCCAAAGAGGAGCCGCAACCGGTCATACTATCTCCACTCGACATGCTTGAGGAAGAGTGTGGAAAGTGCGGTTGCGTGGCATCGTTTATAGCCTCAGGGCTAGTGCAAAGGTGAGCAGCATCAATGTCAGTGAGGGAAGTGATGACAGCCATGCTGTGGAGGGACGACTAGAAAGAAATCGTGGGACGTTACGGTGGGCCTCGAACCCAGTGATGAGCGTGCCCTGGATGGCAGTGCACGTTGTTCAGGTAGGGCAGGGAAGTGGATCAGACCCGGCCGACGGTCACAGAAGAAGAGCAAGAGGGGAGTTGACGTGAGAGTGAGGCTGATGGCAGGGTTGACGATGGATGTTGTTAGTGGACAGCAGTAAATAGATCCTGGAGCGGTATGAACAAGAGACGGAGCAGTGATGATGGCGGGACCACGGACGAATAGTGTAGTGTAGTGTAAGTTAGTGAGGTGAAGGTAGGTAGGGAGGTAAGCGTGGGGAGTAAGCTCCTTCTTGAAAGGCAGAAAGGTGGAGACGGATGGGGGAGGGGGGTTGAGTCAAGCTTATACTTCGAGGGCCACGAGGCCGAACGAGGGGACGGGATGGGATGGGGTCTGTCACTGTCACGTGCCGTCTTGGTCGGGATCGGGCGGAGAGTGACCCCGAAGCGGAGAGCTCCCTCCCCTGCTGCCATTAATGATAGAGATAAGGTACGGTATGGCTTATTCAGCCTCGTGCTATCTAATCTCCTCCCTTTGTGCCAGCACCGCATCTTGCTCTCATCTCTGCACTCGAGTGAACTCGAATAAACGAAGAGTCCTATTCAACCAGCGCGGTACAGTGTGATAGGACTGATTCAAAACTTACCGGATGGCGCGGTGACAAGTCGACCAATGTAGGCAGCATGGCAGCGTTTGGATCGGTGGCTTGAGCTAGCGCGTCCGGATCAAGTCAAAGCTGAGAAGTAGCTGTTGCTGTGCGACCGCGACGCGCCAGGTCTGCCGCCAGCCTTGTTCCTGTTACTTCCCTCGTTGCTCGACGATATCTCAGCATCACCAAGGCGTTGCACTACTGTCAATTGGCGCTCTTCCTGCCCGCGTGCACGGGGGCTCGTTGCTGTCGCGCTTGCTGACTCGTCCAAATCCATCATTCGGAGCGCTTTCTCAAGAGTTGCACCAGACTCATCCAAAGCCATCAGAAAGCGCGCGAGCTCCTTGCACAGCTCCCAGTCCTGCTCTTGTCGTGCTGCCCGCAGCAACCTGACCACTTCGGGCGCGTCCGAGTTGATCTCGGCAAGCGTGTGTAGGACGAGGAGATAGCCTCCAGCCGTCTTTAGGTCACCTTTTGCTAATGAGGCTTCGAAGAGCTCATTGGGTGGAGGGAGATGCGCAAATAGTGTTTGCCAAGATCTTACCTCGGTCTTTCTTGTGCACTGAACAACTATGTCGAGATACTCCGGGAACGTCGACAGAAACGCCAAAACCGCAGGCAGCATCGAGTGCTCCTTGTCCGGCAATCGGTCGACTTCCTCATCCAACACGGTGTGTAGGAGAACCTCCAAGGCGTGTGCGAAATATGGTAGGTGACGGAACGCGTGAGACAAGCGCAGAGCTGCTGACGTGTCATAGCTGGACAGGTGGTGCCGTAATATGTTCGGGAGGAAAAGGGTCGTCTAAAAGTAATCAGTTCTGTCATTCGCTGGCCGAGCCCTCAGATAAGGCTTCTACTAACCCGGTCGATGATCCGAAAGGAAGAGAAACTGTCACGACGCTGAGCGAGCTCTCCTTCGATGCCGATAAGAATTCCCTTCTGCAACAAAGGCGAAAACGGATAAAAGTCCACCGGAATGCTCACAGGCTCAGACAGCTCGCGCCCAGTGTCTGTTGAGCCCGGCAGTAACAAGTCATGTACGTCGGTCCAGACCTTGATATTAGAGCCATCAAAGGTCCAGAGAGAATCGCACAGGCTACGCCCGTTTAGACCACACGTGTCTGAAGAGCCTGGTGAAGTGACGCTGTCCAGGACTTCAAACCCCGCCTGATCGCGGGCGAACACGTAGTACTCTACTTCATGTCCAATGAAACGCATTTCGTATTTTAGATCTCCGGCTTCAGTGGTCGAAGGTTGTAAAAGGACAAGTTTGCCATCAATGAGAAACACCACCGAGGCTACGGCGACATCTTGCGAAGGATCACCGTATTCTTAGACGGCGTTAGATACGCTCGTACAGAATTTGTGATTACTTACGAAGTTGGTCATCGGGAATAATCCAACAGACTGATCTTACGCGTGAGGGAGACCTTATAATACCGTGTAGAGCGATCTGACCAACTTTCAGTAGCTTGACCGACCGCTTCGATGCCGCGACAATATAGTGATTCAAGATGTTCGCCTGAGTGTATACGAGAATGGAATCTTCGCCTGACAGAGCGAGATGTACAACGGCAGCGTCCAGCTTGACGACTTGTAGGATGTTCGAGTTGTCTAACGGGTGCTCGCGCGAGTATAATCTAACCTGTTGTTTCGGGCGTTAGACTGTAGTTGATTGCTAATCACAAGATCTTACCTCGTGGGACGTGCTTGATTCCACTGCTACAATAAGCACATGGTGGTACCAACACATACCACCGCGCACAAAAAACTCGTCTTGGAGAGAAGGATCTTCGAACGTCTTCCATCTACCACTGCTAATACTGTAATGAGCTAGGCCACGTTGTCCAGCTATGGCCAAATAATGGCCATCAGATGATATAACCGCAGAGCGGATGGGCCACTGTTCTAAGAGATAATGTATGGGATATTGAACTCGAAGCCACAGCGAGACGTCGGTGGTTATTGTCGTAAGATCGGACTTGCCATGACCTTGATAGACCATGAGGCCTTCGCTTGTTTGCAGTAGACCCCTCTCGATATTTGCAGAGGCAAAGCACCCAGTAACGGCACTTCGTGCAAATTCAAGTAGGTAAATCCGATATGATTGTGGACACACAAGGGCTACCTCCACACCCGAAGCCATCCAACATGCATCTTGTACACCAGTCAACCAAGGCTCGTCCGTTTGCTCGGCCAAGAGCCTCTCGGAGCTAAAAGACGAGCCAGAGATTTGGCCATACACGCTCCATGAGACCCAGCCTTTCTCGTAGCCAGCAAATAAGCAGTACCCGTCGGGTGAGTACGAAAGCGTGGTGAGTCGGCCGGAGGAAAGGGCTGAGATAGGAGGTGCGAGTTCTTCCAGAACCGTGATTCCCCCTGAGTAGTCACGCACAGTGTATATGCAAACCGTCCCACTCCTGCATCCAACTGCGATTAGAGAAAACCGAGAGTTGATGGACGCGTGCATGGCACGAGCTTCGTCGACGTCAGGCTTGTGGAAGATGTGACCGTTGAACCAGCCCGACAAGTTCTGCGACTCTTTACGACCCTCAGCTTTCTGTTGTACAGCATAGACTTGTCCATCGCTTGTGATCCATGTAAATAGACTCATGGGTTTATCAAATATTATACGCTCTAGGCACACGCGGCCCTGCAGCCATTTGATACTGCTCAGTAGCTGGTTAGTACTTGGCGAGCCCAAGCGATCAGGTATCCACTTGATGCACTGGACAGCCGGTGGGTTTTTAGTTGCAATAACAATCTCGTTATCCAAGGCCAGGGCCTCCTCGATGCCAGCATCGATTCTTATGACCATACGAAAGTGGACTTCACCCCTGTGGAAAAGCCCTGAGCCATCAAGTATAGAGTTCTCCTCCTTTTCGCCGTAGCCGCTTGAGTGATTAACGCCTCTTCTTTTCGTGTGTCGGCGATTACCCTCCGGAAATACTAGCTGGTAGGCGGGTGCGTCAAATGCTCTCAGAACAGAATACGTTATGAGATATCCCCGAGACGTACAGACGGCCAGAAATGTGCCATCCGGGCGAAGAAGGAGGCCGACATTATGACCATAAGTATAGATCGAGCGCTTAGAACGGGTGATTGCCGCAACAATCGCTGTAGGCTTGGAGATATTCAGCTTTGCGTCATACATATTACGTGATCGCAATAGTACCTTCGTCTGCCAGATAGCGATCGAGATGGCAGTGATAGTCGCAAATAGATGGCCGTTCCGAGTCACCCGAATGGCAATAATGTCGTCTTCGCGGTCCTTGCTCAGCAGCACCTTATCGTGTTCTTTTTCTGTTGTTGTTGATGGATCCTTCCTTGTTGAATTCGTGTAGTCCTCTCCAACGCATGATACCGGTTCTCTGTCTGCCGGGGCATGTGTTCGGTGAGCGTCAGTCGATCGACGAAGACAACCCACCTGGTCCTGATCTGGCGCGCCGACAGTCCCATCCTTAGTTTCGTCGATTGCGTCAAGTCCATCGTGAGACCTTTCCTTGGGAGCGGGCAACAGGATCTGTTCGTACAGCCGCGGCGCCCCTATGGGCCAATGCATAACTCCACGATTTCTGGCCTATTCTCAGACATCAGATTGCCTGTTCTCTGGCGCTAAAGAAACGTTTAGCATCGTCATCGTTGACCTCCACGGATTCAGCGCGACGTCCTCACGTCCTGTCTACTAGAGTATTATACACCCCGCACACGCATGTGGACCCTTGCGAGTGCCCCCACTCATCATCAACATTCTTTGTTTAGAGAACCACTATACAGTACTCTTATGACACCACACCACGCACCAGGCCACTAGTAATGCCGCGAGCAGTCTACGAAGGCCAGAGAGTTTCTTACGAAGGTAGCCTGTGTACTGTTCGGTACATCGGCGCGGTTCGTGACACCAAAGGCCAATGGCTTGGCGTCGAGTGGGATGATCCCACCAGGGGGAAACATTCTGGCCAGCACAACGGCATCAAGTACTTCGAATGTGAATAGTCTTTCCTGGTCAAGCTTGAATAAGGCACAGCTGATTTTGCGGCGTCAGAAAGGCACCAGCAAGCATCCTACCGTTGGTTCATTCGTTCGTCCTACTCGCCCAACTGATCCACCGACCAACTTTGTGGAGGCAATTCGGTTAAAGTACACCTCTGAGGTGGTCAATACTACCTCAAGCTGTAACTTCGTCTCGGACTACCACAATGAAACTATACGCATTGGTGGAAAAGAGGTGGAAGAAGTCGGCTTCGACAAAATCCGTACTGAGATGGCCGATCTACAAGCATTGCGTATTGTTATACTCGACAGCCTCCGCGTATCCCGCCCTCAACTACGAAAGCTACATCAGTCTTATGCAAGAGACACTCTCGAGCAGGATACTGGTCAAGATGTTTTGAAGACATCCTCGAACATCGTCGAACTTGACCTCAGTCGAAATCTATTTGAGGACTGGGATGAAATCACCGATATATGTAGGCAGCTCCACAATCTGCGCAGTCTCAAGGTGGATGGCAACAGGTTTCAGAACATCGGCAACCCGTCGACCGACATAGCTTTAACATCGCCGCCATTTACACTGCTGAAGACTCTAAGCTTAGATGGTACACTGTTGTCTTGGAAGCAGGTATGTACGCTCAAGTTCTCGTGTGTGCATTGGTTAAGACACAAATAGGTCATGTCGATTGCTTCCACGTTACCAAACCTCACATCGCTCTCTGCAGCTGGTAATGAGTATAGCCATCTCACAACCTGTCCTAGATTGCCATCACTCATGAGCTTGAACCTTGAGAGGAATGATATCACGTCACTGGGCGACATCAAGTCCCTGTCAAGTATGGAGAAGCTCAGCACCTTGAATCTTAAGGATAACTCCATCTCTGCAATCGCCCTCAGAGACACGCCGTGTCTCCCTGTACTGCAGAATGTGGATCTGGCATTCAATGCTGTAGCAACTTGGGATTTCGTTGATGCTCTGAATGTAGTTTTCCCCAATCTCAAAGCATTGCGTTTGTCATATAATCCGTTGTACACCAGCTTGTTAAGCTCAACCGGTAAACAACTCACGGGAGATGACGGCTATATGCTCAGTTTGGCTCGTATAGGAACGCTTACTCGATTCAATTACAGTGAGGTATGCACTGTCTTTTGATCGTGCTTTTTGCCTTTGCTAATGTTGTGTCAGATCACGTCGAAAGAGCGCCTCAACGCTGAGACGTATTATCTATCACAAATAACTGCAGAACTTGCGTCCGCATCAGAGTTGAACGCACCACGGATCATAAGCCAGCATACGCGATGGGACGAACTTTGTAAGATATATGGCGAGCCAGTAATAAGGCGAATAAACAATTCCGGTGTCAATCCCAATTCACTAGCAGCACGGCTTATTCAATGTACGTTTTCTCTTGGTGAGAGCGTAAGCGTACAATCAACGGATCGCACAGCATGTTTGGAGATTCCCAGAAGCCTGCCAATCTACACTGTTTTGGCCCTGGCGGGTAGAGCATTCGGTGTATCGCCCATGTCACTAAAGCTGGTATGGGAGTCGTGGGACGTAGATGGAGCTAGCGACACACAATATCCTAAAGACGAAGGTGGCCGACACGAGACAGATATTTTGAAGGTTTTCAAGAAGGAAGCCCTAGTGCCGCGCACAAGGTTGATTGGCACCTGGATTGAGGGACTCGCGGCTAACATCACGATTGAACTGAGCGAAGAGGCTTTGCAGCTTCAGCAAGCAACGCACGGGTTAGTGAAAAACCGGTTGCTCCAACTTGGGCAAGCTTTCTTACAACCCAGAAATGTAGATAGGCAGAGCCAGATCTGGCCATAGTCGTAGAGTCGGGTAATAGTTTACGTAGAGGTATCAAGCCTTTTTTATCCTATTGGATCTTCTCCTTCCATCATGGATAGTGGTTTCTTGATTCATGACTTCCTTCTTCGGCCGCTTGGATGTAGGTTTGACCTCGGTCTCGCCTTCCGTAAGCTCTTCTTGCGATGCTGCGGCTACTTTTCTCTTTCGACTTGTGGCTTTCGTAGGCGCAAGCTTTTTGGGCTTCGCAGTTGTCGTTTTCGTTTTCGCTTTGACTTCTGTTCCAGGTGCCTCCATATCCTCGCTTATGTCAGTATCGTTGTCCTCTACTTCTTCACCCGCGTCCTCATCCGAGCTCGCCACCTTCTTTCTTCTTGATGTAGATTTCGCTTTTGATTTTGATTCTGCTTTTGTAGTACCCGTGGCATTGGGATCATCGCCCTCATCCACATCTGCGGCCACAGGTCCGGTCTTCTTTTGAACGGTTGGTACAATAGCGCTGGTGCGGCCCCCAACCTTTAAATGTATAATCTTCTCTCCATTCGGTAAGACGTTCTGATCCTTCTTTCCTTTACCCCATCGGTATTTGAAAAGCCAGTCCGTGGGGAACTGCTCCGAATCGGCAAGGGTGCTGCAGGCGAGATCACAAACGTACATCAGACTCTTATGCAGTTGCTTGTACTGCGCATCGTTCAGCGTGTTGCTGTATTGCTCCGGGTGAATCCTAGCATTGTAGAGGACTTCATCCGCAACCCAATTGCCAACGCCACTGATGTTGGCTTGGTCCAGCATCCACGCCTTCACGGGCACCTTCTTTTTGTGCAATTTTTCCGTAAGCCACTCTAGAGTCAGGAGCTTTTTGTCAATCACAGGATCTGGTCCATTTTCTTTGAGCGGAGTCGTCTTCCGCATCTCCTCCGCAGGCACATCCACCAGTCTGATACGAGCCAAGCGTCGAGCATCAACAAATGCAGCTTGGCAGTCCGGCTCGCCTTCCAACTTCATGACGAACTTCCAGAACCTTGGCGGCCACTCCGCAGCCCCCTTTTCTGCAATCTTGTCCATTTCCTCCTTTTTTGCTTTGTAGTAGAAGGTTTCCTCGTTGGAGAACTTGATCCAGCCAGTCATGCCGAGATGCATCAACGGGTGCGGCGGACTCGACATCTCCAGCCAAAAGTACTTGCCCTGCTGGCGGGCGCCCAGCACGGTCTTTCCGTTGAGCGCGGCAGCAAAAGCGGCGGCTGTTGTCCCGACTTTACCGTAGACAATTGCATCGTCTTGGGCTTGGATCGAGGCGATGCGCCGACCGACCAAGTGTTTTCCGAGAAAGGAGACCACGCGCGCGACCTCGCCTATCTCGGGCATTGCTGGAGCTCCCTGATGGCTTAGCTGACCGGCAAGCTTTGGTGTTCTGTACAGCCTACAAGAGGTATTGCTCTGTGGGTGCTTCCTTGAGACGTGAAAATCGTGTGCCAGGTCGCAGACGACGGTCGCCGTCGTCGGTGCAGATCAACAATGACGCAACAACGACGACGACGACGACGACGACGTGTTTCGGGTCAACTGGCACCGAGGCTCATAGTTGATATGATAACAAGTCTATAACCTAACCTACTTACATTTTCTTCCAAGGGGCCTCAGCAGCGGTTGGACCTCTCTGCTCACACATGTATATCTTTCCGTTGTCCATAGTTGGTTTGACATTCTACACTGCACAAGCTCACTCTACTCATGACAAGGGCGAAGCACAAACACCACTGCCGGCACAAAGAGATGAGCTGCTAGAACAGAAATGGGGCCGTGATGTATCCAGCGACGACCATACTGTACTCATTCTGACCACCAAAACTAACCGTGGTCTAGTGGGGGTTTTCGGGGGTGTCGACCTTTGCGCATTTACCGCATGTGAGGTGCCTCACTCAGCCCGGCACCGCATTTGATATTGGCATTATTGGGGCTCCATTCGATACGGCGGTGAGCTATCGACCTGGTTCGTACTATGTTTTTCTTTTTTTGGAAGTGGCACAAACGAAGCGCCGGAGTTTCATGAGCGAATCGTAGAAAGAGAACAGAATGTAGACTCATGCATTCTACAGGGGCTAGGTTTGGGCCACGGGCGATCCGTGCTGCTTCTGCGCGCCAAACGCCGCTGCGCAGCTACAACACGCGAGCTGCCTTCAATCCTTACACTTCCTGGGCCACGATCCTTGATTGCGGCGACATACCAATCACACCCTTTGATAATGCCCTTGCGCTACGTCAGATGACGGAGGCATTCTTAGAACTCGGATCTCGCCAATCTAGTTCAAGCACAGGGAAAGCGCCGAAGCCTCCACGGCTCCTGACCCTCGGCGGCGACCATTCCATTGGGCTACCTACTCTCCGAGCCCTTGCAAAGGTTCATGGACAGCCGATTACAGTCCTTCACTTTGACGCGCATCTTGACACGTGGTCGCCCCTTGCGTATGACAAGACATGGCTCGACCCCAACGTGCCGATGGAAGACCAACAGTCTGCTTTCACACACGGGTCAATGTTTTGGCTCGCTCATCACGAGGGTCTTATCGCGAATGGATCGGTTCATGCAGGTCTTCGCACACGACTATCTGGAGTCTTCGACCACGAGAGCGATGACACTCAAGGCTGGTTGCGCATTCCTTCGGATGCTGTCGCGTGCGACGAACTCGGCTCGGCTGGTGTGGCCAAGAAGATCATGGACACCATCGGCACGGAGAAACCAGTCTATCTTAGTGTCGACATCGATGTCGTTGATCCAGGCTTGGCCCCCGGAACTGGAACACCCGAACCGGGTGGTTGGACAACGCGAGAGTTAATAAAAGTGCTGCGTGGGGTAGAGGATTTGAACGTTGTAGGGGCGGACATTGTGGAAGTTAGCCCAAGTTACGATGGGGCTGGCGAACAGACAAGCTTGGCGGCAGCTCAAGTGGTTTTCGAGCTTCTAACCAGTATGGTCAAGCAAGGTTTGGACGGCAGACGAGCTGAGGGAGACGAGTCTGAATCCCGCGAAAAAGACAGAGAGGAGCTGTAGACTTGGTCTGAATACACGAGGAAATAAAGGGAAAGCAGTAAGTAGGACAAGCAGTAGTAAGTTTCTCAAGCAGTAGTAAGTAGTTTAAGCAGTATACCTATGTACTCGTAGGTCATGCATGCTTGCTTCCTTTAGAAGCGGTTCAGACAGTATACAATACAGTGCCGCTTTCCGCTTCCAAATGCGTTCTGCCGCTTGGACCCTTGCTTGCTCTCTGACCGAGTGGACTTTGAGAGTTCACGATTTGGATCACACCTGCGCCTGCTGCCCTCCCTGTTTGCTACCGTCACCAGTGGCTCAAGATGCCCCAGCCATTGCCCTCGAAGGAGCGATCGCTGTTCACTCAGGTTGTCAAGAACTTCGAGTCCAAGCAATACAAAAAAGGTGTCTACAGCCAACTTCTCGGCCGCTGCGGTCAGTATAGCTAAACCACATGACAGGCATCAAAGCTGCTGAGCAGATCCTGCGGAAGGTCCCTAACCATGGAGATACGCAAGCTATGAAAGCCTTGCTTCTCAATTCCCTTGGAGAGACCGAGGAAGCGTTCGCTCTTGCCAAGGTTGCCCTCAGGAACGACATGAAATCGCACGTGCCGTGGCATGTATACGGTCTCCTCTGGCGCTCCGCAAAAAACTTTGAAGAATCCATCAAGGCCTACAAGTTCGCGCTAAAACTGGAACCGGACTCGACGCAAATCCTGAGAGACCTCACTTTCCTGCAAATACAGACTCGCGATTACCAAGGCTATATCCAGAGTCGGACACAGGCCTTGCATGCAAGACCGGCACTGCGACAGAATTGGACCTCGACAGCTTCGGCACACCATTTAGCAGGTGATTTGGCGCAAGCGGAGAAGCTCCTCACAGCGTTTGAAGAGACTTTGAAGATCCCTCCATCCAAGACCGATATCGAGCACTCGGAGGCGGGACTGTATAAAAACATGATCATTGCCGAGAGTGGGGACATACAACGAGCTTATGACCATTTGCAAACAATCAAGCAGACGAACTTGGATAAAACGGCTGTAATGGAATACGAGGCGAAGTATTTGTTGCAACTGCGTCGTATGAAGGAGGCAGAAAAGGCTTACCGAAATCTCATCGAACGGAACTCGGAATACCGTGCATATTATGAGGGGTTGGAGAGAGCTTTGGGTCTGAGCAAAACAGATCGCAATGCGCTGAAAGAGATGTACGCCTCTTATGCGCAAAAATACGAAAGACTTGATGCTGCCAGGCGTATTCCACTAGACTTCCTACAAGGTACGCATATGCCCAGTGTGGTATTTACAAATCGTGCACAGCTAATCCAGAACAGGAGATGATTTTAAATCCGCGGCGGATCACTATTTATGCCGGATGCTCAAAAAGGGCGTTCCATCAACTTTCAACAACGTCAAGGCATTGTATATAGATGACAGCAAACGAGAGATCATTGAAAGGTTAGTAGAAGAGTACACTTCTCGCACGCAGACGAATGGCGACTCGAATGGAGATACAAACGGTGATCACTCCGATCCGTTCGAGGAGTCTGTGTTCTACTTCCTTGCACAGCATTACAATTACAAGCCCAGCCGGAACCTCAAGAAAGCCATGGAGTACGTTGACAAAGTTATCGAGCTAAAACCCAAAACATACGATTACCACATGACGAAAGCGCGGATATGGAAACATTACGGTGACTCAATCGAGGCCGCTAGATTAATGAACTATGCGCGAGAACTGGATCTCAAGGATCGCTATATCAACACGAAATGCGCCAAGTACCAATTGCGCAACGACGAGAACAAAGCTGCACTTGCCACTATGAGCATGTTCACTCGTAACGAAACCATCGGTGGTCCTCTTGGTGACTTGGTAGAAATGCAAAGCTTGTGGTTCATTACCGAGGACGGCGAGGCATATCTCCGTCAAGGCAAATTAGGGTTGGCACTGAAAAGATTTCACTCCATCTTTGACATATTCGAGCTTTGGCAGGAGGACCAGTTCGATTTCCACAGCTTCTCATTTCGTAAGGGCCAGGTGCGTGCCTATGTGGATATGATCCGCTTCGAAGACCGCTTACGGGAGCATCCGTTTTACACGAGAGCGGCCGTCGATGCTGTGAAGGCGTACATCCTGATCCACGACAAGCCTGAGTTGGCACAAGAAGGCTACATCCGCGGACTTGACCATATGAACGACGCGGAACGGAAAAAGGCACTCAAACAGCTGAAGAAGCAACAGGACAAATATGAGAAGGAGGACGCAGAGAGGGTTGAAGCCGACCAACGAGCAGCGGCAAAGAAAGCGAATGCCAGTCCGGAGGGCGAGCTGAAAAAAATCGATAAAGATCCGCGTGGAGTGAGCCTGTCCCAAACCAAGGAGCCGCTCAATGATGCCATGAAATTTCTCAAACCCCTCCTCGAGTTCGGTAATGACAACACTGACATACAACACATCGGCTTCGAGGTATACATCCGGAGACGTAAGCCACTTTTAGCTGCTATACTCAAACCGATGGACTAACGTTAGATGCACCACAGAGAAGTACTACCTCGCCCTCAAGTGCCTTATGGCTGCCTTCGCCATTGATTCCTCCGACGCCACCGCTCACGAACAGACTATTCGCTTGTTCCACTTCCGTAAGTCCTGTATCAACAATGCACCTTGTTCGTCTGGTCGCTCATCACATCATATCACAGTGCTAAGAGGGGATCCCTCTCCCTCTACATCCGCCATTGTCTCGCTGGCTGTCTCCTCTCTCCCCTCAACTTACGCCAAGCTTACTGCCCAGTCATCTTCGATCGATCTCCTTTCACTCAACCACGAATTCCTCTCTGCACAGCCAGAAACCGCGTTGAGAGTTTTCGCTTTCGCTCGTGGGCAGCAGGTGTTAGACCACACTGCGGCGTTAACGAATCAGGATGCTGTCATTGCATTGCTCGACGATAAGGAACAAGACCTCAGTCTGGAGATCGCGATCGAGGCATTGCATGTACTAAAGGAGCTTGGTGCTGAGCATGACATGCTCGCTTCGGCAGCGGCCAAGATCAACATGAGACTCCCTAAAGCGAAGGTAGTGGAGAGGATTGTTAAGGGTGAGTTTCAATGATTTTTGCGGTTTGTGTGAAAGGGGCTCCTCCTATTCCTTTGCGACCGAAAAAGCTGTCCCCGATGTCTACCTAGACTTTACATAGATGAGATGGGCACCTTCAGAGTGTAGACACATGTTCATAGTGCTTTGTAGAACATGTTCAGACCGATTTCCACATCACGACGTGTCGGAATATCTGCCACTTCCTTCTGGTACCTCGGTCACAATGCATGTCACGCCGCTTGAAATCTGAATAGGCGTGGTTGAGCTGCATCTCTTTTGCCATTCGAACAAGACTGGGCTGATGGCCTGTTCTCTATCCTCTTGCGCGTTTTGTCTTTCTTCTTGCTTTTCGAGAGGTCAGTGATTCTTGGTCGTTCATGCTTTACGCGGTGTGAAATCATAGCCACTCGCATTGTTCGTTCCCTCTACAGCTTGCTTAATAAGCCAGCCACAAAAGACGGTAGGTCCTCAAGCGCAACTTCCTGCTTCAAGTTACCAAGCCGTCGACACTGCACCTCACACTTCTGCTGCTCCTTCCACGCACGTCCTAGGACCACCACAACGGGAAATCCGATCCGATCTGCATCGTTTAATTTCCATATGAAGTCAAGCTTCCGGTCATCAAGTGCCGCATCCGCGCGTCCGGCCCCTATTAGTGCGTCGTAAACGTCCTCGGCGTCTCCTTCATGCCCCTTCCGCGGCACGATGACCACCTCGTATGGTGCAATCACGCGTGGCCAGTTGAGTCCCTTGCCGTCGACCAGAATCGATGCCACTGCGGCGATCATGCGCGTGACGCCAATACCGTGGCAGCCCATCGATAGTGCCATTTTCTGCTCTTTGCCCGGCATACTGACCGCCGCGCCAAGTGGTTCGCTATAACGCGTGCCGAGGTGGAATGTGTGACCGAGTTCGACAGCACGCTGTACGGAAAGCTGGCCGGTGGGACAACGGGGGCAGTTGTCGCCGTTTGAGATGCCGGTGAGGTCCAGAGGTTGGCCGGTCTGTGGATGGGCTAGAATTTTCGTCGTTGTGGCACGGGATTGCGGTGACATGGTTCCATCGAGCGGCTGTGACTGGTATGGTAGAGTGCCGTCGAAGACGTGCGTTGTGGTGAAGGACTGTCCTTGTGCGAGCATAACCTGTAAGGCTTGGTTACTTAGCCACTTCCCCTGTGGCTCCTCGACGCCGAAATCGATGTCGAGTGATGGAAGTGCCTTTTTCAGTGCATGTATGTTCAGCCCAATAATTTCTCCGGTCTTGGGATCCTTAATTCTTCCGTAGTGGACTTTGACCAAGTTGAAGCCATCGTGGGATATGAATGTGGATACGTCAACTGGCGCATCAGCACTTGCATGACTCAGTCGCCGCTCAGCTAGTTCTTCATTGGCGACGTAGGAGCACTCATTGCAGCTGATAACGTTGTCTTCGCCAACTGGAGTCGCGAAGTGGAACTCATGACTGTAACTTCCGCCCATGGAACCAGAGTCGGCCTCTGCGACCAAATATTTGATTTTAAGCTCCTGAAAAATGCCATCATATGCGTCTTTGACGTTGTGGTATGTTCCAAGAGCTGCCTTGTCATCGAGGTCGAATGTGTACAAGTCTTTCATGAGAAACTCTCGCGTACGCAGCAATCCGCCTCGAGGACGGCGTTCATCCCGGTACTTGCGAGCTATCAAGAAGTGAGTTTCTCTGAGCACCATGATCAGTGCGCATTGCTTACTGATTTGGTAGAGCCTGATGGGAAGCTCTTTGTAGGATTTCAATGAGCCTGCTACTAGAGTGGTGATCTCTTCCTCGTGTGTAGGTGACAGCATGAACCCAGGCCCCGATCGCGCATTGAGTCGAAGCAACTTGAGACACATACTTGTAAGCATGTATAGCTGACAGGGTGTCATTGACATACTTCGGAATTACTATTGGTGTCGAATCGCCCAGATTGCCTCCACAGTGCTTCGGAAGTAATAGAGGAAAGAGACACCTTACTAGCGCCTGGTACATGAGCACAATTCCAACAAGGGGGCTCAACTGATTTACCAAGCTTCTGCATATGTTTATCGATCAAGCGTTCTATTTTCTCTTGTACGCGTAATCCTAGTGGGAGAAGATGAAATACGCCAGAATAGGCCTACAGTTGTGTCAGTCATTCACGTTCTGGCGACAGCTACGTGTACAACACACTTGTCTTAGAAATCCCGCCGCCAGAAGTAACGTATGTGAGTTATCTTCTACTAGGTTCAGTATTGAAGCGCGCACAAGATTTTAGGAATGACCATTTGAAGTCTTTTCCGTCACCACACCTCCACTAGGAGCCCACACACTAGAAAGTCGGCTTCTGCCATCGATCTAACAAGTTCAATTAGCAAACGAGATTTCTTGATGACGCTTCCCTCACGTGATAGTGTCTGCGTGGATTCTTGTGATATTTTAATGGCGAAAAGGTGGTCAAGGGGCCACCCTGAGCGGAGTAGGTTCGACCTTTTATTGTCGAGAGACATCCGGACCGCATAAGAGCAGATTAGTTCTCTTCCCGCTGGCGAGAGGTTGCTGTCTATCTGTCTGTCTTCGAGGAGGTTGTGAATTACCCCTTTAAGGGATGGACAACCGCGGTAGTCTTGGCAGCCCTACGATTTTTTTCCAAGAAAAAGGTCGCTTTCAAGGTCAAAACCTGCCGCCCAAACTGCAAAAGCGGGCGTGAAGCAACGATGCCCGCCAGAACAGAGACCAAAGGCCATGGCAGGGATTTCAAAGGCCTAAAGGACTCCACCAAATCCAAGGATTCCAAAAAGCCTTCAGACATCACTCCTGGCCCACGCAGACAGAAGCAGACTATAGTGATTGCGCCCAAACTGGTAAGAGCTATCTAAGTGGGCCTCCGAGACGACCGCTGATTTTGTTCGAAAGACATGCACCCCGCGACCGGATTGGCATGAGACGCCTCTGCCTAATATTCCTACGCTCGGATCGCTATTACCTGTGCCTGACCACCTGTTGGAGAAGGTCTTCGAGTTCGCAAGGTCGCTTCTTGCTGCTGATACGTCGAGCTATGGCGCAACACATCTTCAGTCTTCTTCCTCCCACAAGTTTTTGTCAACCATTATGTCGTCCGGTACGTGGAGTGACAAGGTATCCGCTCTCACACTTTTGGTCCAAGAATCGCCCCTGCATACTATGAAGCCTCTTGAGAACCTCCTCGGTCTGGCTGGAAAGCGGAACAGGACACAAGCATTGATGGCACTTGGCGCTCTGAAGGATTTGCTCGGTGCTGGTGTTTTACTGCCAGCAGATCGCAAGCTGCGCGCCTTTTCTAAACAACCCGGCCTTCTAGCGGCTTTCCAAGGAGTGGATGCCTCATGGACGTCGGATGAACGACTACCTCCAAGTCTGGAAAGAATTCATTTGATAGTGTGGGCTTACGAGGATTGGCTTAAGAAAACGTATTTCGAATTGCTCAAAATCCTCGAAAACTGGTGTAACGATGAGGTGGAGTTCGCCAGGACCCGTGCCGTCACCTTTGTGTACGAGTTACTGAGGGACAAGCCAGAACAGGAAGAGAACTTGTTGCGCTTGCTGGTGAACAAGATCGGAGATACCGACAAGAAGATTGCTTCTCGGGCTTCGCACTTGCTTTTACAACTTCAAAACAGCCATCCTTCAATGAAGGCTGTTATTGTCAATGCTGTCGAGTCCGAGGTTCTCCTTCGTCCTGGGCAAAGCGCGCATGCCAAATATTACGCCATCATCACTCTCAACCAGACGATATTACAATCAGCCAAGCCTGAGGTTGCAAACAAACTGCTAGAC
>Ga0160428_1001311_pt1 | contig 19520 bp, 17 predicted proteins | sample SolpanmetagenomM_FD_108198 | JGI IMG/M metagenome (GOLD analysis project Ga0160428, IMG submission 108198) | Solar panel surface microbial communities from Lawrence Berkeley National Laboratory, California, USA - M | ecosystem: Engineered > Built environment > Solar panel > Unclassified ... | reverse complement strand
CACCGATGGGCAGATTTTGCGCCGCGTGGAGCTGCCGCTGGCCCTGCCGGTGCTCATGGCCGGCATCCGCACGGCTACCGTGATAAATGTGGGCGTGGCTACCCTGGCGGCCTATGTGGCGGCGGGCGGCCTGGGCGAATTCATCTTCGGTGGCATCGCCCTCAACAACCCGGTGATGATACTGGCCGGCGCCATTCCGGCCGCCATGCTCGCGCTGGTGTTTGATGCGGGCTTGGGCTGGGTCGAAAAGCTGTCGGCCCGGCGTCTGCGCCAGGTGGGCGGTGGGCTGCTGCTAGCCTTGCCCCTGTTGGCGGCCAGCTACTGGCTGCCCCAGGCCACCGGGCGGCTGCGGGCGGGCTTCAGCCCCGAGTTTATTGGGCGTGCCGACTGCCTGCCGGGTCTCACCCACGCCTACGGCCTTACGCACTTGCCGAGCGTAGTGCTGGCCCCGGCGCTCGTGTACGAAGCCGCTCGCGCCGCCCGCGTCGATGTTATCGACGGCTACTCTACCGACGGGCGCATCCGGGCCTACGGCCTGCGCGTGCTGCGCGACGACCGCCACGCCCTACCCCCCTATTTTGCCGCGCCCGTGCTGCGGCCCGAGTTGCTGCGCGCCCACCCCGAGCTGGGCCCGGTACTCGACCAGCTCAGCGGCCTACTCAGCGATTCGGCCATGACCAACCTTAATTATCAGGTTGATTACCTGCACCGCGAGCCCCGCGCCGTGGCCCTGGCCTGGCTGCGCCGCCAGCACCTGCTGAAGGCCCCGCGCCCCCTACCCCCCGGCGCGGCGGTGGTGCGCCTGGGCTCCAAGATTTTTGCCGAGCAATATATTCTCGTGGAAATGTACGCCGCCCTCATCCGGGGCAATACCAACCTGGCGGTGGCTACCAAAACCGGCCTTGGCGGCACCACCATCTGCTTTGAGGCCCTGCGCGGCGGCCAAATTGACCTGTACCCCGAGTACACCGGCACGGGCCTACAGGTGCTGCTGCAGCCCTCAGCGGCGGTTCTCGACTCGCTGGGCGGCCGCCCGGCGCCGGTGTACCAGTACGTGCGGGCCGAATTTCGGCGGCGCTACGGCCTGGAGTGGCGCGCGCCGTTGGGCTTCAACAACGCCTACTGCCTGCTCATGCGCCAGCAGCAGGCACAGCAGCTGGGCATCGCTAGCATCTCCGATTTGGGCGGGTATCTGGGGCGGTAGGGTTGCGGCCCTTCTGCATCACGCAGCTAAAACACCCGCTCTCCTTATCGATTATCGATAATACATTTATCTTCGTGCCCACAACTCGTTAGCAATAAGGCAGTATGTCTCGTTCTTCGCTTTATTCGGTGGCCAGCCCGGCTCTTATTCCCTCTTCTATTCGCCGTACTTCAGCCGGGCTGCTGTGCATAGGCCTGGGGCAGTTAGGGCTATGGCTGTATTGCTGTCTCCAGAATTTTTACGGAGGTACGCGTATGCTTTTGCTATCCGTGCACGCTGGGCTGAAATTTGGAATGGCTCACCCCCAGATTGGCCAGATGCTGGTTTCGCCGGTAGGCCACTTCTCGACAAGTAGCCGGGGCGAGCTACTCTACCAGACAGCTTCGCCGGGGGATTATTTGCTGTTTTTCACCATTGGTGACCTTACCAGCATTGATGCGCTGTTTTTGGCCGGGCTAGGCTGCTTTTTATACCGGGCCATACGCCGGCTACCGGCTGGCCACGAGTTTACCCCGGCTGCCAGCCGAGTTGTGGAGGTTTCCGGCCTAGCTTTAAGCAGCATGTTTGTGCTAAAAATGCTGTTTAACCTTTGCGCCACCGAAGTTTTCAAGGCCAAAACCCAGGGCTTGTTTCAGCTGGCCAGCCCAGCTAGTAGTATCCTCTACGTAGTAGCCGGACTGCTGCTGACGCTGTGCGCCAATCTTCTTCGCCGGGGCCAGCAGCTGCAACAGGAAGCCGACCTACCTATCTGATGCCAGTTATCGTGCGCCTAGATACGCTCCTAGCGCATTCAGGCGCACCCTGAGTAGCCGAGCTAAGCGAGCGGGTCGGTATCACCCTGGTCAACCTAAGCGTGTTGAAAAGCGGCTGGGCATGCGTGGGCGACTGGCCTACGTGCCCGGCGTTGAGCCCTAAGAGTGCTGCCCGGCCAGCCTCAATAGCATATCTTTCACCAGCGGCGCTTGGTAGGCCCAGTTGCGCAAGCGGGCGCGGTGCCGCGCGCCCGCTGAGGTGTAGCCGGTGGCTACTTGCTGCCGAAACGTGGCCAGCTCGGTAGTAGCCGTGAGCTCGATGCGGGGCAGGCGGCGCGGGTCGCTGGCAGGCGTGGCGGGGCCGGTGTGCACCGAAAACCCGGCTTGGTAGCCCGCCGGGGCCAGCGCGCGCAGCGCGTGGCGGTTGTAGCTGCCGTAGGGAAAAGCGTAGAAAGCCGGCGTAGTGCCCAGGTGCTGCGCAATGGCGGCCCGGCTCTGGCGCAGCTCGCTTAGCTGCTCGGGGGGGGGTAGGGAAGCCAGCGGCCGGTGCGTGCAGCCGTGCGACTCGATGGCCCAGCCCGCGGCCTGCAGCCCGCGCAGCTCGGCCCAGGTGAGGGGCGGGTCATTGGCCGGGGCCGAGCACGCAAAATCGCCCTGGCTGGCGTAGCTGGGCTCGCCCACCGCGTTGGTCGTTAGGAAGAGGGTAGCGGCAAAGCCGTGGCGCTGCAAGATGGGCTGCGCGTGGGTCAGCAGCGAGCGGTAACCGTCGTCGAAGGTGAGCACCACGGCGGGCGGCCCCGCGCTAGCTGGCCCGGCCAGCACCGCGGGCACCGCGGCCAGCGGAATAACCGGGCGCCCCGAAGCCGCCAGCCAAGCCATTTGCTCGGCAAAGCGGGCGACTTCTACGTGCACGGTGGCCATGTAGGGCGCGTGGCGCTCGACCAGCGCGTGATACATCAGAATACAAACTTGCGGACGCGGCATGGGTACAAAAGAAGCAATCGGCGCGCTAGCCGCGCCGGCCAGCGGGGGCTAGCGCGTGGCTTTCCATTCCTTTTCCTTGTGGCCGGTCACTATCAACAGCACCGATTTGGTGACTTCAACAATGAGCCGGGCACCTGAAAACAACGCCAGGAAATGCCGCGGCGCGGCCCCTACCAGGCGCAGGCCCAGCGCCCCGTAGGCAAACAGGCAGGTAGCCAGTCCTAGCCACACCCCAGGGCCCACCAGCGACCACGCCGGGGCGAACCCGGCCACGGCCCCGAACACCAACGCCGCTACCAAGAGGCACGAGCGCGGGGGCTGTAGCAAGTCGCAGGCAAAATCGAGCTGCGAGAGGCGGCCCCGTCGCAGGCCTTGGGCCAGCATGGGCAGCCCATGCGCCCGCGCTGAGGCAAACTGCCCCGCCAGCCAGCGCTGCCGCTGCTTGCGAAAAGCCGCGCCGTTGCTCACCGTTTGGTAGCTCACGCTGGCCGGGGCGCAGTAGGCCACTGGCACTTGGGCGGCCGCCAGGTAGGCTTTCCACTCCTTGTCCTCGGCCAGCGAAATCACGGGCTGGGCCATCAGGCGGGCAAAATACTCTTCGCGCAGGCAGCAGCCCAGGCCGTAGATAAAGACCTCGAGGCCCAGCAACTGGCGTGCCCCCAGCAGCACGTGCTGGCGCATGGCCTCGGAAGCGGCATCGAGCACCGTCACGTCCGACTCAAACGCGTTGGCCACGCGCCGGTGGCACTGCACCACCGGGGCCGCGCCGGGCTGGGCAAAGTGCGCGTCGAGCTCGGCCAGAAACTGCGGGTCGAGGCGGCAATCGGCGTCGAGCACGCACACCACAGTTGCCGAGTAGGGCGCCGCCAGGCCTAGCTGCTCGGCGGCGTAGCGCAGGGCTTGCGACTTGTTGGAGGGGTAGGCGGTGGTGCGCTCCAGGCACTGCGCCCCGGCCTGGCGGGCCAGCTGGGCCGTGGTGTCGGTGCAGTTGTCGGCCACCACTACCGTGCGAAACCGGCTGGCCGGGTAGTTGAGCTGGCCCACGCTGGCTAGCAGGCTGGGCAACAGCTCCGCCTCGTTGTGAGCCGGCACCAGTAATATAAAATCGGTTTGGGACGCCTCCGCCGTGGTAGCCCGGGGCCGAAACAGCTGCCGGATGCGGGTGGCGAACAACAGGTAAAAGATGACCGGCACGAACACGTACAGGCAAAATAACAAGATATAAACTTGGGCTGCGTACCAACTACCTAAGGCTATTTGACTGATAAAATCCAAAACTAGCAGGTGTTTTATTATAACTATGTAAGCAATCGCCGGGGCCATTTTTTGCACTAGCGGCCAGTAATATACGGTAGCAAGGTTGCTGGCAGCGCCGCAGTGTGGCACTTATAATCTATTTTTTGTCTAATCTCTACAATTCCTTCATCTTACAAAACAATTTGGCTGGCTGCGTCTTATCAAATTTGCTACGGAAGCTAGACGGCAGCTTGTCCTTTTTTACCCTGGGCGCCCTACCCCTCTGCCAGCTGCCAAGCTTTCTAAATCAATGCCTTATAATAGACAAAAGGTGCTGCTTACTCCAGCACTACGGTTCAGCTATATTTGCCTGTCTACTGCCCGGCAGCTGGGGGCCGCTGGCGTGTTTCCTCCCTTTATTCATTTTTACCGCTACGCTGTTTGATACCTACTACTACTCCCCCACCGCTGGCCCCTACCCCCCCGCCCTTCACCGAGCGGCGTTACGTGGTCACGTTCATCTTCGTCGTGTCGCTGTTCATGCTCTGGGGCCTGGGCGTGACGATGGGCGACATCCTCAACAAGCACTTTCAGCAGGTGCTGCACGTGAGCAAGGCCGACTCGGCCTACGTGCAGGCCGCCACGTTTGGGGCCTATTTTGTGATGGGCCTGCCCGCCGGCTGGTTTATGAAGCGCTTTGGCTACCAAAAGGGCGTTATCCTTGGCCTGAGCCTGTACGCTGCCGGGGCTTTCCTGATGATACCGGCCGCCAACGCGGCCTCGTTCGGCTTTCTGCTCCTGGCCTTATTTGTGCTGGCTTGCGGCCTGGGCACCCTAGAGGCCGTGGCACACCCGTTTCTGGACGGCCTGGGCGACCCAGCCAGCTCCGACCGGCGCATCACGTTTTCGCATGCTATCAATGGCATCGGGGCGGTGTCGGGGCCGCTCATTGGCGGCTACTTCGTGCTGCGCGGCACCCACGCGGCTGGCGATTTATCGTCGGTCAAAACTCTGTATTCCATTATCGGCGCGGTGGTGGGCAGCATCGCCATCGCCTTTGCCTTCGTGAAGGTGCCCCCGCTCAATGACGAGCACACGCCCGGCACTGCCACCTCCGAAACCAGCGAGACGCCTACCAACCTGGCAGCCGACAAGAGCCTGTTTCAGCACAAGCACTTTGTGTGGGCCTGCGTGGCGCAGCTCTTCAACACGGCGGCGCAGGGCGGCACTTGGGCATACTTCATCAACTACGGCACCGAGTACGTGGGCCTGAGTAGCCACACGGCTGCTTACTTCTTTTCCCTGAGCCTAGTGGGCATGATGATAGGGCGCTTTTTGGGCACCTACCTCATGCAGTTTATCGCACCCAATAAGCTGCTGGCCTTCGCGGCCCTGGCTAACATCGGCATGTGCCTACTTGTAGCGCAGCACTGGGGCACGGTGTCTTTTGGGGCGCTTATTGGGCTCAATTTCTTCTTTAGCATCATGTTCCCCACCATCTACAGCCTGGGGCTCAAAGACCTGGGGCGTCACAAGCAGCTGGCCTCGTCGTTTATTGTGATGGGCGTGGTGGGCGCGGCGCTGTTTCCGCGCTTTGTAATGGGGCCGGTGGCCAATACCAGCGTGGCGCACGCCTACTACCTGCCCATTATTTGCTACGTGGTGGTGTTTTTATACGGTGCCAAGTTTTATAAAGTGCAGCGCGACTAGCCCTTGAGCACATAAAACGAAGCGGCCCTCCGTTTCTCGCCCGGCCCGGTAGCAGGTCGCCCGAGAAACGGAGGGCCGCTTCGTTCTACACGGGCCTCGTGGGTCTGGCTGCTTTACTTTGCCGGTATGAAGCATTTTCTGCTAACTACTACCGCACTCGCCCTCCCGCTGGCGACGCTGGCCCAACGCCCGGCCCCTACTCCCGAAAACCTCGTGCAATACGCCCACCCATTGGTTGGCACGGCCAAGATGGGGCACACTTACCCTGGCGCCACGGTGCCGTTCGGCTCGGTGCAGCTCTCGCCCGATACCGACACGCTGAGCTACGAGCAAAACGGCAAGTACAACCCCGAGATATATTCGTACTGCGCAGGCTACCAGTATAAAGACCCCACTATTGTGGGCTTCAGCCACACGCACTTCAGCGGTACTGGGCACTCCGACTTGGGCGATTTTCTGGTGATGCCTACCACCGGCCCGCTCCAGCTCAACCCCGGCACGGCCGACCGGCCCCAGGGCGGCTTCCGCTCGGTTTACTCGCACCAGACTGAGGCGGCTGAGCCGGCTTACTACAAAGTGCGCCTCGCCGACCACGATATCCTGGCCGAGCTGACCGCCACGACCCGGGTAGGGATTCACCAATACACGTTTCCGAAGGCCGATGAGTCGCACGTCATCCTCGATTTGATGGCCGGGATTTATAACTACCCCGACAAAAACGTGTGGACCTTCGTGCGGGTCGAGAACGACTCGCTGGTGACCGGCTACCGCCAAACCAGCGGCTGGGGGCGCACCCGCACGGTGTACTTCGCGCTGCAATTCTCGAAGCCCTTCAAGAAATACGGCAGCCGCAACTACGACAAGAAAGAAGCCTACCGCGGCTTCTGGGGCCGCTTCGACCAGGCGCACAACTGGCCCGACCTGGCCGCCCACCAGCTGCGCCTGCACTTCGACTTTGGCGGCACCCAAGCTGGCGACAAAATCAAACTCAAAATGGCCCTCTCGCCCGTGAGCACGGCCGGCGCACTCGCCAACCTGCGCGCCGAGGCGCCCGGCTGGAGCTTTGAGGACTACAAGCGCCAAGGCCAAGCACAATGGCAACAGGAGCTGAGCAAAATCACCATCACGTCGCCACGCCGGGTTGATAAAGAGAACTTCTACACGGCCATGTACCACGCCTTCACGGGCGTAACCACCTACCAAGACACTGATAACCAGTACCGCGGCCTCGACCAAAACAACCACACGGCTAAGGGCTTCACCAACTACACCAGCTTCTCGCTCTGGGATACCTATCGAGCGCTGCACCCACTCTACAACCTCGTGCAGCCCACGCGCAACTCGGATATGGCGCAGAGCATGCTCGCTCATTTCGACCAAAGCGCCGAGCACATGCTGCCCGTGTGGGCGCACTACGCCAACGAAAACTGGTGCATGATTGGCTACCACTCGGTGCCGGTGCTCTGTGATGCTATTGTGCTCGGCAACGCGCCCTTCGACCAAAACCACGCCCTCGACGCCTGCGTGACTACCGCCCGCCAGCGCTGGTACGACGGCCTGGGTATGTACATGGATAAGGGCTACGTACCCGAGGATAAGAGCGGGGCCTCGGTATCGAAAACGCTGGAATACGCCTTCGACGACTACTGCATTGCGCAGGCTGCGCAGAAGCTGGGCCGCGCCGACATTGAAAAGGAATTCCGCCAGCGTGCCACCAACTGGCAGAATGTGTACGACGCCCGCATCGGCTTCATGCGCCCACGCTCCGACGACGGCTCGTTCCGCGCCAAGTTCGACGTGCTCACGACCAGCGACCCCGGCTACATCGAGGGCAACGCCTGGAACTACAGCCTCTACGTGCCCCACGACCCGGCCGGCCTTATTTCCAAGATGGGGGGTAGCAAGCGCTTCGTGCCGCACCTCGATTCGCTGTTCACCATGAACCTGCCCGACAAGTTCTTCGCCGAAACCGAGGACATCACCCGCGACGGCATTATCGGCAACTACGTGCACGGCAACGAGCCCGCCCACCACGCCGCCTACCTCTACAACTGGACCGACCAGCCCTGGAAAACCCAGCCGCGCATCCGCATGATTCTGAACAAGATGTATCACCAGGGCCCCGATGGCCTCGGCGGCAACGACGACTGCGGCCAGATGAGTGCCTGGTACATCTTCTCGGCCCTGGGCTTCTACCCCGTCGCCCCGGCCTCGGGTGAATATGCCCTCGGCAGCCCCGCCGTGCACAGCGCCGTGCTGCAACTCGGCAACGGCAAAACCTTCACCGTAACGGCTAAAAACCAGAGCGAAAAGAACGTCTACGTGCAGTCAGTTAAGCTCAATGGCAAGCTACTGACCCGTCCATTCTTGCCCGTGAACGAGGTGCGGCAGGGCGGCACGTTGGAGTTTGTAGTGGGGGGTAAGCCAGCGAAGAAGTAAGTTCTTTAACTAAACATGCAAGTCTATAATCTTCCCCAAGACCTGCTGCCGGAGGCCGACCCCTCCGAGGTTATCATCCGCCGCTATGAGTCGACGCAGGATACTGTTCGCAATCGGCTTGTGCTGCACTACAACATGCTCAATCTGCTGCTCGATGGCCGCAAGACGATTGTGCAGGCCGCTGGCACGACTACGGTGTACCAGGACGAGATTTTGCTGATGGGGTCGGGCAACTGCCTCACCAGTGAGCTGTTGTCCGACGCGGGCCGGTTTCGCAGCATTATCATTTACTTCAGCAATGCCGTGCTGGCCGATTTCTACGTTCGGCACGCGGCGCATTTGCGACAGGTGGCCGCAAGTAGCACGGGGCGGTCACTGGTGACGTTTGCCAAGGACGCCTTTATTCGCAACTGCATCGAGTCGCTGCGGCTCCTGCTCGACGCGCCGGCTACCCTGCCCGCCGCCATCCAGCGCCTCAAGCTGGAGGAACTGCTACTCTATCTGTTGCATACCGCCCCGGCTGCGTTGGGTGCGTTTCAACTCAATTCCTACCCCGAGCCGGCGGCTCTAGAACTGCGCCGGGTAATGGAAACGCACGTGCACCAGCCGGTTACCATAGCCGAGCTGGCTTTTCTCTGCCACATGAGCGTCTCGACGTTTCAACGGAAGTTTGCCGCCATCTACGGGTTGTCGCCGCAGAAATGGCTGCTACAGCAGCGGATGCAACGGGCCGCCACGCTGCTGCAAGGCCAGCAGCTACCCGGCGAGGTGTACCAGCAGGTAGGTTACGAAAGCCATTCTAGCTTTTCAGAGGCGTTCAGGAAGCATTTCGGCGTAGTACCTAGCGCCTTCAAGCACCAGCTTTTGGTGACTTAGGAGATAAATCAACCCGTTCGGCAAGCTCAGCCTGGCGCTCTTTTCTCGTTTTCTCGGGAAAGTAGCGCGCCACTCGTTTGGTTGACCAACCAGCCACAGCTTTTGACTGATTGGCGCTAACGGCCCCGCCCGGCAACCGGCCAATTTTGCAACATCATTTCTCACACTCAAGATGTTGCACTCATGAGCACGCAAACCGACCTCAACAAAGCCATTGTCCAACGTTTCAACCACGAGGGCATTGCCCAAGGCAATGCCGATACGCTAAACGAACTATTGGCCCCCGATTTCATCAACCGCTCTGCGTCCGCTGGCCAGGAAAATGGCCCGCAGAGCATGATGTACTTCTTCTTGCACATGCTGCAGCCCGCTTTCACTGATTTGCAGGTAGAGATTTACGACCAAGTAGCGGAAGGCGACCAGGTAACTACCCGCAAGGCGATAAAGGGCCAGCACACCGGCGAGCTGCTGGGCGTGGCCCCTACCCATCGGGCGGTAACCATCGACGTTATCGACATCTACCACCTGCGCGAAGGCCGGCTAGTAGAGCACTGGGGCATTACGACTTTGCCTACCGTACTGGCGGAGTTGGCCGCAGGCTAAGCCAATGGCACTGGCCCGCCAAAGGGTCGCAAAGCTGCTTTTCGCACCGATTAAGTTTTAGCTAGCGGCTCTCCGCATATGGCATTATTTAGCGGCCATTATCTTGACTAACAGCCAATCATAAATACCTGCGGCTGCTTTTAGAAGGATTAACGCAAAAATGGGCGGTCATTGCGCGCGTAACGCAGCAGTGACCGCCCATTTTTGCGTTAATCTTTTTACTTGCTTTTTACTATTCCAGCTATGCCCTACCCCCCTCTTCGCGTCCTGTTTGTCGGCTGCGGCAACATGGGGGCGTCCCACGCCACGGCCTACCACACCCTCGACGGATTTGAGCTGGTCGGGCTCGTTTCGACTGGGCAAAGCAAGCACGTGCTCAATGCCCAGCTAGGCGGCGGCTACGCCGTTTTTGAGGATTACGCTGAGGCGCTGCAACGCACCCAGCCCGATGCGGTTTGCATCTCAACTTACCCCGACACCCACGAAGATTTTGCGGTGCGGGCGCTCGAAGCGGGGTGCCACGTATTCCTCGAAAAGCCCTTGGCTACTACCCTGGCCGGGGCCGAGCGCGTAGTCGCGGCGGCGCGGCAGGCGGGCAAGCAGTTGCTAGTAGGCTACATTTTGCGGGTGCATCCGTCGTGGGCGCGGTTTGTGGAAGAGGCCCGGCAGCTAGGTAAACCACTGGTGATGCGCCTGAACCTAAACCAGCAAAGCCACGGCCCCATGTGGACGGTGCACCGGAACCTGCTGAAATCACTCAGCCCGATTGTGGACTGCGGCGTGCACTACCTCGACGTGATGTGCCAGATGACGCGCGCCCGGCCCGTGTGGGTGTCGGCCATCGGGGCGCGCCTCACGGACGACATGCCGGCCGACCAGTACAACTATGGCCAGCTGCAAATTCGGTTTGCCGACGGGTCGGTGGGCTGGTACGAAGCCGGTTGGGGACCGATGATGAGCGAAACAGCGTTTTTTGTGAAAGACGTGGTGGGGCCGCGCGGCAGCGTGTCCATCACGGCCCGAAACGCAGGCGCGGCTGGCAACTCGGCCAACGTGGCAGCCCACACCCAAACCGAGGCCCTGCGCATTCACCACGCCCAGCTGACCCCCGAAGATGCTTTCGCACAGCCTGATACCTGGATTGACCTCACCGATGAGCCCGACCACCAGGAACTCTGCAACCGCGAGCAGCGCTGGTTTTTACAGGCCATTCACGACCAGCTCGACCTCAGCGAGCACCTCGCCGATGCCGTTAACAGCCTCCGCATTGCCTTGGCCTGCGACGAAAGCGTCCGCACCGGCGAAGTGGTGCGGCTGTGAGCCGTTCGCCACAAAGCCGCGGCGCGCGCCGTGGCTTTTTTGTTTTACACATTCCTACTAGATGGGCGTGATTTGCAAGGGATAGCGCTATTCATTATCAGCAGGCGCAACTGAGCTACTCGGCACCAGACGCATATCCCGCGTGTTTTTCTGCACGGCAATAGCTCCGAACAGGCCTAGTAGAAAGGCCATAGCGTAGAAGCCTTTTTCGCTGAGTGTCAGGGTAGCATTCCAGAGGCCGACGAGCAGTAGCAGGATGGCTAGCAGCGTAGCAAACCACGCAAGCCCATAGTAAAGGCCCGTGACAGGGATTTTTTCGATTTGGTCGCGCACAGTTTTCTGTAGGGAAATGGCCGCGAACAGGCCAAACATCAGCACGGTGAAATAGTAGCCTTTTTCGTTGAGCGCCATCGTGGCATTCCAGAGGCCAACTACGAAACCGCCCATACCCATGAGCAGGGCAAACCAAGAGGCGGCAATGAAGGCGGCGGAAGGGCGAGCGGTAGTAACGGCAGCAGGTGACATGGTTGGTTGGGCTTGAAGTATGGCTCAAAAGTATTGCGCTGCTTCAGGGCTTATAAAGCTGATTTTGCTCTTTATCAGACTTTCGACATCTATCAATTCACCCGTATTTCATATCATTATGCATTTTATATCAGTCCTTTGAATACGCAATTCATCTGACTTTACAAACAGCCAATTCACTTAGCCAAATCGCTGTGCACGGGGTAGAATAAACGAAACAAGGGGGGTAGTCCGTGTAATAGCTTCTCCTAATTCATAAAAAAAGCCACGGCGTGAACCGTGGCTTCTTATTATACTGCTGTACTAGCAGGAGCCTAGCTATTGCTGATAGCAGCTTGCTTGCCTTTGGCGCGCTTGTAGAGGTAGGCCGCACCAGCAGCTAACAGGGCGCCGCTCAGTACTTTGTGGGTAGAGGTGAGGCCGCCGGTCGTGCCGTCGTCGTTGAGTTTGCCGCGGAACAGGCTGGAAATCATGCCGCCTAGGGTGCCGCTTGGTTGGTTATCGCTCATGAGTGAAATCAGGTTTAAGGTGGATACTTGCTTTTTACGGGGGTAGGGCCGCGGTCGTTTTCCTGACTGGTAGCTGCGGGTGCCGGGTAGGCTTCGGCAGTTTCCGTAAAAGTTTGCGCTTATTGGGGCGACAAGGCTGGGCTACAGGTTTTCACCACCTTCTGCCCGCTACATTCGCGGCTGCACCCGTTGCACTTCACTTTTAGTACCACCTATGCATTTTTCAGACCTACGCCACTGGCTAGCCCCCGTCGCGGCTGGCCTCTTGCTAGCGAGTTGCCAGGGCAAGTCCTCCTCTTCCGACACCGCCAGCACAGGCCAGCCGGCCGAAGCGGCCCCTACCGACACGGCCAGCGTGCCTACCCCCGCCGATGGCATCACGCCGGCCCTCATCGCCCAACACATCAAGGCATTGGCCTCGGATGAGTTTCAGGGCCGGCGGCCATTCACGGCCGGCGAGGAAAAAGCCACGAACTACCTAGCCGCCGAGTTCAAGAAGCTCGGCCTGAAGCCTGGTCCCACCGGTAGCTACTTCCAGCCGGTGCCATTGGTAGAAATTGCCGGCAAGCCCGACTCGACGGCTATCATCGCGGGTAACGGCAAGAACCTCACCCTGAAATACCGTACCGACTTCATGTTCCTGACCGAGCGCGAAAAGCCGACGGTCGAAATCAAAAGCTCGCCGCTGGTATTTGCCGGCTACGGCGTGACGGCCCCCGAGTACAAGTGGGACGACTACGCTGGCCTCGACGTGAAGGGCAAAACGGTGGTGGTGCTCATCAACGACCCCGGCAACGCGGGCAACGACACCACCATGTTTAAGGGTAAGGCCATGACGTACTACGGCCGCTGGGGCTACAAGTACGAGGAGGCCGCCCGCCACGGCGCTACGGGCCTCATCATCATCCATGACACCAAGCCTGCCTCCTACCCCTGGACTGTAGTGCAAAGCAGCAACGGCGGCGCCAAGCTGCACCCCACCACGCCCGACCACGGCGCCAGCAAAGTGGCCGTCGAAGGTTGGATAACGCTCGACGCCGCCAAGCGCCTGTTTGAAGCGGCCGGCCAGAACTACGACGCACTCTACGCCGCCGCCAACAAGTCCGGCTTCCGGGGCAAGGACCTGGGCCTGAGCCTGACGACCACGCTGCACAATAAAATCACCTACAAAACCTCCAAGAACGTGGTGGCCGTGCTACCCGGCACCACCCGGCCCCAGGAGTACATTATTTACTCGGCGCACTGGGACCACCTCGGCATCGGCCCGGCCGTGGCCGGCGACTCGATTTACAACGGCGCGCTCGACAACGCCAGCGGCTGCGCAGGCTTGCTAGCCATTGCCAACGGCTTTATGCAGGCCAAGGAGAAGCCGCAGCGCAGCATCGTATTCTTGGCCGTGACGGGCGAAGAGCAAGGCCTACTGGGCTCAGACTACTACGCCCAGCACCCGCTCTACCCCCTCAAAAACACCGTAGCCGACATCAACATGGATGAGTTGCTGGCCTTTGGGCCCATGCGCGACCTCACCATTACTGGCTACGGTCAGTCGGAGCTAGACGACTACGCCCGCACTGCCGCCAAGGAGCAAAACCGCTACGTCATCCCCTACCAGCACCCCGAAACCGGCAGCTTCTACCGCTCCGACCACTTCAGCTTTGCCAAGGTGGGCGTGCCGGCGCTCTACGCCAGCGGCTCTTTTGAAAGTCGCCTGCATGGCAAAGCCTTTGCCGAAAAAGAGCGCGAAGACTTTGAAGCCAAGAACTATCACCAGCCCTCCGACCAGTACGACCCCAAGTGGGACCTGCGCGGCGCCGCGCAAGATGCCCGCGTGCTGTTCCGCATCGGCCAGCGCTTGGCCGATGAAACCACGTTCCCGCAGTGGAAAGCAGGCTCGGAGTTCCGGGCCGTGCGCCTGAAGAGCCGGCCGCAGTAGCCCTACCCCCCTCGGGGCGGTCAAAATTGTGACTTGACCCCCACGCGAAAGCCCCCTGGAGCGTAGCCGTGCGGCCACGCCCCAGGGGGCTTTTTGCGGGAGCAAAACTAGCTGGCTAGGCCTGCTGCTTCGTCAGCTCTTTCAGCTTCTTGTACGTTTGCTTGGAAGTTGCAAACTGCTTTTTCACGGCAGCCCGCGCGTCACCCTTCAGAGCGCTACGACGCAGCGCCTTCTTGTAGGCTGCGATAGCCCACTTCTCACCGTAGACGTTGGCGGCCAAAATGGCTTTCTCGTCGCGGGCTACTACCACGGCCTGAGCATCCATCAGCTTGCGGTAGAGCTTGCCTTTGAGGGTCGTACCGGTTTCGGGCTTGGCGCCGTTGGCGGTGAGGTAGCCGTTGAGGCCGGTGGAAAAGCGCTGGCTTTGAGTTACCAGCTGCTGGTAGTAGCTGCGCAGGTCACCGTCTTTGGTTTCGGCCACGGCACGCTTGTAGCCTTCGATGCGGTCGTTTACATATAGCAGCAGTTGGTCGAGGGCGGCAGCTTTGCGCTTGGCTTTGCCTTTTTTCTTGGGCGCTACCAGGTAGGTGAGGCCGGCGGCAAGCAAAGCCCCGCCCACTATTTTCTGGGTCGAAGTGAGCTTATTGAAGGCACCCAGTGCTTTATCGCTGGCATCTTTAACTGGGGTAGGAACTTTGTCGAGCAGGTCTTTGCTCTTCGTAGCAGCCTCGTCGTACAGGTCTTTTACCTTGTCGGCCGTGTCGCCATACAGGTTTTTTGCTTTATCGGTAGCACCGTCGAGCAGGTTTTTGGCCTTTTCGGGCGCATCGGAAGTAGGTTCGGGCAAGATCATTGCGTTAGCTTCAGAGTTAATGGAAAACACCTATCTTACGGCAAGGTCCCTCCCGGTGTTAGGCTACCAGCCCCGATAAGCCGAAATTTACGTAATTAAGCCGCTGTTTTTGAAGCTAGTGCCACACCGGCGGCACCAGCCCTACCCCCCTCATTGCAGGTAATAATGCCGCAGGCGGTTGAAGTTTTCGTCTAGCTCGTACACCAGCGGCACGCCGGTCGGAATGTCGAGGGCCGTTACTTCTTCATCCGTCAGGTGGTCGATGTACTGCACCAGGGCGCGCAGGCTGTTGCCGTGGGCGGCAATAATCACCTTCTGGTTGCGGTGCAGCGCGCCCATTATTTTCTCGGTCCAGAAAGGCATTACGCGCGCCAGCGTTTCACTCAGGTTTTCGGTAGTGGGCAGCTCGCGGCTCGTGAGGTGCTGGTAGCGCAAGTCGTGGCCCGGAAAGCGCGGGTCGTCGGGGGTCACGGCAGGCGGGTGGGCGTGCGGCGAGCGCCGCCACTCCTGCACCTGGTCGGCACCATACCGGGCGGCCGTTTCGGCCTTATCGAGGCCCTGCAAGGCGCCGTAGAAGCGCTCATTCAGCCGCCACGACTTCTGCACCGGAATCCAGAGCTGGTCCATGTTTTCGAGGGCAATGTCCAGCGTTTTAATGGCCCGCTTGAGCACCGACGTGAAGCCGATATCGAAGGTGTAGCCGTGCTGCTGCAACAGCTGGCCCGCGCGGGCCGCCTGCTGTTTGCCTTCCTCGGTCAGGTCCACGTCGGTCCAGCCGGTAAAGCGATTTTCCAGGTTCCACACGCTTTGGCCGTGGCGTAGCAGCACGAGCTTTTCCATAGGTTTATAACTTAGTTTCTTATTTGGTAAGGCTTTGCAAAAAGAACGTTGTACTAAAAAAGAACGTCATGCGGAGCTTGCCGAAGCATCTTGCTCACGCCACTAGGCCATTAAACCTACTGGCGTGAGCAAGATGCTTTGACAAGCTCCGCATGACGTTCTATAGTACAGATGAAGCTGGCCGAGCGCCTAGATCTAGCACATACTAACGCGCTATAGCACAGACGAAGTCGGCAGGCTACTTCACCATAAAGTCAACTTCCGTCTTCGCCCACAGCAGCGCCACTTTGCCCGACTTATCAGCCGTGATGGTGAACTGCTCGACGGGCGTAGCAGTGGTCTTTGGCTTCACTTTCACGCGCAACACGTCGTCGGTGGCCTTGTACTCGTAGGCTCCCCACTGCTTAGCAGTTTTGTTGAAGATAATGGTCCACTCGGTGGCGCCGGGGATAGTGAACAGGCCGTAGGTGCCGGCCGCCAGCGTTTGGCCTTCGATTTTCACGTCCTTGCTCACCGTGAAGGTGGTGGCTTCGTTGGCGCCGGTACGCCACACCTCGCCCACGGGCGCGAGCGGCGATTTTTCACCGAAAGCCGCACGGTCTTTTAGGGAAGGACGGCTATAGTCGATAGTAAGGTCGGTGCCACGCACGGTAGTTTTGACCACGGCGGGCGGGCTTGGGCGCTTGGATTTGTCTTCGGGCTTTTTAGCCTGCGCGGGCTCCGGCATGGTGGTCTGGGTTTGCGCCTGGGCCTGGGCCGAATGAGAACCGAAAACCAGCGCAGTGCCGGCGAAAGCCGCTACGAACAGAGTAGGAGAAAGAAAACGCATTTCTGGGAAAAAGTAAGGTGTAGGCAGGTAAGCCAGAAGCCTGGCAATTAGTTTGGGAGGTGCGGCTAGCGAGGATATCGCGCGGACTTTGCCGTCCGCGATTATACGGGCAAAACGCGGATTACAAAGTCCGCGCAACATCTTCCTCATCAGCCATATGCCCACTGGCTTGGCTCTCGCCCATACGCCAGTATACGAGCAGCGAGAGCAAGGCGCAGCCCGTCACGTACCAATAAAACCACTCTTCGCGGCCCTGCTCCTTGGCAAAGAGCGCCAGGTATTCAGCGGTGCCGCCAAAGATGGCTACCGTGAGCGCGTAGGGCAGCCCTACCCCCAGCGCCCGCACGTTAGTGGGGAACAGCTCAGCCTTCACTACCGCCGAAATACTAGTATAGGCGCTCACCACAAACAGCGCCGCCACCAACAGCCCAAACGCTGCCCAGGCGCTACTCGCGTGGGCCAGCAGCCGCAGCACCGGCACCGTGCCCAGCGTGGCCCCGATGCCAAAAAACAGCAGCACCGGCCGCCGCCCTACCCCATCCGAAATGGCGCCCAGCAGCGGCTGAAACAGCAGCGCCACGGCCATCGCCCCAAACGAAATCAGCGTCGCCTGCTCCTTACTGAAGCCGCTGGTATTCACCAAAAACTTCTGCGCATAAGTCGTGAACGTGTAGAACGCCAGCGTGCCGCCCAGCGTGAGGCCCACCACCGTAAGGGTTTCGCGGGGGTAGGCCAGCAGCTGCCGGAAGGCAGATGGTTTGGCCACGCGAGCGACGGGCGAGGCGGTGTTTTCGTGCTCGAAGGCGGCCGTTTCGCGCATGTGCTGGCGCAGGTAGAGCGCGCCCAGCGCCGCGCCGGCCCCTATCACGAACGGTACCCGCCAGCCCCAGCTAGTCATTTCGGCGGGCGTCAGGAACTGTTGCAGCGTGAGCTGCACGCTCAGCGCCAGCAGCTGCCCGCCCATGAGAGTCAGGTATTGAAAGCTCGACCAAAAGCCCCGATGCCGCGCCCCCGCCATCTCGGAGAGGTAGGTGGCCGAGGTGCCGTACTCGCCGCCCACGCTGATGCCTTGCAGCAGCCGCGCCAGCAGTAGCAGGGCCGGCGCACCCAGCCCAATAGTGGCGTAGCCAGGCGCCACCGCAATGAGCAGCGAGCCGCCCGCCATCAATTGCACCGAGAGCAGCAGCGCGGCGCGCCGGCCCCGACGGTCGGCATAGGCGCCGAGCAGCGCCGCGCCCAGCGGCCGCATCAAAAAGCCCACCGCGAAGATGGCGGCCGTATTCAGCAGCTGCGCTGTGGCACTGGCCTTCGGGAAAAAGACCGGCGCGAAATACAAGGCAAACGCCGAGTACACGTACCAATCATACCACTCGACAAGGTTGCCGATGGAGCCGGAAATGATGGAGCGAAGCGGGGAGGCGGACATGGCCGCGAAGGTAGCGGCGGGCGACTTCGGACTACCAAAGCCCGGCCCGAACTACGCTGCGCTAAACCCGCGTCAGCGTGGGCGCCGGATGACGTAAACCAGCTCATCCAATAGTGCCTCGTTCTTTACCAAGGCCTTTTCAAACCGGCCTTCCAGCGCGAAGCCGTTCTTTTCGAGCACGCGCTGCGACGCGATATTGGTGCCGAAGGGCCGGGCAAACACGCGGTCGATGTCGTAGGTCTGAAACGCAAAAGCCACGGCCTGCCCGATGGCGGCGCTGATGATGCCCTGCCCCCAAAAGGGCTCGGCCAGCCAGTAGCCCAGCTCCGCGTTGCGCCGGTGAATGTCGTCTTGCGGGTGAATGCCGATGCCGCCCACGGCCTGCCCGCCCACCTCGATGGCGAAGATGTGCACGGGGTCGCCCTGCGTGGCAAAGGCGATAAAGCCCCGGCCAGCCGCCTCGGAATAGGGAAACGGAAACTTATCCGTCATATTCTTCGCCACGTGCCAGTTGTTGGCGTGCTTGACCAGGCTAGCCAGGTCGGTAATAGCCCAGGGCCGGAGTTTGAATTCTTTCTGCATTTGACTCTTCAAAATCAGTCTCTTATTCGAAATAGCTTCCGTACTCCTCTTCTACCATCGTCATATCTACCTGTTTTGCTTTTTTACCAGGTTCAAAAAGATAAATACTCCAAAGCTCAGGCAGCTTACTAACCTCGATAAGTTGGCCCTTCTTATTATTCGCCGTAAATCTTATAAACTTCTCATTACTCACGTCAACAACCGGCACTTTTACACTGTCAAGAAACTCTTGCGCAGTTGCCATATAATACAAATAGTCATTAGCCGTAGTAGCAAACCCTTCTTCGTCGCCCTTCCTTTTTTCTTTTTCTATCCGTGCAGCATTAGGGCGTATAAAAATTGCGGCCTTCGTTCCAATCACGATGGTATCATTCGCTTTTACTGCTATCGGCTCAATTGCCGGTATTTGCTTCGCAGTATCACGTTTGGCAACGGTATCAAGCTCAGCAATACTATCTACTGGCTTACTGCTAGAAGCAGCACTGCTGAGCGAGTTGTCGGCACAGGCAGTAAGCCCTAAGCCTAGTAGCGCAGTAAGAATAGAGTACCGCATAAAGCAAATTCGGAGTTGATTAGTACAAGAATAGAGCTACTTCCTCACCGCGCCGCCCGGATGGCCTGCTCCAGCAGCGGGTCGTCGCCGGGCCGGCCTTCGCAGGCTTCGCGGAAGAGGTCGGGCACGAAGTCTTCGCGGGGTTGGCCGTTTACTTGCAGAATCTGCTCTTCGCCCAGGTCGATTTTGGCGTCGCTGAGGGCGAGGCGCTCGTTGAAGAGGGCGCCCAGCAGGTCGGCCAGGCCCGAGCCGGCGGTGCGGAAACCCAGCGCGTGGAAGCCCACCAGCAGGCCCTCGCCCATGCTGCCGGTCCAGTGGCCGCCGAGCACCACCACCCGGCCGGGGT
>Ga0160428_1001310_pt1 | contig 19521 bp, 16 predicted proteins | sample SolpanmetagenomM_FD_108198 | JGI IMG/M metagenome (GOLD analysis project Ga0160428, IMG submission 108198) | Solar panel surface microbial communities from Lawrence Berkeley National Laboratory, California, USA - M | ecosystem: Engineered > Built environment > Solar panel > Unclassified ... | reverse complement strand
GGGGGCAGCAGGTGGTCTAGTCCTAGAATAGTTAATACGGCAGACCGGTCGGAAAGGTCGCCGATAAGGCGGCGAAATGGCAATGGCCGCTGCCGTACCAGAGTGGGTACGGCTACAATCTGCGCCTGCTGGGCCAGCTCGGGCTGCTGATACATATCAATGATACGGAGTTCGTAGCGACCCACCAAAAACTCTTCGCAGATAGCCTTGATGTGACGCACGGCGCGCGTCGAGTTGGGGGTAGCCCCCGTGATGTAGAGGCAAAGCTCGTACTCTGCGGCGTTGGGCAGGGTGGCGGGGGTAGGGCTCATCGGCACGGCTGGGCAAGCGCGGAGCCCACCCGCATCTGGCTACCCACGGCGGCCAATAGTTGCGCTATATTACGTGGTGCCAGCAGGCCACCGTGGCTAGGCACGGGCCGCTGGGTTAGGTTCACCTCCCTCATTTCCATCATCATTAGTTGGCGGTTTACGGCAGCTAGGGCTGGGTGTTGGGGGGGTAGGCAAATAAGCGGGCGCGGCCTGCTCCGAACGGCCGCTGCGCAAGGCCTCTTCGCGCAGCTGCTCCTCTTGGCCTACGCGGTGCAGCTCCTCTTCCACCGACTCAAACTCGGTGCGTAGGTTAGTGATGGTGGCTTCCAGCAGCCGGCGCTTGCGCTCCAGCTCGCGGTCGCGGCGGTCGGTGGCGTGCTGCTGCACCGCGCGTTGGGCTTCCTCCTGCAAGCGCTGCGTGTAGCGGCCCGCCCCCGTCACGATGCCCGCCGGCCCGATAACAACGTCGAGCAACTGTACCCCTTGGTCGGTAATCAAGAACTCACGCACCTGATTGGAGTGGGCCATGCCCCGTGCTTTCAAAATGCTTAGGCCCCGGTTGCGCTCGCCCACGCCTTCGAGGTCGCGCACCGAAATCCAGGTATCGACCAACGACGACACGCCTTCCTCCGTGAGCTCAAGCTGCCCGTGCCGCCCGCTGATGAGGGATGTAAACACGGCCGTGATGTTGTTGATTTTCAAGAAATCGATCATGCGCGTGAGCATATTGCGCACCTCACTCACGCTGCCCACCGATACCAGGTTGCTGATAGGGTCAATGACGACGGCCTGCGGCTGGTAGTCGCGCACGAGCTGGTGCAGCGTCACGAGGTGGCGCTCGAGGCCGTTGAGCGTGGGGCGCGAGGCCTCGATGTGCAGCAGGCCCTGCTCGAGGTAGGGCTGCAAGTCGAGGCTGACCGACTGCATATTGCGGATAAGCTGCGCCGGCGACTCCTCAAACGCGAAGTAGAGGCAACGCTCGCCACGGCGGCAGGTGGCGAGAGCAAAGGAGGTGGCTAGCGTGGTTTTGGCCGTGCCAGCCGTTCCCGTGAGCAGCACGCTACTGCCCCGGTACCAGCCCTGGCGCGCAAACATGTCGTCGAGGCCCAACACGCCCGACGAGATAATCTCTTTCGACACCTGGTGCGTCAACTTGAGCGAGGTGACGGGCAGCACCGAAAAGCCCGTTTCACTTATCAAGTATGGGTACTCGTTGGTGCCATGGGTGCTGCCGCGGTACTTCACCACGCGCAGCCGGCGGGTCGTAATCTGGTCAATTACCCGGTTGTCGAGCAAAATCACGCAGTCCGACACGTACTCTTCGAGCCCCTGCCGGGTGAGGGTGCCGTCGCCGCGCTCGGCCGTGATGATGGTCGTCACGCCCTTGTCTTTCAGCCAGCGAAACAGCCGCCGAATCTCAGACCGCAGCACTGCCTCGTTCTTAAAGCTAGAAAATAGCGCCTCTATTGTGTCGAGCACCACGCGCTTGGCCCCAATGGTATCGATGGCGTGCCCGAGGCGCAAAAACAGGCCGTCGAGGTCGTACTCGCCAGCCTCTTCCATTTCGCCACGGTCGAGGTGTACGTGGTCGAGGCGCAGCTGCTGGGTGGCTTGCAGCTGCGGCAGGTTGAAGCCCAGCGAAGCTACGTTGGCGGCCAGCTCGGTGGCAGTTTCCTCAAAGGTCATGAGCAGGCCCGGTTCGCCGTACTGCTGCACGCCACGAACCAAGAACTCGATGGCCAGCAGCGTTTTGCCGCAGCCAGTGCTGCCGCATATCAGCGTGGGCCGGCCTAGCGGCAGGCCGCCTTCGGTTATCTCATCGAGGCCCTCGATGCCGGTGGGCGCCTTGGGTAGCCGGGGCAGCGCCGCCACGGATGAAAGCATATCTTCTTGCATAAAAAAACTATCAGCGCACAATTGACCGGAAAGTTAAGGCCCCGGCCTGCCAAAACCTGCCTACCTCTGCTCAGCGCCGCTTGGTGCGCCGGCGTTGGCGGCTGGCGGCCAGGCGCTCGCGCTCGGCTTTGCGGGCTTCGCGCAGCAGCAGGCGCTCGGGCAGCCGGGCCATGAGGCGCTCGCGCACGTACTGCGCCAGGCCCGAGAGCGGTACCGTGTGGGTAGTACGCAAAAACTGCGCTACCTCGCGCTGACGCAGGGTGCTGGCCCCGGCTAGGCCCAGGGCCAGCAGGTACTGCTTTATTTCTTCTACCCACAGCAGGCCCGCCAGCGGGGCCCGCTGCACGGTGGCATTATAGGCAGCTTGGCGGTGGCACTGCAGGGTAGGGCCGGCGGCTGGGGCCACTAAAATACCGACCCACTCGGGCAGCAGGGGTAGGAGCTTGGGCAGGTGCTTCTCAGTGACTACGAACGTGACGAAATCGTAGACCTCGGCGTAGCAGCGCAGCTGGTTTTGCACGCGCTGCAGGGTGTCGCCGTCGCCCTTCACTTCGTAGCCGTGCATAAAATGCTCGGTGATGTGCACCACGTCGGCGCGGGTGGTGCCGGTGGGCAGCTCGTCGATGTGCACGCCGCCCAGCAGCAAAGGATAGAGCCGGGCGCGGATTTCGGGGTCATTCATCGCAACCTCAAAGCTACCTTCCGGCTTTCAGAAGTGGAAAGCGGCGCGGTATTCCGCGTCCGTTTGCGCATGCCTGCACCGACCTCTACGCGAAACGGAGGGCCCTTCTACTTTATCTACCATGCCCGACATCACAACCGAAGACGACATCAAAACGCTGGTTGACAGCTTCTACGAGCGCGTGCTGGCCGACCCGCTGCTGGCGCCCGTGTTCGTCGATTTTGCCCACCTCGATTTTAGCCACCACCTGCCGCAGCTCTACGACTTTTGGAGCGGCATCTTGCTGGGCACTTCGCGCTACTGGGGCTTTCCCATGCGCAAGCACTTTCCGCTGCCCATCGGCCTCGCGCACTTCGAGCGCTGGCTCGAGCTGTTTAGGGAAGCCGTGGATGCACACTTTGCAGGCCCGGTGGCCGACACGGCCAAGCGGCACGCGCTGCATGTGGGCCGCGTGTTTGCCACGCGGCTGGGGCTGCTGAAAGGCGGAGAGGCCGGATAAATCCGGCTGGCCGGCACGTGCGTATAGCTCCCGCCCACCCTTCTTGCCAGAGCCGCCGAGCCGGCCGCGCTGCCCCTACCCCCTCCTACTTCCCCAACTTCTATGGACCACCTAACCCGCGCTGCCCTCGTTACCGAGCTTACCGAGCTGCTTACTATTGGCAATGCGCACGCCACCTTCGAGGAGGCTATTGCCGACCTGCCCGCGCCGCTGCGCAACCAGGCGGTGCCCGAAGTCCCGTACACCATCTGGCACCTGGTCGAGCACCTGCGCATTGCGCAAGCCGATATTCTGGAGTTTTGCCTAAATCCGCAGTACGTGGCGCCTGAGTGGCCCGCCGCCTACTGGCCCGATAAAACGCAGCCCGTGGACGAGGCTGGCTGGCAAGCTGCGCTGCAAGCCATTGCCGACGACCGCCAGCAGTTTCTCGACTTGCTGGCGAACCTCGCTACCGACCTGTTCACGCCCCTACCCCACGGCGACGGCCATAATATCCTGCGCGAGGCGCTGCTCATCGGCGACCATAATGCCTACCACATCGGCGAAATTATCTTGCTGCGGCGCCTGCTGGGCGCATGGCAGTAAGCATGGCGACCACTCTGTGCACAAACACATGATATAAGGAAGGGCTGCCATGCAACGCTTGGCCGAGCGGAAGCTTCTTCTAGGCACGTAGCGCTAGGCTACGTGCACTTCCTCAGCCCTATGTCAACTTACCAACTCCTGTGCGGCGCGTTGCTATTAAGCGCGCCTTTTGCTAGCCGTGCCCAAAGCACCAACCCGGTACCCAGTTACCGATTCTATGGTGGGTTGGCGCTTTACAGCGGCCACGCGCAGACATTGTACTTCCATAGCGACCAATTTAATGCGCCCGTGCAGGCCACGCTGGGCTACCAGTTGCGGCCACGGCTAGCGGTGCAGGTGGGGCTAGCCTACAGTGGTAACAAAAGCAACGATGCCTACAACTACAGTTACACGGACACGAATGCAAATTTAGTCAGCTACGCCAACACCACTAGCTACTCGCAGCGCACCTACACTACCTCGGTGCTGGCGCGCTACACCCTCACACGCCAGGCGGCGCACCGCTTTCAGGTAGATGTGCTAGTGGGGCCGTCCTTGGCTCACTCCACCAACCACTTTGTCGGCACCGAAACCTATACCCGCCAGGGCACCACCGATGTGGTACCCTATAACTACTCCAGCAGCTACAACAACTTGTTAGTCAACCTTGGCCCTAGCTTCCGCTACCGCTTTGGGTCGCGCTTCGAAGCCGTGTACGACGTCCTCTTTAACGTGTCGCTCACCAACAGCTACCACAGCGCAAACACCGCCATGGCGCTGGGGGCCCGCTACTGTTTCGTCCACTAACCACTGCCTCCGCCAATTATTCTTTTGGCAAAATCGGCTTTCCATTTTGAAAAAATCAACATCCCGCTTGGCTTCGCGCCAGGCGGGATTTTTTATTTAATCTTCTTATTATAAGTATTTTATACAATACAAAGGAGTTGTAATTCTGAATCGGCACTGGTCTTGGCAATAGGTACACATCCCTCACATACCAACCCGTACCGATATGGCTATTCTTGACAATCTAGCGAAAGGCGTTAAGGACTTCTTCGTCGAAGAAGACCACAGCGCCCCTGCTACTCCGGCTGCCCGGCCGCAGCCAGCCGCCGCACGACCGAGCACAGTCCTACCGGGCACGGCTCCTACCCCCCCCTTGGACGGCCTAGCGCCCGGCATGACGCAGCCCGAGCAGCGCCACCTCGACCACATTGCCCAGCTGCTGGCCAGCGACGGACGCGACTTCTACGCCTTTACCAAAATGGTAAAAAGCCTGCAAGCCAGCGGCCTCAGCGGCCCGCTGCTCTACCAGACGGCCTTCAACGCCTTCTCGGCCGTGACGGGGCTCGACCTCCCTACCCTCCTCACTTCGGCCCAAACCCTAGAGCAAAAGCTGGCCGACGACCGCGCCAAAGTGCAGGAGCGCCACCGCGAGAAAATGGGCGAAGTAGTGCCCCTCAAAGGCCAGCCCAGCGCGCTGGTGCAGCTGCGCAACCAGGAAACCCAGCTGCAAGCCGACGTAGCCGCCCTCAGCAAGCAGCTCGCCGACAAAAGCCAGCAACTGACCGACACGCAGCAGCAGATCCAGCAGGAAGGCGCCAAAGTGCAGACAGCCCTTGTCTCCTACGAGCTGGCCAACGCCGCCGCTGCCGCCGAGCTACAGGCGCACCGCCAAGCCACGCAGTCCTTCTTAGTCAAGTAATTAACTCAACTTCTTTTTCCCTTTTTCAAGATGAAAACTCTTCTGTCGAACGACCTCAGCCCTGCCCTGCCCAAGTGGCAGCAACCCGAGAAAGTAGCCGGCTGGGTGGTGCTGGCCGCCGGTGCTGGTGCCGGCGTGTACTACTGGGGGCAAATCGTGCCCTACCTCGTTGACATCGTGTTTAATAGCGTGAAGCTGGGCTTTGGGTTGGGCGCGCTGTTCGTGCTGTTTTTGCTGGGTACCAACAAGCGGATTCAAACTGGCCTCTGGTACGCCGGGCAGCGGGTGCTGCGGACGCTGGCGGGCATCTTCGTGAACACCGACCCCATCGGCATTATGGAGGACTACATCTCGAACACCGAGAAGGAAGCCCGCCAGATGGAAGCTGAAGTGGGCCACATCGAGGGCGCCCACGAGCTGGTGAAACGCAAGCTCGCCGCCAACGACGCCCAGATGAAGGAGTACCTGGCCCTGGCCGACTCGGCCACTCGCCACAACGAAAAGGACGCCGCCGAAGCCTACGCCAGCCGTGCCGCCCAAATACAGGACTCCAACCAGCGCCTCCAGCCCATGGCCGCCACTACCGCCAACGTGAGCGTGGTGATGCGCCAGATTCTGAAAGCCGCCCTGCGCCAGATAGATGGCAGCAAGTTCAAGGTCAACCTATTGAAAGACGAATACGAGCTCGTGAAACGCACCAGCTCGGGCATGCGGGCCGCCATGAACATCCTGCGCGGCGACCCCGACAAGAAGTACTTCTTCGACCTCGCCACCGACCGCGTGGCCCAGGACATGGCCCAGCAATTAGGCCAAATCAAGCAGGCCATGCGCTACTCGCAGGAGTTCGTGAAGGAGATGGACATCCAGAACGGCGTGATGAGCGAGAAGGGCCAGCGCCTACTCGAAAAGTATCAGAAAGGTGATTTCAACGCCTTGATGGACAACACCAAAGCGCCCGTTTCCACTTCAGTAGCCGCCACTAAACAACGCTCCGATGATGCCTATTCTAGCCTGCTTGATTAGTGGCTGCCTGGCGCTGCTGCTCGTGGCGGTGCTACTGTAGCGCGGACTTTCAGTCCGCGATGAATGCCACCTACCCCCTTTCATCAACTACTTCATTCGCGGACTGAAAGTCCGCGCTACTTATAACAATGACAACTCGTGGTAAAATCGTACTTGGTGCCCTGATTTTCGCACTCATGTACTTCGGCATCACCAAACTGGTGGCCAGTAATAAGTTCTTCAAAAAAGCCGATACCCAATCGGTACTCCTAAGCTCCATCGAGTTGCCCACCGCCCAGGGCGGCAACCGCGCTACCCTAGTCGTGCCGCTGGCTGCTCTACCCGGCACCACGCCGGCCGAAGAAGGCACCGCCGTGGTGTGGGAAGTAATGGCCTGGAACAGCCAGATGGCCGGCATGCTGGCCAACGGCGGCCCCCGCACCACCCAGGGCTCGGCCCTTGCCGCCAACAAGGTCGATATGCAGATTGTGCGCCAAGATGACGTATCGAAAATGCAGGCAGACCTGGTGAAAAACGCCCTCGACTTGCAAAACAACCCCGAAACGCCGGGCCTGATTGTGAGCATCATGGGCGACGGCCTACCCGCCTTCTCGGCCGTGCAAAGCCAGCTGCAAAAGGTCGGTACGAGCTTGCAGATTATTCCCTACTCGGTGGGCAAATCGTTTGGCGAGGATAAGCTGATGGGCCCCAAAGAATGGCTCGACAACCCTAAGGCGGCTCTTGGCAAAACCATTTCCTGCTACCTGCGCGACGGTGACCAAAACATTGCCCTGAAGTGGTGCGCCGACAACGGCCTGAAAGTGAACCCCGACGAAACCACCTACGACCCCGAAGCCGTGAACTTCATGGCTGCCAGCGACTTCTTGGTTGCCGCCGAGAAATACATCACCGGCAAGCCCGAAGCCCGCACCAAAGTGGTAAACGGCCGCAGCACCGGCGTGCAAGTAGAGGTAGCCGCCGACGCCGTAGCCACCTGGACGCCCGGCGACGTGAACATCGCCAAGCAGAAAGGCGGCCTGGTCAACATCGTGAGCACAAAAGACTACTCCAACCAGATGCCCAACATCATGGTGACGACCAAGCGCTGGTACGACGCCCACCAGCCCGCCATCCAGGGCATCATGACGGCCTTTGCCGTGGCCGGCGACCAAGTAAAGTCGCACCCCGAAGCCCTGACCCGCGCCGCTGATATTTCGGCCCACGTATACGGCGACCAAGACAAGCCCGGCGCCTACTGGCTGAAGTACTACAAGGGCACCAGCGAAGCCGACCGCACCGGTGCCGTGGTGGAGCTGGGGGGTAGCAAAGCCTTCAACTTCAGCGACAACCTGACCTTGTTTGGCCTTGATAATGGTGGCACCAACATCTACGCCGCCGTGTACAAAACCTTCGGCGACGTGCAAAAGCGCCTCTACCCCAAAGAGCTGCCCAGCTACGTGCCCCTCGACCAGATGCTCGACCTCACGCTCCTGCGCAAGCTGCAAGCTCAGTACAAAGGCAAAACCATTGCCCCGGCCGAAACGCCCAAATTTGCCGCCGACGACGAAATCCGCCGCAGCGTGAGCAAGCGCGCCTGGAACATCGAGTTCAACACCGGCCAGAGCACCTTCACCCCCGCCGCCCAGCGCGAGCTGAGCCAGCTCTTCGACGACCTCGTGGTGGCTGGCCGCCTTAAAGTGGCCGTCCACGGCTACACCGACAACATCGGTAACCCCGATAAAAACCAGCAGCTGTCCGAAGCCCGCGCCCAAGCCGTGGAGCACTGGCTGGAAACCAAGAGCGCCAGCGCCTTCCCGCAGGGCCGCGTGCAAGTGTACGCCCACGGTGCCGCCGAGCCCGTGGCCGACAACACCACCGAAGCCGGCCGCGCCCAAAACCGCCGCGTGGAAGTAGTACTGGGCAACTAAGTTTGCCCGCCCCTGGGCCCCTACCCCCTCCCCAACCTGGGAGGGGGATAGTAAGGCCTCTTCCTCCTTATTCATTTAGTAGCAACCTATTGCCATGCAACCATTATCCGTTTCGGCTAAGCCTCAGGCCAGCACGCCGGCTGGCGCGCCCTCGCCAGTAGCAACGGGGCTGGCGAGTGGGATGAGTGCGTTATTCACCCCCAACGCCCACCCCCGCCGCGCCACCTTCGCCGCGCTGGTCGCCGGCCAGGCTTTTATCCTGCTGGCGCTGTGGCTCTTCTACCCCCTCCAGATTTTCCCGAGCCTCGGCGATGTCATCCGCGCCCTCGGCGACCTGATAACCACCCAGGGCCTGCTGCAAGAGTTGTGGGCCAGCCTCACCACGGCCTGGCAGGCACTCGGCATCGCCACCTTGCTGGCGCTGGTTATCTCGTACCTCACGGCGCTACCGTTTTTTCGGCCGCTGGCGTTTGCGGCTAGCAAGCTGCGCTACCTCACGCTCACGGGGCTCACGTTTTTTATGGCGCTCCTGCTCAGCTCGGGGCACCAGGTGAAGCTCTCGGTGCTGGTATTCGGGGCCACGGTGTACCTGGTGACGGGCATGACGCAGGTCATCCTGGGCACCACGCAGGAGGAGCTAGACCACGCCCGCACCCTCGGCCTGGGCGAGTGGGGTAGCTTTTGGGAAGTAATGGTTCGCGGCAAGCTGGCCGATATGCTCGAAGTGGTGCGCCAAAACTTCGCCATCATCTGGACCCTGATAACGCTGGTCGAAACGCTGTACCAGTCGGAAGGTGGCATCGGGCTACTGCTCTACAAGCAAAACCGGTACCTGCACCTCGATGGCGTGCTAGCCATTCAGCTGGTAATTCTGGCCGTAGGCATCGCGCAAGACTACGGTTTTGAAGGACTACGCAAGACTTTTTTCCCTTACGCGCGGCTGGGACGGATGTAGCGCGGACTTTCAGTCCGCGAGTGTGCAGTCTTAGTCCACGTCCTACTATTCGCGGACTAAAAGTCCACGCTACTGCGGTGCCAGGTAGCTATAGGGCCACTTCTGCCAATCATCTACCAAACCTGCCTTCACCGGATTTTCCAGCACATAACTGATAATACGGTCTAACTCGCCGGGTCGCACTACATGGTCATAGCTCTCAGCTTGCCAAAACGTGCCGCTCAATCCAAGTAGCTTATTGGCCTGAAAAGCAGAATAGCCTTTTAACAACTGTAAAGTTTTAACCAAAGGCGGGGCATCATCCGGTAAAGCAACTACTAGATGCACGTGATTTGGCATAATGCAGTAACAACGCAGGTCGTAGCCCTTACCAGCAGGATAGTGAATAGCCTGCTGTATAATGGCTGCTACGGCAGGCTTCCGGAGCCAGTCCGGGCCGTGGGTAGTACCGTCCAGTAGCGCATCAAAGCGGCCGAAGTAGCGCCTCTGCTCGGCATAGAGCTGCTCAACGTCATGCGCATAGCGCTGCTGTGCTAAGTGAGCTTCCGCTTGCAAACGCGCTAGAGTTTCTTGCGGTAGGCTACCCGCCAGCCGAAATGTGATAAAAATTGTCTCCCCTGGTGGTAGGCGATGCGGCAAATACCGCTCATAATAAATCAGATTCGACATTTCTGTAGCGCGGACTTTCAGTCCGCGACGCTAAACATACTCCTCACTCGCGCACTAAAAGTCCGCGCTACTTACCATGACCGCCCTACCCCACTCCTACAAAGAACCCCTGCTGACGCTCGACAACGTGTCGATGCGCTTCGGCAACGAACTCATTCTGCGCGACCTCAATACCCAGGTACTCGACGTGGTGCGCCCCGACATGAGCCAGGGGCAGGTCGTGGGCATCTACGGGCGCTCGGGCATCGGAAAGTCGGTGCTGTGCCGGCTCATGGCGGGGCTCGCGGCCCCCAGCACCGGCACCGTGCGGGTGGGCGAAGCCCAGCAACCCGTACAAGCCGGCGCCGTGGGCTTTGTGCAGCAGCGCTACCCCCTCTTCAACCACTACTCGCTGGCCGACAACCTCTTGCTGGCTGCCCGCCGCAAGTACACCCCCGCCGAAGCCCGCGAGCACACCGAGCACTACCTCGAGCGCTTCGGCCTACTGGCCCACCGCTGGAAATACCCGGCCCACCTCTCGGGCGGGCAGCGCCAGCGGGCGGCCATCGCGCAACAGTTGCTGTGCTCCGACCACCTTATCTTGCTCGATGAGCCGTTCTCGGGCCTCGACGTGGCGATGATAGACGAGGTCAAGCGCATCATCGTGGAGGTCACGACCATGGACGAGCTAAACACCGTCCTCATCGTCTCGCACGACATTGCCACCACCACCGCCCTCGCCGACCGCCTCTGGCTGCTGAGCCACGAGCGCGACGCCAGCGGCCAGCTGCTACCCGGCGCCACCATCAGCCCCCGCCACCAGTACAACCTGGCCCAGCTCGGCCTAGCCTGGCACCCCGACGTGGAAGCCGAACCGGAGTTTGCCCAGTTCGTAGCCGAGATTAAGGAGGAGATTCGGGTGAGTTAGGACTATTACTTTGCAATTTAGCGACTCTGATAATCGTCACATTCAAAACAAAAAATAATGCAACCAAATCTTGTTGATTACTTATCTGCTTTCGGCTCTATCCTCTCTGGAATAGTCGCTCTTGCTGCACTGTCATACTCACTGTATCAGTTTAAAACATCTTCTAATTTTCTTGCTAAACAAACTGCTGCTCAAGACAGTCTAAAAAAATACGAAATAAAACGAGACTACCAAACTAAAATACAAGTTTGGTTTGCCAATACCACAGAATTATTGATATACTTAAGATTTCTACTGGTAAATAAACCTGAGGAATACAGCGAGAAAAAAACACACTTACTAGCTATGTTATCTACACAGATAGAATTAGCTAGACTATATTTTCCGAACATAGATAAACAAGATGGTTTTGGAATTGAAAAACCCAAAGCGTTTCAAGGATATAGAATTTTAACTCTTGATTTTCTAGTATTTAGCTTCAATATATTTCTAAAAAAAGACGCTGCCCTATACGAAAAACATTTGTATAGACTTCAGCGTGAATTCACTTCTATAGTCTGCGAAATCTTAGACCCAATAAATTTTTTAAATGAGACTAAGGTGCATTCTGACAAATTCTTTTCTCATAACTTAAGCTATGAGGAGTTTTTAAACAAAGACCCAAATAACATCGACCTATTTTTCCCCAGACAACCTAGCTAATTTCTGAAAGCAATAGACCAGTCTTCATTTCTAATGCATATCTATAATTTACTTCTTAACGATGGCAAATTATACTCGCGATAAGTGCTAAAATTAATTGGCTAGCCTGTGCTACCAGCTCTAAGGCATGACGAGCTATAAATAAACGCCCTACCAAGTAAGCTCCGCCATAAACCCGCTCCATTGGCTGCAATCGCCGATTTGAGATTAAAATAAAATTAAAATGTGCCTACTTTTTTGACCGAACTTCCGTAGTACGACCAATCTTGCCTGAGTTGAGGCCAACCGTTTCCCTAGCTCGGCGGGTTGTTGCTTGTGCTGGGCGGCAGGCAGCAGCTTTCACGTTGCGCCCCGCTACTATGCCAGAAACCCGCGACAGTATTGCCGACATCTGGGGACCCCGCACCGGCTTTGAGGGCCAGGAGCAATGGCCCACCCGTGTAGACGAGCACACCGACGAAGCGCCCGACCACTGGGTGCAAGCCGCCTGCGTGCTGTGCTCCAATGGCTGCGGCATGGATATCGGGGTCAAGGACGGCCGCATTGTGGGCGTGCGCGGCCGGGCCGTAGACAGCGTCAACCACGGCCGGCTCGGGCCCAAAGGCTTGCACGGCTGGGTGGCCAACAACAGCCCCGACCGCCTCACTACCCCCCTCATCCGGCGCAATGGCAAGCTCGAAGAAGCTACCTGGGAAGAGGCCATGAGCCTGATTGTGCAAAAGTCGAAGGAGCTGATTGACAAGCACACCAGCAGCTCCATTGGGTTTTACACCTCGGGTCAGCTCTTTCTGGAAGAATACTATGCGCTCGGCATTGTGGGCAAAGCCGGGCTGGGCACGCCGCACATGGACGGCAACACCCGCCTGTGCACGGCCACGGCCGCCGCGGCCCTGAAAGCATCGTTTGGCTCCGACGGGCAGCCCGGCTCCTACTCCGACCTCGACAGCACGGAGGCTATCCTGCACGTGGGCCACAACATTGCCTCGCAGCAAACGGTGCTCTGGATGCGGGTGCTCGACCGGCTAGCCGGCCCCAATCCGCCCAAGCTGGTCGTGATAGACCCGCGCCTCACCTACACCGCTGAGAAAGCCACCGTGCACTTGGCGCCCCGCGTGGGCACCAACATCCCGGTGATGAACGGCCTGCTGCACCTCATCATCGAGGCCGGCCACATCGACCCAGCTTACATCGAGGCGCATACCCTGGGCTTTGAGGAGCTGAAGAAAATAGTGGCCAAGTGGACGCCCGACCGCGTGGAGCACCTCACCGGCGTGCCGGCCGACAAGCTGCGCGCCGCCGCCCACATTCTGGGCACCTGCAAAACGCTGGTTTCGACGGCCCTGCAAGGCGTGTACCAGTCGATGCAGGCCACGGCGGCGGCGGTGCAAGTCAATAACCTGCACCTGCTACGCGGCCTGCTGGGGCACGATGGCAGCGGCATCTACCAGATGAACGGCCAACCCACGGCCCAGAACCCCCGCGAGTGCGGCGCCGATGGCGACCTCCCCGGCTTCCGCAACTGGGGCAACGACACCCACATTCAGGAGCTAGCCGACCTCTGGAACGTGCACCCCGACCAGATTCCGCACTGGGCGCCCCCTACCCACGCCATGCAGCTCTGGCGCTACTGCGAAACGGGCTCCATCAAGATGCTCTGGATTAGTGGCACCAACCCGCTCGTGTCGATGCCCGACCTGGCGCGGGCGCGCAAGATTCTGGCCAAGGAAGACTTGTTTGTGATTGCCCAGGATGCCTTCCCCACCGAAACCACCGCCCTGGCCGACGTGGTGCTGCCGGCCGCCATCTGGGGCGAGAAAACTGGCTGCTTTACCAACGTGGGCCGCACGGTGCACATCGCGCACAAGGCCGTGAACCCGCCCGGCGAAGCCCGCTCCGACTTCGACATTTTTGTGGATTATTCGCGCCGCATGGACTTCCGCGACAAAGACGGCGCCCCGCTGCTGACCAGCACCTGGCAAACCACCGAAGACGGCTTCAACGCCTGGCGTGAGTGCACCCGTGGCCGCCCCTGCGACTACACCGGCATGAGCTACGCCAAGCTCAGCGAGGGCTCGGGCATTCAGTGGCCCTGCAACGAGCAGTACCCCGACGGCAAGAAGCACCTCTATGAAAACGGGGTGTTCGCCACCGAAACCGAATACTGCGAAACCTACGGCGAAGACCTCGAAACCGGCGCGCCCCGCTCCAAGGAAGAGTACCAAGCTATTAACCCCAACGGCCGCGCCTTCTTGCACGGCATGGACTACGAGCCACCCCACGAAGAGCCCGACGAGCAGTACCCGCTGTGGCTCACCACGGGCCGCGTGGTGTTTCACTTCCACACGCGCACCAAAACCGGCCGCGCCAAGCCGCTGCAAGACGCCGCCCCCGACAGCTTTGTGCAGCTCGCTCCCGAAGACGCCGCCCACTACGGCCTAGCCGAGGGCGATATGGTGGAGGTGACCTCGCGCCGGGGCCGGATGCTGGCGCCCGCCAGAATAGGCGGCATCGAGCCAGGACTGGTTTTCATCCCTTTCCACTACGGCTACTGGGACAAGGCCGACCGCCCCCGCGCCGCCAACGAGCTGACCCTGACCGAGTGGGACCCGGTGAGCAAGCAGCCCCACTTCAAGTACGCCGCCGTTCGCCTGCGCAAAGCTCACGCCTAAGCCCGCCCCGCCATGCACCTCACCAACTACCTCGGCCTGCTCGAAAACAGCGAAAAGCAGCTCACCGACGCCTTCGAGCACGTAGCCCAGAAACACCGCGACGAGCCCGACATCGAGCAGATGTGCCAGAAATTTTCGGCCTGGTCGCGCAACCACCACGGCCAAATATTAGGCTTCGTCGAGAAATACTCAGAAGAGCAAGAAGACGAGCCCGATAAGCTAAAGCGCGACCTTTTTGCCCGCAATCGCAGCGGCGCGCTCGCCCTGCTGCGCGACCTACACGACCTGTGGCTCCTCACCCAGCAAGTGCAGCTGTGCTGGACGGTCATTCGCCAAGCTGCCCTGGGCCTGCGCGACGAAGAGCTGAAAGCCAGCGCCACCTATTGCGCCGCCCGCACCAAGCGCCAAACCGACTGGCTGCTAGGCCGCGTGAAGCAAGCCGCCCCCCAAACGCTGCTGGTAGCGGAGTAAGGGGGTAGGAGCATAAAAGAACGTCCTGCTGAGCTTGTCGAAGCATCTCTGCCGCACCGCTAGGGGTAGTAACTCCAACGAAGCGGTAGAGATGCCTCGACAAGCTCAGCAGGACGTTCTTTTTGATTTCTAGAGGCGTTCTACGCTGGCGCTTGGTTAGGCTTAGCCGATGTGAGCAAGTGGTAGAGCATGCCCATAAAAGTCAGCCCCCAGGCTAGCAGCGCGATGTAAATGAAAAACGCTGGAATAACCTTCAACATGGGCAGCGGCAGCACGTCGGCCAGGCGGCCGGTAGCCGCCGTGTACATACCCAGCGGGAAAACCATGCTCCAGGTAGTAGGCTGGTACGAAAAAGCCGGCCGCGCCCGCAGGTGGTACCACCCGCGCAGCACCGTCACAAACGGTATCCACCAAGTGCTGACCACCCAGAATAAGATAATCCAGCCCTTAACAAAAGCGGCGACCGGCGCCAACGCGGGCACCTGCGCCAGTAGCGGCAGCAGCCCAGTGCCGGCTAGCACCGTGATGGCGCTACCCCCCACGCTAATCCAATACGGGGCCCCTACTTCGTCTTCCTCGACCCGCACAAACGTGAGCCGGTAAAACAGGAGCGTGCTGATAACCACATAAAACAGGCTACCCAACATAAACAGGCACAGCACCACAAACACCCCCAGTTCGGTAGGCACCGGCAGGTGCGGCACCAGGCCGCCGCCCAACACTGCTAGCGCCTCGGTGGCTACCACCAGTAGCAGCCAGTTGCCACCTAGCCCAGTTTCCAGCGGGGGCTTCTCGCGCCGCAGCGTCACGCTAAGCAGGAAGCTGTACAGCAACACCACCCAGCAAATGGCCCCGAATACCCACAGCCCCTGCCCTACCCCCTGGGTACCGCGCAACTGCACCGCTTGGTTGCCCACCAAGCACGCAGCAGCCACCACCGCCAGGTACGTAGCGCCTTTCTCGTGCGAGGTCAGCTCGGCTTTCACGCCGGCAAAGAACCCCAGCACCCGCGCCAACAACAGCCCCAAAAACAGCAAAAACAACCCCACATTGAGATAAAACAACGCATCGGCTAGCCACTCTAAGTGCTGCGCATGCGCCGCCAGCGACAGGATGCCCGTCGCCATCACCATCGTGAAATAAGCGGGCGGAAACTTCTCAATGGTGGACTTCCACATAGCTACTAGCGGCTGTTAAGCGCTGAGATACGCGTAGGTGACCGCTTCGTTTCTGCTCGAACGGGCGTAGCAGGCAGCTAGCCCATCTTAACCTAAACCGGCAATTTAGTGGGGAAGCTGAAACTGAGTTTGTCCAATTTGCAGCAGAGATAAACCGTAGTGAATGAAAAAGGATGTGCCTTCTCTATGAGTTGATTACTTGCTTCCAAAGCAATGCATTTGCACTGTTTGGGTCTATTCCAGCAGACTTGTTCTCACAGAATGGCAGCCACTGCCAGTCTTCTGCTCCTACGCAACCTACTTCGACCCAGTCAGTCAATAGTCTCTGGAAGGAATCTGCCATTACATATCCATGTCCTTCGCCATCATCGTGGCTCAGATATACCACTTTGCCATAAGACTCTGGCAGTAAATCAATGGCAATGAGGTCGCCGTTTCCTACTTCTTGGAAGACGAATTTGTTATACCAAACTTTATCGTAGTCATCCTCAGGATTAGAAAACACTTCTCTAATCCATCCTTCTTTTGCTTCATTGAATTGCCAAAGTAGCTCTAGACTCCAGTGCAGTTCGCCCGAAAATACCTGTCTTAATGGGTGTGGCAGTTCGAACTCATCGGGTAAAAACCAGCGGAATTCACAATGAGAACTGACAGTTAAAAGTGTGTCTCTAAAGTCTGCTGGTAGTCGAAAGCCTAATTTCTGCTCGATGTCCAATACTTCGGCTTCGGAGGCAGCTGATGCAAATACGAGTGGCTTGGTATCACCACCTATAGCCTCTATTCTTCTCAGAAAGGATTCAAGCTTTGCTTTCACAGACTTTAAAATATGGTAAAGGCATAACGCCCTGTGTTTCGTCTTTATGGCTTTATCTAGCTGACTCTATGCAATAAAGGTCATTCATCATGCAATGCAAAGTATTGCTTCTCTAGAGTTCATACCGATACTTCCATAGCAAGCCGATACTTTTAGCAGATGATGTTCTAATCCTTAGAACACTCATTAGTGATTTCCTACTCCCCATGCCCACCGGAACACTGCTCCTCATCGACGACGAAGCGCGCTTGCGCCAGCTGCTGGCCCAGGTACTGGAGCTGGAAGGCTATACCGTGCTGCAAGCGCCCGATGCCTACCGGGGCCTGGCGCTGCTGGCCGCGCACGCCGCTGAGGTGCTGGTGGTGCTCTCCGACGTGAAGCTGCCCGATGGCCACGGTGTGGAACTGCTGCCGCGCTACCGCGCCGCCGCGCCGCTAGCCGAGGTGGTGCTGCTCACGGCCTTCGGCACCATACCCGATGGGGTGAAGGCCATGAAGCTTGGGGCCTTCGACTACCTTACTAAGGGCGATTTTGAGCAGCAGCTGGTAGTGGTGGTGGAGCGCGCCGCCGAAAAGGCCCGCCTCCAGCGCCGGGTGGCCGAGCTGGAAAAGCGCGTGGGCCAGCGCCACAGCTTTGAGAGCATGATTGGCGAGGCGCCGGCCCTGCGCCGCGCCCAGCACCTAGCCCAGCAGGTGGCGCCCACCGACAGCACCGTGCTGCTCGAAGGCCCTACCGGCGCGGGCAAGGAGCTATTTGCCCAAGCGCTGCACGAGGCAAGCGGGCGCAAGAGCAAGCCGTTTGTGGCCGTCAATTGCAGCGCTTTCCCGAAGGATTTATTGGAGTCGGAGCTGTTTGGCTACAAGAAAGGCGCCTTTACGGGGGCGCTGACTGATAAGAAAGGTTTGCTGGAAGAAGCCAACGGTGGCACACTGTTTCTGGACGAAATCGGCGAGCTGGAGCTGAACGTGCAGGCCAAGTTCTTGCGGGTGCTGGAGATGCAGCAGTTTACCAAGCTCGGCGACACCAAGCCCACGAGCGTGAACATTCGGCTGGTGGCGGCCACCAACCGCAACCTCAAGCAGGAGGCCGCCGAGGGGCGCTTCCGACCTGACTTGTACTACCGGCTCTCGGTGTTCACCATCTTGGTGCCCTCGCTGGCCGAGCGACCTACCGATGTGCCGCTGCTGGCCGGGTTTTTCTTGCAGCACTTTGCCGCCCGGCTAGCCAAGCGCCTGCCCGGCCTGGCGCCCGATACCGTGGCCGCGCTGCAAGCCTACGCCTGGCCCGGCAATGTGCGCGAGCTGAAAAACGTGCTGGAGCGCGCTGCCATTCTGGCGCCGGCCGGCGAGCCGCTGGCGCTGGAATATTTGCCCGAGGAGTTTCAGCACAGCGGGCGCCCTACCCCCTCGGCCGACGATGAAAGCCTGCGGGCGCTGGAGGCGCGCCACATCAAGCGGCTGATGCTAGACCTGCAAGGCAGCAAGCCCGAAGTGGCTAAGAAGCTAGGTATTGGACTCACCACGTTATACCGCAAGCTGCAAGAATATGGGCTGGAGGAGTAGGTTTTCGGCGCCTGTAAGTGATTTCCCATTCCGTCTGTCATTGCGAGTGAAGCCCGGCAATCACCCCAGAGCTAGACCCAGACGACTCGTTCGGATGCGATTGCCGCGCTGCGCTGCGCTCGCAGTAACAGACGGCGGCAAGCGGCGCTAACGGCCAAGAGAGATTACCGCGTTGTGCTCGCAGTGACAAACGACTATGCAGAATGACAGCTGGGCTGGCGCTTACTCGCCGGCTTTCACCGCGTAGCGCAGCCACAGGATATCGTGCGAGCGCTGCTGCACTTCGAGCAGCCGAAAGCGAGGAGCTGGGCCGGGGGTATCGCCTTGCTCAAAGATGGTGGCGGAAGTGGCGGCCCCATCTACGATGGGGTAGTGCAGCAGGCTCAGCTCATCAACGAGGCCGGCTTTGAGGAGCGAGCCGTTGAGGTGGCCGCCGCCTTCGAGCAAGATGGTTTGGATGGGAAACAGCCGGGCGATTTTGTCCAGCACCACGGCAAAATCGAGGCTTTGGGCGCCGCCAAAAACGTAGGAGATGCCCAGCCGGCGCAGGTAGGCCAAGTAGTCGTCGCCGACTTGCTCGGTGAGCACCACAATGAGGTGGTCGTCGTCGATAAAGGCCGATTCCCAGCCGAGCTTGCCGTGGGCATCGACGGCAATGGCGAATGACTCGGCCTGGTGCGGAGCCACAAAGTCGGTGCGGTCGAGGGGGGTAGGCACGGGGCGCAAGTCGGGCTGGCGGCCTTTGGTGAAGTCCTTTTCCATCGTCACGCGGCCGCAGAGCCAGGCCTGGGCCTCGAAGGTGGCGGCCGTCGTTTCGTATTCTTGCCGGCCCGGCACGTGCGCGCCCCAGCGCTGCAAAATGGTGCGCCCGTCGAGCGAGCTCATCATGTGGCAAATAACGCGGGGCTTTTGTAATGACGACATAAGAAAATTGATTAAAGAAAGGCAGCGCAGGTTTGTGAAATCTACTGCGAAGCGGCAGCGTGGGTTGCACCATAGCTCGGACT
>Ga0160428_1001306_pt1 | contig 19545 bp, 28 predicted proteins | sample SolpanmetagenomM_FD_108198 | JGI IMG/M metagenome (GOLD analysis project Ga0160428, IMG submission 108198) | Solar panel surface microbial communities from Lawrence Berkeley National Laboratory, California, USA - M | ecosystem: Engineered > Built environment > Solar panel > Unclassified ... | reverse complement strand
GACGCGGACGCCTGCGACGGCTTCGTCCTCACCCCGCACCTGAACCCCGGCGGCCTCGACGACTTCGTCGACGAGGTCGTCCCGATCCTGCGCGAGCGCGGCCGCTTCCGCACGGAGTACGCGGCGACGACGCTGCGCGGTCACCTGGGTCTGGACGGCCGCGCGGCCGGCTGACGAACGCCGCTGCGACACGTCTCCCCACGGGGGGGTGCGTGTCGCAGCGGCGGGCCGTGCGAGAGCGGTCAGCGCGCGGTGGCCGGCGACGGCAGCAGCAGTTCCACGTTGCGGTCGGCGATCGATCCGCGCAGTCCGTCGACGTCCGCGTCAGGGCGGGCGGCCTCCTGCGGGTCGTTGGCGGCCAGTTCCCGCGACAGCGACGCCAGGGCCAGCGGCGAGTCCAGGGAACCGTTCCAGACCGCCGCGGCGGCGCTGTCCACGACGGTCCCGAAGATGGACAGCGTCCGGTCGCCGTTGTCGACGACCTCGATGGTCCGCACCTGCTCGGGCCAGTCGATGTGGGAGGCCGTCGTGACCTCCCACAGCCCCCCGCCCCCCGGGCGCGGACGGGGCGTGACGGCGTTCGCGTGCGTGTGCCCGTTCACCCAGAGCACGACCTGGGGGTTGGCCAGCAGGGTGTCCAGGACCTGCGGCCCGAGGACCCGCGCGTCGAGGTCGCCCCCCGTGCCCACCAAGCCGTTGCCCATGGTGTCCGCCGTGTGGTGGCTGACGACGATGGTCAGCCGGCCCGGCTGCTGCGCGAGGGTCGCCACGAGCCAGGCGAACTGCGGGGCGTCCAGCGACCCGTCGGCCTCGCCGTTCTCGTTGACGGTGTCCAGCACGAGCATCCGGAGGCCGGGGGCGGTCACGCCGCCCGTCACGACCCCGGGCAGGTCCGTCACGTAGTAGGCCGTGCCCGCCGCACGGTTGGCCGCCGTGAAGCCGTGGCCGACGGGGGTGCCGGTGGTCCTGAAGTGCTCCGCGACCACCTCGGCACGCTGCACCAGGCGCCGGTCGGGATCGGGCGTGACCCGGCGCGCGGGCACGGCGGCCAGGAGGGCCTGCGCCGCGTCGCCGCCGTCCAGCAGCCGGGTCACGACCTCCTGGACGCTCACGCCCGGCGGCAGCCCGAGGGGCTTGACCGCTCCGACCGCCAGCGCGTTCAGCGCCGGCAGCACGGGGAAGTTCCCGGTGAGGAGCCCGTCGTGGTTGCCGTGCACCGCGTACCAGGGCAGCCGGAGCCCGGCGGGGGTGAAGGGCCTGACGGCGGCGGCCAGCAGACCCGGGACGGTCGGGAAGCCGGCCGCGCGGTAGCGGTCCGCGCCGCCGACGGCCCCGGCGGGCGTTCCCCCGGGGTGCCAGTAGGAGGTGTCGTAGGTGCGCGGCTCCGCGTCCGCGACGCCCTCGAACACGCCTCGCCGCCCGCTGTCCGGCGTGAGCCGCCGCCCGTCCAGGACGTCGATGACCCAGCGGAGCTCGTTGTGCTGGCAGTTGTCGGTGGCGTCGCCCGTGCTGACCGCGAACTGCAGCGGGACTCCCGTGGCCGGCGCCCCGGCCAGCGCGTTGACCCCGCGGACGGTGGCGTCGGCCACCTGGACGGAGAGCATCTCGTGCGGGCGGTAGGCGGCCTGGAAGGGGATCGGAGAAGCGGCGTCGGACAAGCGGTCGAGGAACTCGAAGCGCGCGGGCGACTGGGTGTCCTGGACGTGCACGTCGGTGAGCTGCACGAACGCCGCCAGGGTCCGGCGCGTCCTCGCCCGCGTCGCCGAGGCCTGCCCGCCGAGGTCGGTGCGCAGGAGGTGCGGCTCCCCGGGGCCGACGACGTGCCGGCGGTAGCCCTTGCCGTCCGGCGCCCCCCGCAGGAGGGTCTGCCGCAGCGTCGTGCCACCCGCTCGCGCCGGTGTCGCGGCCGCTCCCGCGGGTTCCACCACGGCCAGCTCGCCCGCCGTCGCGAGCACCGCACCCGCTCCGAGCCCGAGCACGCCCCTGCGGCTGACCCCTCGGCCCCGCCCGTCGACCGCCATGCCGTCGCCCCCGCCCACGCCGTCGTGCCCGACCTCTCACGGGTCCGGAGGACCCGCGGTGGCCGAACCTAGGCCGCGCGCCCGTCGGGGTGGTGAACGCAGGACGGCCGGCGTCCGGCGGGACTCCGCACTCCGGCTGTGGCGAGGAGGCCGGCGAGTCGCTGCAGAGGGGTACCGCGTCGCAGGACGAGGTAAGGGACGGTCCCGACTGAGATCACGGGGAGTGCGAGCACGTCCATGACCCGCAGGGGTCGCCCCACAGCTCAGCAGGGCCCCGCACCCGACGGCGCGAGGCCCCACCGCTCTGTGCACGCAGAGGTGTCACTCGCAGGCGACGCCGTCACCGTCTCGATCGAGACCGGACCGGTAGCCGGGTTGACCCCGGTACAGCGGTGCAGCACCAGCAGCCCGGACCGCGGCACAGTTCGCGTAGTAGACCTCCGTGGGAGGTGCCGGCTGCACCGGCGGGGCGGGTGTCACCACCACCGGAGGCTGTACGGGCGTCGAGATCGTGCGGTTGACGAGCGGTCCCGTCGCCGAGGACCACTCGATGAAGCCCCCTTGGAAGTTGCTGCGCTTGCCACCGGGGATGGCGAACTCGTTGCTGGTCGGGTACCCGAGCGGGCCGTTCTCGTGGCCGACCTCGGCGTACGCGTCCAGGATAGCCCCGCCGACAGCCTGCGGGCCCGTGGTCGGCGACCAGTACATGACGCCACCTTGGTAGACCTGGAAGACGCCCCCGTTCCTCGCCGGCGCCTCCTGCGAGGTGGGGTACGCGAGGAACCCGTTCTCGAAGCCCAACGCGCCGTAGAGCTGTCGGAAGGAACCGGAGACGGTGTGAGGGCCGGACTGGGGCGACCAGTACATGACGCCACCCTGGTAGACCTGGTAGACCCCGCCGGCACGGATCGGAGCCTCTTGGCTCGCTGGGTATCCGAGGAAGCCGTTCTCGTAGCCCGAGGACGCGTAGAGCTGGAAGAAGGAGCCGGACACCGAGTGCGGCGCGATGTCCGGAGCCCAGTAGAGGGTGCCGCCTTGGTAGTTCTGGAAGACGCCGTCGTCCTTGATGCCCACTTCACCAGAAGTGGGGTAGTGCAGGAAGCCGTTCTCCCAGCCGAACGAGGCCCACAGCGCCTCGAAGGACCCGGACACGTCCCAGGCCCCCGACGCCTGGCTCCAGTAGATGGAGCCGCGATCGAAGGTGGTGAACCTGCCGGCGCCGTCAGCCGTGGGCAGCTCACACGAAGTCGGAGCGCCGAGCTTGCTGGTCGCCCCGCCCAGCTGGTCGTAGCGAACGGCGATCGCCCCCTGCGGACAGTCCTCCGCGGATGCTGGCGCTGCGCTGGACAACACCGCCCCGACCGTCAGCAACAGCGTGGCTGCCGACGAAGTCCTCGCACGTCTCACGTGCCTTCCTCACTCTCGGCCCGGGCTGAGCAGGAACCCAGCTCCGTCGGGGAGCTGAGGAGTGACGTGGTGGCTGATGTGAGTGCTTGAGCGAACGGTCGGCCGATCGACGCGGTGCTGGGTGCTCCTGCGGACTGCCGGCACCGGCTGATCACATCGCCGCAGGTCGGCGGCACAGGGGTGGACGAGCCGGCCTGTAAGCCGGAGAGAGTGCAGGCGTATCGCTGACCTGCGGTGATGCGCCCTCTAGCTGTCTGACCTGCGCTGATGACGTTGGGTGGTGTTGGTAACTGCTGGTGGTTTGCGGACCTCTTGCGGACTCAGTGCGGACTGAGTCATCGACTGGCATGCGGTCTGGCTTGACTTGAAGCATCACCCGAAGCATCATCGAACTGTGAGCGATGAGGGCAAGGTCCGCGACAACCGACTGCGTCGAGCAGCCGAGCGGCAGGGCCTCACCGTCCGCAAGACCCGCCGGCGCGACCCACGAGCCCTGGACTACGGCCGCTACTGGCTGCAGCGTGGCGAAGAGGTCGTTCTTGGCGGCACGGAGGGCGTCAGCGTCGACGACGTCGAGGCGTACCTCAACCGCTAGCAAGACGGCCCTGACCGGAGCGCCAACTCCGACCAGGGCCTTGATCCCACCCGTGCACAACCACGAGGAGACCCACCATGAATCGTCCCACCACCCTGCCCACTGGAGCACCCGTCACCCGTCCGGCGTGCCCGCCGTGGTGCGTCCACAACGACCTGTGCGAGCTCGGCGCCTACGCGACCGACTACCGGCACCTCACGGCGTCCGCAGGTCTCCCGCTCGAGGGTGACGTGCTGGTGCCCTACGTGTCCGCGGTGCTGCTGCAGGACGCCGGCGACCCCGTCCCCTTCGTCGCGGTCAGCGCTGAGCGTGATGACCTGCCGGGCGGTCTGGCGGCCCCGATGCGCTCGCATGAGGCGCGCCACCTTGCTGCTGTGCTGCTCGAGCTCGCTGACCTCGCCGACGGGGTGACGCGTTGAGGGCCACCCAGGTCAGTGAGCCCGTCGTCGCCACCAGGACGTCGTGGCGGGCGTGGTCTGTCCTTGAGGTCACCGCGGGCGCGCTGGGGGCGCTTCTGGGGCTGCTGTCGCTGCTGGGCATGGCCCTGGCGGGTGCGCCGGCCGGGTGGGCCCACGGGCCGTCCGTGTTCCTCGTCCTCGTGAACGCCGTCTTCATGGGGGTCGGGCTCAGGACGCTCTCCGGCGGCTCCTGAGCTCCGACAGGCGTCACGCGGGTGGCTGGGGTGGGCGTTTGCCTGGCCACAGCCGCCCGGTCCGCGCCTCCTCGCTGTCGGCGGGCACGTACTTCAAGTGCCGATACAGGACGGTCGAGCCACGCCGCACTGAGTGGGTCGTGCTGTCGCACGAGGGGCAGGTCCACCCGTACTCACCGCTGGGCGTAGCTGCCTGCCCGCTGCCCGGACACTCGATCCGTGTGTGAGGGCCGTCGTGCTCCTCGAAGAAGCGCGCGGCGCCGGGCGAAAGGTCCCGGGGCCTGTCATGCGGTCCGAGCTGATGAGGCGTCGGGTTCGGCCGGGTGACGCGCCGGCGGTTCATGCTGGCGAGCTGCCTTGCGGACAGTGCGTAGGGGTCGGCACCCACGCGGCGGGACTTCTCGACCAGGTCGTCGACGTCGGCGTGGGTGAAACGGTACTTCGCCCCGATGCGGCGGTGGGTGATGCGGCCGCCCTGGGCCTCGGTGCGCACCCAGGACTCAGAGACGCCCAAGGCCTCCCCGACCTGCGCGCACGTCAGCAGCGGCGGCCTCGGCGCTGTGGGTGCGCCCAAGTGCTCGAGGAGAGCGGTGGCCTGGGTGGTCAGCTGGGCGACCTGGTCGGCGAGTAGCCGCAGCTCATCTCGGAGGTCCAAGTCGCGACGGTCCTCCGCTGTCATGCCGCGGAGCGTGACACGGGGACTGCTGCCCTGCCTACAGCTTCGCGATGTCGCTCTTGGGGACGTTCTTGACCTCGTGGCCGTCGAAGCTCACGGTGTACGTCTTCGGCGACAGGAAGCCGCCCTGGACGTCGACGACGACGCCCTGCTTCCCCTTGGCGATGTAGGTGCCGCTCATCATCCTGCTGAGCTGCTTGGTGGCGATCACGCGATCGCCCTTCTCCGGGTCCATGTGCAGAAGGTAGGGGCAGCACACGGTGACGGCCAGTGGTGTCGCCTACCAGGTCGGCCCCAGACTTCACCCGACGAACCGGGGCCACACCATGCGCTGCGCGCCTGGCCTGGCGGCCTATGTGCGGAGGCAAGACGAGGCGATCTTCAGCCGTTCGTGTGGTCCCGGCCACAGCCCCTACTAGTCCTTGATCGTCCGCAGTAGCGTCCGCCTCGACTGGGCAGCTCAAGCAACGGGCGGTCATGGCACCTCGTGGACGACTGGGTGATGACCGTGCAAGGAGCTGGTGTGCCACGTCAGGCGGAAGTCAGGGGCGGGCGCCGTGTCGCGCCTTGATGCCAGGCCGTCCCGGGACGAGCTTCTCCGGCGCGTAACGGACCTTGAAGTCGAGCTGGGGCACCTGCAGGCAGCGCTGGACGGACGCCCCCGCGTGGAGCACGCCATCGGCATGGTCATGATGCTGATCTCCTGTAGCGAGGCTGTCGCGGTCGCTGCGTTGAAACACGTCTCCCAGGTCACCAACCGCAAGACGCGAGAGGTCGCCGACCTCATCACAGCCTCGACCAGCGTGGGCCAAGCGGTGCCCGCTGACATCGCGGCGGCCCTCGCCGACGTCATGCCACCGAAGCCTCCGCGTAGCGCGCCGAGGTAGCGCACGTTGAGTGCGCACCGGTGACTCAGTCCTAGGTAGTGAGGCGGGGCCACACCTTGCGCTGGGTGCCGGCCTGGTGCCCGCGGGGGTAGTGGAAGACGGCGGTCACGTCGTCTTCCCCCCATCGCTCTTGGACGAGAAGCATGGCGTGCTCGTCGTCGACAGCATCGAGGTAGAGGGTCTCGCCCGTGGCCCCCGGGGGCGACGCGAGGATGACGCCGTACTCATCGTCCATGCGCGCACCGTAGACCTGGACCACCACCGCTAGAAGGGGCGTGCCCGACCGCGTCACGACTGCCGGGGCGGTCTGAGGTCGCCGAAGGGTTGCCAGGCGTCCCAGGCCGGGTCGTAGCCGCGATGGGTGCGGTACCGGGTGGCCGTCGAGAGCATGGTCGACGCGAGGCAATCGGCGGTCACCCAGTGGTGCAGTCCGCGTGCTTGATCCCACTCTCGGACCAACGCCATCTCGTCACGCCAGTCCGCGGAGCCCTTCAGGCTTGCCCCGCCCCAGCGTTCGGCGTCGCTCAGGCGGGCCCTCAGGAAGGCAGCGACCGCGCACGCGACGTCGCTCGGCACACCACTCGGTTCCGGCTCAGACGCCACGCACGGAACATAGGCCTGTGGCGCGGCGCCCCGCTAGATGCAGCTGGTCGGGTCGTACCACCCCCGTGGCGCGACCCGAGGGGCCGGCTGCTCGACCGCCGCAAGCGCTGGTTCCCTCAACAGCTCACCCGCGTGACTTGCTACCCAGCTCGGCCTCGCTCAAGCCAGTCGGGTGCGGACGGGGCGCGTCCGCCGCCAGCATGATGGACGCACCCGGGTCTCGGGCTCACGCTCCCAGGGGCACCCGCTGGCTGTCGAACAGGGCCGCTGCCACCCCTGGTGTGCCCACGTCCGGCGAGGGCATGCGGCCCGGAGCCGACCCTGGTGTCCGTGGCCGTGGTCGGCGCTATTGCGGAGCGAGGATCACGCCGTACTCGTCGTTCACGCAGCCACAGTAGGTGTGCGGCGGCTGCCCCTTGGCGGAGCGCGCAGTCTCTACGTCAGCAGGGACCTGTAGTTGTCTAGCGTCTGTTGTACTTCAGACACCATCTGGCGAACGGACGCGGCGACGGGGCTTCCTTCGAACGGCTCTTCAATCTCGCCATGAAAGGACATTAGGCCCAGTCCATTGCGGTTCACCAAGTCGTCGAACCATGCATCCAGCTTCGGATCAACGTGGGCGCCGCCTTCTTTGTGCGCGAGAACTAGCACGAGCTGTCGCCGCACCCAAGTGTCCTCGCCTCTCTTGATGACGACCTGTTTCCACCAATCTTCAAAGCCACGCGATTGACGAGGCATCGTTTCGCCCCAGTCCTCCGGGTTGCCCCTTGGCTCGTAGCGCCCACCCACGCCGTAGGTGAACCTCAGGGAAACAAGGGATAGGGTCGGCATCATATTGAGTTGGTTAATTTCCCTGGCAGTGTCGACAAACAACAGCTGGTCCTTCACTCCGAGGAGACTCAAGAGTGACTGACTGTTCTTGTTGTCATACAAGAGGACGCGCAACGTTACGGCGAGTCGATTTGCTTCGGCCTCGAAACCCGAGTCGTAAGCGGCCGCCGAAGCGCGCAAGTACGCTTCGCTGTCAGCCAGTCGAGCCAGCAAGTTCGCACGGTCACGATCCACCCGCTCACGCTAGGGCACATCGAGTGGCCTGTGGCGACTATGCGGTCGCGCGCGATCAGATGCCTGCTACCGGCCGTCGGCGCCGTTGCTCGCAGGCGGCGAAGGTGCGCCCCCACCGCACTGCGAAGGCCTCGAGGTCGTCCGCGGTGTCGCACGCGGCGAGCTGCTGGTCCTCCTCGGGCGTCCACGGCTCAAGCCGGCGCCACGCAGCCATGCGGGTGCGCCACTGGCGGGCCTTCTGCGACGTCGGTGAACCGGCGGCCGGTGGAGGCTTCACGCGCGCGCCGCGGTCAGTGCCGTGGCCAAGCGCTGCGCGTCCTCGACGGGCATGCCCGTGAGTCGGAGCGTGCGCCCGTCGTCGGTGACGACGCTGCTGTGCTCGTCCCACCTGCCCTGTACGCGCACTTCCTGGACGGCTGACCACGGCAGGACGGGACCTGTCCGGAGGAAGCGGCGGAAGCGCAGGCCCACGGGCGTCACGAACAACGCCGGCGGGTGTCCTGTGTAGAAGAACAGCATGTAGCCGTAGCAGACCAGCTGAACGGCTGACAGCCCGATGCCGACGGCGTCAGGGTCGTTGACCAATCGCAACACGGCTGAGATCGCGACGCAGGTGAAGGCGATGAGGTAGAACCAGGCCAGGCTGCGCCGGACGGTGACTCGGTAGACCTGCTGTAGACCCGCCAGGTCTGGGTCGCTGCGCCGTTCCACCACGCGGTCATCGTCACATCTGGCGTCGGCTAGGACCGAAGACGTCACCTATCCGGCGTCCCGGTCTCGCCAGGCCTGACGCGCAGCTGCCAGCCGTCGGACTGCCGGCCACCGGGGCCGTGCTCGAGCCACCCGCGGCCGCGAAGCCAGGCGGTGCGCTTCTGCCACGTCCTGGCACCTACACCGGCTTCCGTGGCGAGCATGGCCGCGGTGTGGTCGGTGGGGATGCGGTCCTGGTAGTCCGCCGCCCCGGCGAGTGCCCAGATGACGAGGGTGAGGGTGTCGCGGTAGGCCGGGACGATCTCCGTGGCCGGGACCGTGTCGACGTCTTGCTCGACGGCCTGTGCCCAGGCGACCGCGGACGGCACCATGTCGCGCGGATCCGTGGGCAGTAGCCGGACTGCGGCCTCACCGCTCACCTGGCGTAGACCTGATCGTGGTCGCTGGCAGCGGTGAGGACTTCAGCGCGGACGGCGCTGCTGCGGTCGACGAGCCGGTGGAGGACGTCGTGCTGGACGCCCGCGCTCATGGCGGCTGCGGCGGTGCGGGCCAAGGCTGCCCGCAGGCGTGCCCGGTCCCACTCCACTTCTCGGCCCCAGACCACGACCTCGCACAGCGTCGCCTCGGTCTGGTTGATGTACGCGTCGAGCAGCGCGACCTGCGCGGCCGAGTACGTCCGCCCCCCTCGCAGCGTGGCCTTGCCCATGTCCGCGAACCGCATGACGTGGTGATCGGCACCAGGTCCTAGCGGCCTGATCAGCGCTCACCCAGTCGGCGGGGGCTGCTTGATGTGCGCTGCCAGCGCCGCATTGATGTCGTCGAGACTGATAGCGCCGCCCTCCAGGCAGCCGGCAGAGCACTGAGCGCCAGTGGTCACCCAGCGGTGGCCGCCTGCCCTAAGCGCCTGTTCAACAGCTGACGGCGCACCACAGGCGCGGCAGCGGTCGTTCTCGTCGTGGATCGTTCGGTAGTTGGTCACGCTGCAAGCTGACACCAACCGAGTAGTCAGTGTCAGGGGCTCAGGAGCGCGCGGCCGAACTCGGTGGGGTACTGCCCTGACTACGGGCCTTTCGGACGGCCTGGAACGGTGCCGCGACGATGAGTCCTAGCGCCGGGACGAGCGCGATGACTGCGGCGACCCAGTGCGGAAGGGGGATGGCGCGGCCGAAAGTCCACCCGGCCGCGATCATCCAGCCGATGCCAGCCGCCGCCGCCGGCACGGTGGCCAGCGCTGCGTCCAGCGGGCTTCCCGGTTGTGCCGTCGCTTCGAGCTTGCCGCCGCCGAGGGCGGAGTGTCCTTCCGCGCTCAGCGTGGACGGGCCCAGCTCGTCGTCGGAGCGGACGTCTCGCGCCGCGGGTGGCGACGTCTCGAACGGGCTGCGGTCGTCAGCGGCCTCGTCACCGAGCGTGCCCTCGCTCATGCCGCGAGCGCGTTGAGGCGGTTCGTCATGGCCTCCGGCGACACGTCGAAGAAGAGGGCCATCTGCACAGGGTGGCTGTCCTGTCGCATGGCCAGGACGGTGTCGGCCGGCATGAGGAGGGCTGCGGCAAACGAGTTGGCGTACACCTCCTCAGGACGCGTCCCAGTGCTCGAGCGCTCGTCTCGCCAGTCCACGAAGCGTCCGACCATCTCGCCGCGCGCGATGCGGTCCATGTAGTGACCGATTTCGTGTGCGCAGCTGAACCGCTGCCGCACACGGGCGTCCCTGGAGTTGAGGTAGATGCGAGTATGCAGCTCCTCGTTCGTCATCTCCATGACCAGGACGCCTGAGGCGTTGGGCCGCATATCGGAGCTGACGAGCACCTCGATGTTGAGGTCACGCGCGATGATGATGGGGTCCACGGGGAAGGCGCTTCGAATGCCATCGCGGGTCCACGTGCGAGACAGCAGGGCTGCAGCGTCCCGCTCGCCGCGCTCCGTCGCTGCCGTCCTCACTTCGTCGCACCCCTTCTCGATCACCATGTGCACCGTCGCGACGCATGGTAGACGGACCCACCGACCAAGACGTCCTCGGCACGACCGCTGGGCTGACAGCCGCAGCCTGAGGCCGCTACAAGGCATCGACGCCGTAGTCCGGCCGCGGTACGAGACCCTCCCTGCAGCCGAGCGCGGTGAGGCGCAGAGTCTGCTGGGTCGATTCGGCAGCGAAGGCCCCGGGGAAGGTGCCGCCGATGACGGTGAGCAGCGCCGCGACGAGCTCGCGCGCCCGGTCGGCGGCGATGGCGGCGTGCACGGCGTCCCGCACCTCCGGGACGAGCGCACCGCCCCCACCGGTGTCGCTGCGCCCCCAGGCGGCGAGGAGGTCAGCGGCGTCAGCGAGGTCGTCGCCGCTGATGAAGCGGGGCGGCTCATGCCCGCCGTCCTCGAGGGCGGCCATCACGTCCTCGCCATCTTCTTGGCTGCGTGCTTCTGCCAGCTCTCGAACAGGACACGGCCGTCGAGCGTGGTCGTCTGATGCACGACGACGTCGGTGCCACCGCTCGGGGCAAGGTGAGCCAAGGACCCACTGAGCGCGGCGACGCTGTCCTCGTGGCTCAGGATGCGACCGTTGACCGCGGGCACGAACGCCTCAGGTCCACGCTCACCGACGAGGCCGATCTTCCCGCCCTCCACCGGGCCACCGTTGGCGCTGGCCGGGTTCTTACCCCCGATGCCCAGGAAGCCGCTGATGGCACCACCGGCGCCGGACATCGCCTTCCCGAAGGCGCTGTTCGTGATCTTGTCGCCGATGCGGTTGATCCAGTCGAAAGCTTCCTTGATCTTGTCGATGAAGCCGCCGACCGCGCCCTTGATGTCGTCGAAGTGATCCTTGACGAGCGACACCGCGATGCCAAGCGGGGTGAACTTCGACCACAGGTCGTAGGCGACGACCGCAGCCTTCTTCATCCAGTCCCACACGGAAGCAAGCACGTCCCGGAACGTCTGGGAGTGCTGGTAGGCGTAGATGATGCCGCCGACGAGGGCAGCGATGGCGATGATGATGATGCCGATGGGGTTGGCGTCGAGCACGACGTTCAAGGCCGCCTGCACGCCGGTCCAGATCGCCGTGGCGACGCGGACCGCTGTGACGGCAACCGCGACCGTCGTCAGCGCGGACGCTAGGACGGACACCGCTTCGCGGTTCTCAGCCATGCGCTCGAGTAGGAACTGGATGACCTTGAGGCCACTCACGGGAGCGTTCTGGATGCCCTGCCACACCGGTGTGAGCGCGGCGAGGACACCCTGCGCGCCGGCGACGAAGAGGTCCATGAACTGGGTGAGCTTGGCCGTGGTGTCGTCAGACAGGCCGAAGGCGCCCTGGACGCTGTCCGCCAGTGCCGTCACGCCGGCCTGGCTGGTCTTCAGCTCCTCGCCGTTGAAGGCGAGGGACAGGCTGGCCTTGATCCCGCCGGCGTTGTCGATGACCGACTTGACGCCAGTCACGATGCGGTGACTCGCGCCAACCATCTTGTCCGCCAGGCCGCTGAAGGTGCCCTCGAGGTTCGGGACCTCGGTGGCCGCGTAGTTGAACAGCTCTGCCAGCCCGCCCGCCACGGTCCCGATGGCAGGAAGTAGTGCCGTGGACAGAGCTTCACCGAAGGTGCCCCAGGCGTGACCTGCGAGCTCGATCTGCCCCTTGCTCGTCTTCGCGAACGCCTCGCCGGCGCCCCCGAACTCCTTCTGCAGCTCCGCGAGGATGACCTTCTGCGCGCCCATCTGATCGCCGGACTCGACCATCGTTTTGATCTGCTTCTGCTGATCCTCGGTGAACGAGACACCCACCTTGCGCAGCGCCGTGACACCCTTGATCGGGTCGTTCAGCGCCTTGCCCAGCTGGATCGCGGTACCGGTCGTGTCGATGACCGCACCACCGGTCGTGTCGAACGCCCGGGACATGTCCGTGATCGTCTTCGTCGCCTGGTCGAAGATGTCGTTGTTCGCGCCGGCCGCGTTCTTGATGTTCGTGAACGTCAGCAGCATGTTGGCGCCCTGCTGGATGGACTCAGCCTCGGTGCCCGTCTGGTTCTCGAGGGCGCCCGTCATGTCCTCGACGTGCTGCGCGGTGACCTTCGCGGCCCCGTTCGTCGACTTGATGACGGAGTCCGTCTGCGCGTTGATCCGCTCGATGCGCGCCAGCGAGTCCAACGACGTCTTCACGAACGCGCCCACCGCGACCGAAGCCCCGAGAGCCGCCGCACCGACCGCCGCACCCACACCCGCGACACCCTTGGCGATGCCGTTGAACAGCTTGTCGTCCCCGAGCGCGCGCATGGACCGACCGACCTTGTCGAGGTCGTCCTTGGCCGCGCGCGCCCCGTCGATCTTGAGACGGATGCCGATGACCCCACTGCCGGCGGCCATCAGCGCCCACCTCCCGCGGGGAAGTCGCTGACGCTGAACGCGTGCTCATCCCGCCGAGAGCAGACCGCCTGGTGGTCGATGCGGGTGCGCCAGACGTGCTTCACGGTGAAGTAGACCGGCTCAGCGCCGCACTCAGGGCAGCGGTTCAAGATGTCCACGCGGGTGCACTCTCCGTCGGTGGTCGGCAGGGGAAGGAGCGACCCGGGCGCGGGGCGCCGTCGTCCGCCGGCGCCCTTCGCCTCGCGCTCCCACCGGAAGGAAGGAGCGGGAGCGGAGGCGTCAACGCCCGGGTCGCAGTTCATGGGGTTGGCTCAGCGCCCGTCGTGCAGCTGGCCGGCGCCGTACTGGGTGAGCGCGGCGTAGTCGAAGCCGTTCGCCTCGCCCCACTGGTAGGCGAGGTTCTCGGGGACGGACGTGTCGGTCGAGAGCTTCGCCGCGGCGTCAGCGTCGCTAAGCCCCTGGTACGCCTGCCCGAGGCGGTAGGCCTCCGCCGTGGTGGCCGCAGCGGCCATCGCCGGCCGGACCGGCGCAGGGAAGCGGGCCAGGACAGCCGGGTCGAGCCCAGACGCTGTGAACGCCGGCAGGGACCCGCCCGCACTGGCGTAGGGGTTCCCCACCGCACGCCGCGACACTGTCGCTGAGGACGCAGCACCGGCGGCTTGGACGACGTCGTCGCGCCGGATGCGCCCTCCCACACCCGTTCCAACTACGTTGCGAAGCTCCACGCCCAGGCGATCCGCCAGCTGCCGGACGACAGGCGTCGCCGGGATGTCCTTGTCGCTCATGCCACCCTCTTCTCCGCCGCCCGCTGCCGAGCGAACTCCTCCAGCTCGTCACGGTCAAACACCCATGACCTGCCTAGCTTTCGTCCACCGAGCTCCTCGGCGACGTACCGCACACGCCTGGCCGAAACACCGAGAAGCACTGCCGCTTCACCGACCCCGACCCTCTTATCCGAGGATGGCAGGAGGGCTGCGATGCGGTATTCCGCGGAACCCGGTTCGGAAGAGGCTGAGTCCGCCAGAGACAGCTGCAGCGCCTCGATCAGGTACTGCACCCGGGCCGGCGTAGGAGCCGCGTTCACCCGATAGTCCGCCTGCACCTTCTGCAACGCCCGAAGCACATCCAGCACCGCTTGCCCATTGCCCAGCAGCACCTGACCGCCGCCAAGACGCAACACGTAGCCAGTGAACGGCTCCTGCAGGCGTTGCGGCGCAGTAGGTGCGGTGGACCAGGGGTGGACTGTGCCGCTCACCGCAGCCACCTCGTCGACCGAAGTTGTGAGGACACCGAAGGCTGCGTGTAAGGGCCCGAGACGGTCGACGCAACACTTGCTGGAAGCCGCAACTTGGCGGTACAGAGTTCGGGGGGGGAAAAGCTTGACTCCCCGTGTGTCAGGGCCCCCCAAACCCTCAGAATACGGGGAGGGCACTGGCTGAGGCCCCCGACGTGGGTTAGGCGTGTGGTCACTGGCTGAGGCCGACAAGTCGTCGGACGCGCGCCTCGTGCCCGGCCTGGAGGGCGGTGCGAGCCGTGTCGGCTTGAGACCGCTGGGTGTCGGCTTCGACCTCTGCTGGTGCGGCCGCGCGGTTGAGTAGGGACGCGCGCTCGTGGGCCAGCTCAAGGGCGCGGCGGGCGGCGGACAGCTCTTCTTCCAGCTGCTTGACGCGACGCCCGGCGTCGGCGGCTGCGTCCTGCGCCGCTTCGTCCTGTGCGCGGCCGGGGAGGGCGCGGGCTTCGGCTCGTTGGGCGGCGAGCTCGAGCAGGTCGGCTTCAGCTTCAGCGAGGTCCCCGGGGAGATCGAGCTCGGCGGCTCGGCGGAGTGCGAGTAAGGCGTCGATGTCGCCATCGGTGACCGCCGTCTCCACGGCGAGGGTCGCCGCGGTCAGTTCGCCTCGGAGTCGGGTGACGAGGGCCTGCGCCTCGGTCAGCTGGCCGCTGTCGGTGTACTGCGAGGTGGCTCGGTGCAGCGGTCCGAGGACGTCGTGGAGGGCGCCCGGCAGGGTCAGGCGGGCGAGGCTGCGGTTGCTGGCAGCGCTGATGGGGTCTCGGTTGGGGTCGAGCTCCTGGTCGACACGCAGCACGAACGCGGTGGCGGCCGCAGCGAAGTCGTTGACCGCGGCCTGGTCGGGGTAGCTCTCGGTGTTGTGAAGGGCGGTCAGCAGGGCGGCCGTGGCTGCCGTCAGGTTGGTGTCCTCGCGCCCTTGATGGTGGCGCGCACGGAAGGCCTGCTCGTCGTGGATGTAGTGCAACAGCGCGGCCTCGTAGGTGGCGGCGAGGGCGCTGATGTTCGTGGTCATCGGGGGCTCCTAGTGGTGGTGGTGGTGGTGGTGGGGAGAAGCAGGGTGTAGCGGGCGCGCCGGCATGCTTTGGCGAGCTGGCGGATGTGCCGGTCGTAGGCGAACTGCGCGAGGTCGAGCGCCTGGAGCGCTCTGGTCCTCGGGTGCTGGTCGGCGTGGTGCTTGCTGGTGGTGTGGGTGCGCACTCCGGTCGCGTCGGTGGCGGTGAGGCAGCCGTCGGCCCAGTCCGCCGTGACGTGCGCGGCGATGTAGGCGACCTCGCCGCGGTGGTGCCGGTTCTCGGCGCGGAGCCAGTCGACGAACGTGGGTGCGGTGATGCTCTTGGTGTGGGCGTCCACTCAGGTGCCGTCCTTCCAGTCGCCGTCAGCGAGGGGAAACTCAGCCCAGGTGATGTCGTGGTCGGCATCTCTCGCTCGTCGTAGTTCGGTCTTGGCGTCGCGGTCGTTGACCCCGCCGACTAGGGCCGGCACGAGGGTGTCCTCGACGAGGCCTGCGATCTGGTCGGCGCGCTCGTCCGTGCCGTGTTCGATGAGCTGGCGGACCTTGTCGATGGGTTCGCCCAAGACGTCGGCCACTAGGCGGAGTGCTCGGTCTTGCACACGTGCGCCCTTCTCGACGATGTGGCGCAGCTCGCCGGGAGGGACGTCGTGGGCGTTCGGGCGGAGCGTGGACCTGCCCTCCCTTCGTGGATCTTGAGATCTCTCTCCGGGGAAAGAAGTAGTTGAAATAGTTCCCGTCCCGACCCGTCCCGTCCCGACCCGGGTAACGCGTCTCGTAACGCCCTCGGTAACAGCGTTTCGCTCGTCATCAGGGTCTGTAGGGTCGACGCCGGCTTGCTTCCGGCGGTGCTTGCGGACCCGCTCTGCTGTGCTCGCACGCCGCTTCGCGATGAGGTCTGGTTCGGGCTGATGCTCCATGTGGTGCAGCACTCGCCAACCGTTCTCGTTGGCCTCCCAGAAGCCGTAAGCGATGAGCTCCTCTACCGCCGCCTCGACGTCCTGCGACTCGGCCGAGCGGATCAGATCCCTCACGCTGATGCAGCCGCCGTTCTCGCGACGCATGCACCACAGCAGCACCTCGACGTGCGTGCGGAACGCCGCGTCACTGAGCTCGACCCGGGCGCAGTCCTCGGCGAAGTCATCGCTCAACTTCAGCCACGTCACGGAGCCTCCCGGGTCCGCAACCGCCGCCGGAACGTGGTGGTGCCCTTCCACTGCCGTGCGGGCAGGACACGGCCGTCAGCGCGGACTACGAGTACGGCCTTGCCAGTCGCCTCGATGACGCCGTGGGCCATGCAGGCGGCCATTAGGACGCCGAAGTGGCTCGGGTGGTCCGCGGGCGGAACCCCGAAGTCGGCAAGGATGCTGACGTCGAACGGGATGCCACTGTGCGCGGCCTGCTCGACACCGCGGACGGCACATGACCACCACCAGGCGGAAACCCCGGACGGCAGTGCGGAGTCGGACGGACGTGGCATGCTGGTGTTGTCGCTGGAGAACGACGACTTAGGAGCGGTTCGGGGGTGATGGCCCGGGCCGCTTCGTCGCGTTCGGTTAGGCATCAGGACGCTGCCGGACGCGAGCCGGTGGTCTGCTCGTCTAGCCACGCGAGCACGTCCGACTCGAGGTACAACACCCGTTTTCCGATGCGGACGCCGCGAGGTCCGACGTTCCTATGACGCCAAAATCTGACGGTGGACTCCGGAGCTCGCACCAGGGCCGCGAGCTCGGCGGTGGTCATGTAGATCGGGGCGTACTCCATGCAGGCCTCCTCAGTCTTCGCAGCTACCTGCGATCTCATCGCAGCTTCCTGCGATGACGACGTTACGTTGGCTGGGCCTGGTTCGCAAGCACTAAACGCGGTAAGCTGCGATTTGTGTCGAAGACGTCGTGGTCCAGCGCCCCCGAGCGCCAGTTCCCTCAGCACTTCAAGCGCCGACGCGAGGAGCAGGGCCTGAGTCTGGTCGAGGTGTCGAAGCTGCTAGAGGGGTACGGGTTGCGTCTCGATCCGACGGCACTGACGCGCCTGGAGAAGGGGCAACGCGGCATCAAGCTCGACGAGGCCGTCGCCCTATCGAACATCGTGGAGACGCCACTGCAAGCGCTGATCAGTGGCCCGGAGAACTGGGCAGGCAAGGCAAGCCGGGACTTTCTCGGCGGCGCCTACGTCGAGATCAACGCCCTGCACCGATACCTGGCGGAGCGGCACGACGCGTTGACTCGGCTGGAGGTGGATGACGACGAGGACCAGTTGCGGGAGCACCTGCGTCGGGAGATGCACGCGTCACGAGCACAGGCAGACCGTGACCGTGCGGCAGTCGAGCCGACCATCGTTGATCTCTCCGACGACGAGGACGAAGTCGCGCCTGGCCCCCGCCGCGTGAAGGGACAGGCTGATGGCCAGCATCACCAAGCGCCCTGACGGGCAGTGGCGGGCCCGCTACCGCGACTCGGCCGGCAAGGAGTACGCCAAGCACTTCGCCCGGAAGGTCGATGGCCAGCGGTGGCTCGATGAGGTGACCGCGTCGGTCGTGACGGGTCAGTACGTCGACCCACGAGCAGGGAAAGTTACCTTCCGCGAGTACGCGGAGCTGTGGCGGGCCGCGCAAGTGCACCGCCCGACGACACAGGCGCACACGGAGACGATGCTGCGTCGGCACGCCTACCCAGTGCTCGGCGACCGGCCGCTGGCGTCGATTCTGCCGTCGGACGTGCAGGCCTGGGTGAAGCGCATGGTGGCGGGGGTCGACGGTCGGGCAGCGTTGAGCCCGTCCACCGTGGGCGTCGTGCACGGCATCGTCTCGGGCATCTTCCGGGCCGCGGTGCGTGATCGACGGGTCGTGGCCAACCCGTGCACGGGCACAAAGCTGCCCAAGGTGCACCGCACGCGGGTGCAGCCGCCAACGACCGAGGAGGTCCGCCGCCTCGAGGCCGCGATGGCACCGCGGTGGCGAGCGCTGGTGACTCTGTCGGCCGGCACAGGGATGCGGCATGGGGAGTGCTTGGGGCTCACGGTGGACCGGGTGGACTTCCTGCGGAGGCAGCTCGTCGTGGACCGTCAGCTGGTGACGGTGCCGGGCGGTGAGCCGTTCCTGGCGCCACCGAAGACGTCCGCGAGCGTGCGCACCATCCCACTCCCCCAGGTCGTCGTGGAGGCGCTGGCAGAGCACCTGCGGCTTCACCCGTCGGGCGGCTACGTCTTCGTCGACGACCAGGGTGGCCCGATGCGCCGGACGGCGTTCTCGGCGAGGGTGTGGCGGCCCGCCATCCGGGCGGCGGGACTATCAACGTCCTTCACCTTCCACCACCTGCGCCACTACTACGCAAGCCTGCTCATCCGACACGGCGAGTCGATCAAGACGGTGCAGGCACGGCTAGGGCACGCGAGCGCCGCCGAGACCCTGGACACCTACTCGCACCTGTGGCCGGACTCGGAAGACCGCACGCGGTCCGCGATCGACGCGGTCCTCGGGGTAGCCACCTCCACGACCGCCAGCCCCAGTACTGGGCACGCTTCCCTGCCGTAAGTCACGGCCGTTGCGCCTCAGTCGCGCGGGCGAGGAGCTGGCTCCCTGTCCTGACGCACGTCGACCTCACGTACCTCACGGCCTCGATCGTCGCGTTCCACCTTGCGGAGGTCAGTCATCGCACCAGCGAGGCCGGTGATCGCTAGAGGCAGGGTTAACACCCAAGCGAGTCTCCAGGCCCCACCGGCCTGAGCAGCGGCAACGGTAAGCCAGACGCCGCTAGCCAGAAGCACAGCGCCAAGAGTGATGCCGAACGGGCTGCGTCGACGACGCTCATCGGCCACGAGGCCTTGCACCCGCCGCTCAACGTAGGCAAGGAGTTCGCTCCTCGCATCGCTCTCGGGCATCTTCTCCCAGAGCTCGAGGTCTCGTCGCAGATCACCTCGCGGATCAGCCTGGCGTCGTCGTTGCAAGAGAGCTCCAACGACTCCGATGACCGCCACTCCGACGGTGACCCAGTCGAAGCCACCACCACCCACACCCGCACCTGAATCCGCGGCCACGCTGCCTCGCCCTCCCCGGTTCCTGGTAGCCGAGGTTAGACGTGGGGTCACCCGCTACCGATGGCCGGGCACGGACGCGACGGCGGTCTTGCGGACTGCCTGCGGACTGTGAGCACCGGCTGAATGCATCGCCGCAGGTCAGGCGCACAGGGGTGGACGAGCCGGCCTGTAAGCCGGATCCTGTGCCCGCCTGCACCTCTCGGTGCGGGCGGCGGCGGTCATCCCTCTACGACGTGCGTTGCCGCACGCCTCCAGCG
>Ga0160428_1001305_pt1 | contig 19553 bp, 18 predicted proteins | sample SolpanmetagenomM_FD_108198 | JGI IMG/M metagenome (GOLD analysis project Ga0160428, IMG submission 108198) | Solar panel surface microbial communities from Lawrence Berkeley National Laboratory, California, USA - M | ecosystem: Engineered > Built environment > Solar panel > Unclassified ... | reverse complement strand
GTCGGCTATGTCTACTTACTCTATTCATCGCGAAGCAAACCATCTGTACCAAATTTATTTCCTACTTCAGGCATAATATACCCTCTGCTCCTTGTAGCGATCACTTCTTCGCTAGCGGCACCTTTCGGATATGCCAGTCTCAAGCACGTTGACTACATCACCTTCATTCTAGCAAAGAGCTGTAAGCTTCTGCCAGTCATGGCGCTACATGTTTCCGTCTTTCGAAAGAGGTATCCTTTTTACAAGTATGCAGTGGTGGCGCTTGTCACCGCAGGCGTTGCTGTGTTTACTCTTCATCACCCTTCATCCTCAAAGAAAGCCAAGTCCAGCATGACCACGGGAAATGCGACCTGGGGCCTCCTCCTTCTCGGTATCAATTTACTATTCGATGGTCTCACAAATAGTACACAAGATTATATCAACAGCGCATTTGCACCATACACTGGCAGCCAAATGATGTGCGCACAAAACTTAATGTCTACTCTGCTAACCACATCCTACCTCTTCTTATCACCTTATATTGCAACAACTGGTTTTGGTCATTATGTCGGCATGTCACCTGCGCATGGAGGTGATGAACTTACTGCTGCGCTGGCTTTTCTCCAACGCAATCCGAGCGTCACCAAGGATGTCCTTCTCTTCGCCATCTGTGGCGCTATTGGTCAGGTTTTCATCTTTTTCACACTGGCTAAATTTTCGAGTCTGCTGCTAGTCACGATCACAGTCACCAGGAAGATGCTAACAATGCTATTGAGCGTGGTATGGTTTGGGCACAGTCTTACTGGCGGCCAATGGTTGGGAGTGAGCTTGGTATTCGGTGGTGTTGGGGCAGAGGCAGCTATTGGGAGGTGGGAGAAGGCAAAGAAAGAAAAGGCGAAGAAAGCTCTCAAGAGCCGATGAAGAAGGGTAATCAGTGCTGCAATTTTGGATTTGGAGCCATTGCATCTCCAGATGCTTACAGAGAGCCACGGAGATCCACTGCAAGCGATCTGGAAGAATACATGGAGCGAATTTAGCACACAAAAAGTGCTTGAGCAAGACTGGATCTCACACGCGCCGCAAACGAATAATAACAGATCACGTACAAACTAATAGACTAAACTTGTTCACAACGACTGGAATACGATCAGCTTTGAACCTCTCAATTCTAGCCTGTTGCTTTACCACTCGATTTCCCAAGCTCTGGTGCGCACAAAAAGTCATCATGCGACGTGTCTTCAATGCCAAGGTTTTCTCGAAGCGCCGTGAACTAACTGAAGTCGAGGAACGGATCTAAATCTCGTTGTTTTGGACACGCTCTTCACCTCGTGACCAAGGTACTGTCGAGTCAGCTCTCAATTTTTATTCTAACCTCACGATCTTGTTTTCTTCTTCTTCATCATCCTTGATCTGATCTTCTCTACATACTAAACACACTCTGCGCAACACTCTTTTCCACCAAGCTCTTGCTCTTCACTATGAGATCCATCTCGGCGGTGAAGCTGCTGTCGAGAGTGAAGCTCTATCGTGCACATAAGAAGATCAACCTATCCACCTCTACTCACCTTCCTCTCCATCCTTCCTTTCATCCTCATCCCCATCTTACATCGCCAGTACCCCCTTCACCACATATTTTGTTTGCTATCAACACTTTCTTTACCATCTTCTTCCACACTAATCATCCATCTCCTGCACATCACAACTATTGCGCTGCGCAACAAACACCATTGACACCACTCACAAGAGAAACAAAGCTCAGAACGACGACTTAATCTGATCAAACACCATTGACCCCACTCACAAGAGAAACAAAGCTCAAAACGACGACTTAATCTGATCATGTCGATGCCATATAGCCGGCTTCATGCCTTGGCAGTAGAGAATAGACCCGATCTGCCTATCAAGCCTTCAAGCACTTGGATGGCTATCTTGCTTCACAGCATCGAGGACCTCGACCAAATCTCCAGCGAGCAAGACTTTCTCTGGATCAAATGTCATTCGGTATGTGCATGACCTCCGGGTGTGCTTAACAGAGGGGTATCTACATGAGAATGAGTATTTATATGTGACCATTCTCATTGCAAAAACTGGTCCAGCACTCTCCCCACTCCCCTTCTGCTAAGCACACCCTGAGGGACCACTTCTACTTTCTTCACCTAAATCCATCTAACCAAATACAGCGCATCACGCTCAAGACTCTTAAAGTTCAATACTGGTCGCGCTACCCCATTGGCGAGATTAAGCTAGCATTCGACGGCATATTCCTTCGCAACAAAATCACTGTCGCCGCCATTCGCGCTCTACAAAAGGACAACCACCCAAGAACCAACAAAAAGCACGGGCAAATTGTGGTATTGCGTGCTCTAGACGAGGAGACCGAAAAGCATGAGAGGCAGGCTGTTGCTGATCGTGCTCTGATGAGAAGTATTAGGCAGACTATTGGCAACGAAGAGGCGGTTGTCATCAGTGATAGCGAGGACGAAGCTGACAACAAGCAAGACTCGGAAGGAGGACGGCGTGATGGTACTTCGAACACTAGCGATTCTGGCAATGGATCTGATGATGATGAACAGGTCGTTGAGGTTGATGCGAACACACCCTACAGAGGTCTTGGTGCTTACACCTCCGCCAATGCCAATCTTGGACCTTCCATGGCTGAAGGCAAGTCCTCCTCTCAGCAATCCGACGCAGAGCATGTCGATGACCACATGGACGAGGCTGAGGCTAACAACTCTGATGAAGATCAGGGCATGGATGAAGATGGCGGAGACGACGGAAACTTAGCAGCACAACTTCAGCACTTCATCCACGACGACCACTCACCTGAAGACTACCAGCTACTCATGGACGCTGATCAGCTCGACCCTGCCTCGTATCAACTTATGGTCGAATCTGGTCAGCTCCAATACAATCAATCATCCAATACCAATGAAGCTGCTCAGATGCTCGTGGACTTCAGCAACGACCAGCAGGTTCAAGCCTCTGATGTCGGCGACACTTCGACCACCCCCTCTTCAGTCATTCCAGTGCAAGGTTTTGCTCAATCCATGCCTACCTTCGTTGTATTTGAGCAGCTCCAACCTGTTCAGCAGCAAGCCCTCAATTTCAGCGACTGGTACAATTGCGCCTCTCCATACTGTCAACGTCAGATGGTTCTCAAGCCATGGACTCGCTATCATTCTATCTCGGTTGAGCCTCTCTGCACCGAATGCACGCGTGTGTTCCTGCGTGATCCAGTCCTTAACACTGACCGTGGCGCACTCGACCATTTGGAGAAGCAAGCGCTCGTTCATTGGAATGAGAAGGCTCGTCGTCAGAATGAAGGTAAGTTGCAGAATATGGCCGATGATGCTCCTTTCGACCATTCTGCTGTGATGCGTGGTCCGGTTGCTTTCACGAGCCATGTCAATGTCGATACTGATATGCCAATTGTTGACGGAGATGCCATATCACCGGTCGCCAGCCAGCCCGAGAGTGTCAACAACAACGATATCATGTCACAGCTCGCCAACTACACCAGCAATGAAGATCATACAGTATCTTCGCCTCTTGCCAAAACATCCCACAATCTCGATGAAGATGACATGTCACAACTTGTCCACAACCGCAAAAACACCAACGACAGTACCAGCGACTCCGCCACCATCCTCGACAACAGTGGTCTCTGGCGCTTTGCCCCCACCAGAACCACCCCACCCCCTCCCGAAGAACCCAAACAAAGCACATGGTCCACAATGTTCTCTGGTATCAAAAACGCCTTCACTCGCTCTCCACCCAAGTCGAAATCCGCCACGAGCAGCAACGAAGGCCGTTCCAGCCTTCAAAGCCCTGCTCACACCACTCCAGTCAATGGTGCTTCAGACATGCTCAATCCTACTGCCGTAAACATGGCTGCAAACGACAACAGACGCACCACTTCTCATCATAGTGGAAACAGCGATTTCGACACCAACATCGACGATCTAATCGATGAAGACAGTTTCGCCGCTGATCCGAGTCGTGTTGTTCGCCATGTCGAGGATCAATTGGTGGAGGACGCTGACAACGAGTCCGAGTCCGAGGGAGGTTATGAAGAAGAAGAGGAGGAGGAGGACGAAGAAAGCAAGCATGAGAGCGACGAAGCTGAATATCATGCCGCTGTGGTTGAAAAGGTCAAGGTTTATGATGATGAGGATGATGAAAGCGATGGGGAGTATTTGGACGATTAGACAAGGCTGAACGTTCAGAAGTCTGATGTGGAGTTTGGAGTTGGAGCTGGGAGTGGGTGGGGACGGGGTTGCGGTATCGACATACACATTGGCTACATTTGCGAAGAGGAAAAGAAGACTTTCGACCGCGATACACTCGGACGACGAAGAGATGCACATGCAGGATACAGAGGACGGTGCGAAGCGAGTATTTCAGGATGGCAGGTGATCTGGGATGGATATTCAGATGCTGGAAATTTCCGACACGTTTGCCTGCAGGCAGCATATAGCATGGATAACGAGTTTAATAAGACTGGACATCACCATCATACCAGAGGTTTCGACCGTGACAATGACTCCCGTATCATATCATACACAGTTTACAAATTTACAAGAAAGTTGATTGAATATGAATTTTGACATTGACTGATATATCTGCCGTAAAAACTCCATCATAAAGGTCATTAATTCAGCTAACTCAAGCTTCATCGCATCTTCCATTTCCCAATTCCCACCCTTCCACACTTCTTTTCCACCTTCCAAACCCATCCTCACACAATACTCAACCTCAAAGGCTTCCTCCTAATCACCCGTCTCGCCTCTCCAACACTAACCGCCGATTCGGCCGAACTATCACGATAATGATCCGGCAGCCAGATATCCCACTCCATCTCCTTCCCCTTAGCCCCAATCACACACCCCATCCTCTTCAGCACGTCCCCCGTAGGCCACTTGCCTTCGCCCATGTGGTTTGCTTCGATATGCAACATCAGGCTCTCTTCTCCCAGAAAAAAGGCGTCTCCTTTGCCCGAAGTGGATGTTGAAGTGCAAGCAGCACAAAACACACATCCATACCACCTCAATCGCTCCACGCCGTCGCCTGCATCGGAATGCTTGACGTGGGATTTGAAGAGGAAGGCGTGACGGTACATGATTTGCGAGGATTTGTGGAGGATTGCGTCGTCGAGTGTGGGTGTTGCTTTCTCGTCGGTGTTGGCGCTTTTACGGATTAATGGGACCGTGTAGGCACAGTTTGGTGTTTTGCAGATGAAGTGCGGTGGAGAGATATTGTTGGATGAGGTGACGTGGCCGAGGATGCTGGTGCGCGAGTGTACGGGTTTGTAGGCTTGTGAGGGATTGGAGGATTGAAGTTGGTGTGCTGAGGGGCAGAGGGTGCGGTGGGGTTTGTTTGCAACAGTAGAAGTGGTGGTGGCAGTGATATTAGTTTTGTAGGTGTTGTAGTCTTCGTAGTGGGTGTCCAAGTTGTCGAGTACGGAGAAGGTGGTGTCGTTGTGGGTTGAGAAGATGGAGAGACGCTTTAGGATGGAGGATGATGAGGAGGTCGTCGTAGGGATGTCGGCGTTGACTACTCGCAATGGTGATCGTTTGGGGACAGCTGGAAGTGCTGATGAGGTTATGGAGTGTATACTCGTGATTGATGTGCGGTTCGATGCTGCTGACGAAGCCGCAGAGAAGACATCAGAGACTTGAGAAGCCTGCGAATCGTTACTTTCAGAGGAGATAGAGCGGTTATGCCACCATGCTCTCTGTTCGGTGGAGGTCCCTTGACGAGGAGGTTGGAGAAACTGCGGTGAGAAGTCCTGTACTTCTGGTGGTGATTCTATTGGTGAGATAGGTGAAGCAATGTCGTCTATTGCTTGTTGAGAGTGGATCGTGGTGACTCTAGTAAAGGGCAGAGTACGTCTTAGGGCATTCTTGACTTTTCCTACGCGTGCCCAGCTTGGAGACTCGGCCGAGGGTGTGGTAATGTCGAGCGTTGGCGAATGCTTTCGGAATGCAGGATGGATGTTCTGCTCGTCTGGGTTGAAAATGACAGTCTCCATCGAATCCAATCGCGAGAAGCAAGCCTCGCTTTCCACAGGACTGATCGGGCTGACAGAGTCTATGGTTGGTGCTGCTAGTCTCTGATGTAATCGAACCAAAGCATCAATAGTCATGTTACGTGAGGTAACCAGAGCTTGATGTAAAGCCCTATAGTCAATTGGTGCGTCTTCAACAAGTGCGGAGCTAAGCTGGCCTATCATGTGGCTCTGAATGTAGATTACACTGTCCTTGAGTTGGTCGAGAGCAAGATCTGGGAGTTAGGTTAGTACGGTCTTTTGTTATGATATTTCAGACACACTGATATTGACTTACAATCTCCTTGAGCATATGTTTGTCCCAATAAACGATAGTAGGCATCATAGTATGCCCTCAGCGTCAAACGAGTCTCCCTCAACATTGTCTGGAGTCTCTTGCTCTGTGATGCTCGGTTACCAAGACGGCCTCTTTCGATTGGTGATGATTCAGAATCGCTCGTTGGACTGACGGGCAGACCATGTGAAGTTGGAAAGTCGCAACTATTTGCTCTTTCATTCTTCTTCTTCAGCTTCTCCAGAAGATCTCTAGCTGAACTGTAGACTGCGAGGATGTCGTCAATGGCAGCGACGACACCGACCTTGGCGAGAGAAATGGAGAGACGTGGCCTCCTCGGTCCTGCTCCAGAAGTGGGTGAAGATGGTAGCATGATGGAAAGAAGTCTCGTCTATCCTTGTCTGTTCGAATCGGAAGGTGCTAATGTAACGGGTTTTGTATATTCCTTGCAAGCTGGCTCACTGCAGCCCAGAAGCTAGATTAAATATTTAGGTATACAGCCAGATGAAGCAAGGCTGAAGTGTCACAGAGGCTGCGAGCAGACGAGGCGCAGAACGAGCAAGCAGTGAAACAGCGACAAAGCACAAGTGTTTCGTAAGAGGAAGATAAAGGCTGTACTCGTATGCTCAGCCGCAAGAAAAGCAGCAAGGCTGTGATCGAAGAGACGAGGCAGATGCTGGAAAAAGAAGGAGGAATGAGGCTGGCCTAATATTGAACTTTCTTTCAAAGCTACACAGGTCACGGCCAAGGCCTTTCCTGGGTTTTGCTCATGCATCTCCTCTGTTTCACCACCAATTCTGTCAAAGCTGTGTGGGGGATGTGCTGACGGAAAGGCTTGCTCGACAGGGGAAGTGGTTATATTTAGACAAAAGAGAGCCGTTGTGGTCGATCATAATCTATAAATAATTCACCCCAAAGTCTTGTGCTGAAAAATACAAAGTAACCACGGCTTATCGTCGATTGATCAAGCTCGGCCTGGTATAAGACACATTGCTCGAGCTCGAAGTCTCAATTCTAGAGTGTGAAAATGGTTGCAATGAATCTCGAGGTCCGAAACACCACGTGACATCTTTAAGGGGGCTCGTGCTTTTAGCCGTTGCGGCTCTCGGCATATGACGTGGGCTCTTGCTTTTTTGTGTTTCAGGTTGCGTCGTGGTTGCCACGCAATGTCAACAACGAAGCCCGAGGGGCGCAGTAGGCTAAGTGAACAATTCTCTTGCGTTTTCTTGTGCTTCCATCTCCATCTCGAATTCGCCTCTCGCGCTTCGCTTCTTGGTTCTTTGTACTTAACATCCTGCTCGCCTTGCCTTTGTAATACTGTCAACTTCACACTATCACACTGCTGTCGATTCCCATTCGTCCCGACAATACCTCACAGATCATCGTCCTGTTTCAGCCTTATTCAATCACAACAATGAAGACCTTCACTGCTGCCACCGTTACCGCCCTTATCTCCCTCGTCAGCCTTAGCTCTGCTCAATCAGCCACATCAACAGCAAACGCTTCTCAATCCTCGGCTGTTTCCAGTGCCATTCAGAGCTATTACTCCTCCCTTCGCTCCGGCCCTGTCGCCACCTCTCTCGGAATACAAGTCGCCCTCGCAGGTGTCCCTGCATCAGTCCTTGGTTCAATCGTTCCAGAGATACCATCTCTAATTCCTCAGCCATCAGGAACAGTCAACCTATACAGCTACGCCACCGCACCTCCTGTCTCGTCGTTCTCTCAGCCTTCATGGTTGACTCAATATTTTGGTACCAGCCTTCAGCAGGAGATTAAGAGTTTACAAACGAGCGTTGTGGAGGCTGAGGCCAGCATTGTCAGGAGCGTGTTGAGCATAACCGCGGTACCTGCGTCGGTGACAAATGCTGCTCAAACAGGAGCGTCTTCTGCAGCTACTGCTCCTGTTAACGCTGGTGCGTCCGTGAAGCCAGTGGGCGTCATCAGTCTTGGCGCTGTCGGCGCTGTCGCTCTGGGAGCTATTGCGTTGTTGTAAAAAGTGCACTGGCAGCACGTTGGCGTCATACATGAGCTGGAGCTTACTAGTGTGGTAACGACATCCTCATCAAGTGCACGACACGACAAGGATATGAAGCAGGACTCATATCCATGTGGAAAAGCATAGCGCGGCGTTAAAGACAAGGAACATGGTAAACATTATTGGGTAGACAATAGAGTTTTACAGGCATATTAGGGGATGAGCGAGACTCCATGACTACTTCTCAGACATGTGTATGAATTCTGTATATAGAATATCTCAAATGCACAAGCTTCTACGATCCATCTCTTTCAATGATATTCTTACTTCGATCTTCCACTATGTTGGCTTGGCGGTTTGCAGTGCTCGATGCAGTTCCTTTGACAGTTTTTGGGAATTCAAGTGTTGCTAAGGTACGAGCGATCTGCTCCAATTTAGATCATTAAGAGCACGTCTTCGAGGATACAGCATATTGTCATGGAATCACGTATAATTGCGTCTTCTTTCTTCCAATCTCGCTGCTGGCATACAACCGGAGTGGAAGCCGTCGCCTTGGCGTCGGTGTGATTAGCAAAGGCTCGACCTGAATTGCGTGCTCTGGCGCCATTACGTTTGACCCTCTATTTGTTCCTGCATTACCGATAAGAATGTCCTCGATCCCTTCAGAGCATGCCATAGCGGTTCCTTCCTCATGTAAACCTCACGCCTCGTTGCTCGACTCGCCACTCGAGGCAATGCCTGCGCCAGCTGTTGCAGTTGTCCTGGAGCAGCCAACCTTGAGTACCGACGACAACCACTCCGATATGCTCAACAACACAATCTCCTGGGACATGCCCCACGAGCTCGATCACCCTTTGTCACCACCGACACAAGCCGAATCTGCGCAGAAGATTAGTCCTTTCCTCACCAGACACATTCCAGAGCAATACAATGCGCTACAAAGTCAAGTTCGGATACGGCCTGTAGACCGGTCAGATACAAAGTTTTGCTATCGACACCACCCAGATCTGAAGTGTAGGAGACAGGCTGATGAGCCGACGATGGATCTCCTGCAAAATGTATGAAGCATCGCGAAGGTGGAAGCATAAGGCAGTATACTGACTTCTGTCATAGGAACTCTCAAAACTCTCCCAATCAGATCAGCAAGGTATCAGCCACGTCTGGTCCCTATTCTCTGCAGCACCGTCTAAGCACCGCGAACTCATGCTCCAGGGCATCCTATCACAGTGTTGCTTTCCACAACTGTCCTTCCTAGCTTACTCAGTCCGCGATCTTCTTAAGATTGACTTCCTCAGTGCCCTCCCTGCAGAAATTGGCCTCCGTATTTTATGCTTTCTGGATCCGACATCTCTGTGTAAAGCTGCACAAGTAAGCAGGAAGTGGAGAGAGTTGGCGGACGATGATGCTGTGTGGCATAGGATGTGTGAGCAGCATATTGACAGAAAGTGTACAAAATGCGGTTGGGGTCTGCCTCTTCTGGATCGACAGAGATTGCGCACGGAAAAGAGATTGATGCAACTGCGGTTGGAGAAAAGTCAAGCGAAACCCCGTTCAAGCTCTTCGACGTCCTCTTCCATACCACGACCAATCATTGCCTCCACTTCTGGTGTCACTTCAGAGAATCCATATCATACGACGGGTTATGTTTCGGACGACAGTACCGATGGCAGTACAACGTCACAGATAAGGAAAAGAGAGCACGAAGAGGAGGCCATGTTAGCAACGAAGAGAGTTTGCACCAGCCTCTCCAACACAGCAGTGGAACAGTCAGGTTTCCAGCAAACATTACGACCTTGGAAAGACGTCTATCGAGATCGTTTCATGGTAGGCACGAATTGGAAATATGGACGATCTACTCTGAAAGTATTGAATGGGCACACGAACGGTGTCATGTGCATACAATTTGACGACAACATACTCGTTTCCGGGTCTTATGATTCGACGATCAAAATTTGGGATATTGAGACAGGTCAAGAATTACGGACACTTAGCGGACATGCACTAGGAGTACGATGTCTGCAATTTGATAAGACTAAGCTTGTGAGTGGATCATTAGACGGCACGCTCAAGGTTTGGGACATGAAGGCAGGTCAGGTTATCAGGACTTTCCCAGGCCACAGTGGAGCTGTCATCTCATTGCACTTTGATGGCACGATTTTGGCAAGCGGGTCACAAGACAAGACTATAAGAGTTCGAAACTTCAAAGACTGCTCGAGAGTGGTGTTGCACGGCCATACGGACTGGGTCAATGCTGTCAAAGTTCATGCCGCCTCGCAGACATTATATTCGGCTAGTGATGACTGCACCGTACGTGTGTGGGATCTGGTATCGAAGACTTGTGTCAGAGTCTTCAACGAGCATGTCGGCCAAGTGCAGCAAGTCTTGCCATTGCCCATTGATTTCGAGCTACCAGAGTCCGAGCCCGAAGAAGCAGCAGAGCAATCGCAAGACGACGAGGACCATGAGAGCAACCATGCTCCGGTCTTAGCGCTAGCTCCCTTGCAAGGACGACCAGCACACCCTCGTTATGTTTTGTCTGGTGGCCTTGACTCGACGATTCGTCTATGGGATGTCAATAGTGGTAAGTGTGTGAAGACGTTCTTTGGACATCTCGAAGGTGTATGGGCATTAGCGGCAGATACACTTCGCATGATATCTGGAGCCAATGACGGTATGGTCAAGATTTGGGATCCACGCACTGGAAAATGTGAGCGGACTTTGACCGGGCATGCTGGGCCTGTGACATGCGTTGCTCTCAGCGATCGCAGGATGGCGACTGGTAGTGAAGACTACTCGATACGCCTATATGACTTTGTAGGATGAGAGCGGTGATTACGAGAAGGCGTGAGGCCTGCAAGCACACGGACACAATTTAATCAAATTTATCATGAGTATGCGGGCCAGGATTGGACAAGGATGGACAAGGAAATGGACACGAGCAATGGGATATGGATTTCGATACCCGGATAGGCAATGGCGTTTTGGCAAGAAAGTTTACGGGATGTACATTTAGGGACCGGGACTGGGACTGGGATCAGGTAAAGGACTGCTCGTTGCTGGGCTGTACTAGGGCAGGCTGGCAAGGTAGTCGGTCATTTAGGCTTATGTTCATACAATGACATATATTATAATCTTCTATCACAAAACCACTTCTTAAACGCATAATCCTACCCCTTCAGCGCATCTGCTTTGTAATGTGTTACTTGCGCACTGTCACCTATTGGGGTGATGTGCGAGACGCGGTCTTAGCATAGCATAACACAGGAAGGAAGTACCTTATGAGATGGACGAAGCATGTCATACTTGCGGCTAACCACCCCTGTTCCTTCTCTCTTCTTTCCTCAGCTCTCTTTGGTCCGTCTTCCCCTTCCCCTACAGTTGCAATGGTCTGTCGCTAATCGTCATTTTCCACTATACTAGGGAGAGTGGTTGCTGCTGCTACCGAAGCCGCTCGCGGTATTACGCCATCAATAGACTGTGGTCATAGAGTGTCCCTAGATAGCGCGGTGTCCTAGAGGTATGCGCACGGACCACAGCAAGATTTGCATATATTCTTTTCGCACCCCTGTTCCTTCTCTCTTCTTTCCTCAGCTCTCTTTGGTCCGTCTTCACCTCCCCCTACAGTTGCAATGGCCAGTCGCTAACTCTCATTTTCCACAGCCTTTTGGCTTAGATCAAGTGTAGTATCTGTTCTTTTCAGGTATGTTTTTTATTCTACTTTCACATCATCTGTCCGCAAGATCTTTGACTAACTATACTTAATAGTTTAATCTCTGAAACGTCACTACGGTGACATTTTCTTGATTATCTTATTTTTGGCCTTGGATCTGTGGCCTCTGTGCTTGCGCATGTTACAGATCATTGTGTCGCCTGTATTGCACTGCTTCAGGCTGATGCGACCATCTTTTTCATCTTTGTGCGAGCTTGAGGGCTTGGCTTTGAGGAAGAGTTTTCTTTTTAGCAATATTTTGTGTGGTTGACACGGGAAAGAAATATTGTCCTCTACCTTCACAAATGTAAAATGTCACCAACAAGTCACTGGTAGAAGGACTAAATGGAGATTCATCATGTGCATTGACTATGTTAGCAACCTGAGTGCCGAAGGTACAGTACATGCACAGAGACACTAGACGATACGAGTTCGAGGTGTGAAAGCGGATTGCTACAGAGGTTGCGAAATGGACATGGATATACACTAGCTGAATAGAAGAGGGCTCGAGCTTGTTGTGGTTATAGTCATTGGGCTTCCTGGGAGAAAGAGATGGGCGGACGAAGCAGAGAACACAGAAATTACTATGACTTGCGACGGCGACGGCGACAGTGATTTCTTTCAACTCATTCACAAAGGACGTTTGTCATTTGATTGGTTCTCGCACAGATTCATAAGTGTAGAACATCAACATATGCTGTATTTCCAGCTTTTTGTAAACACATTCCCCTGCATCGACGCAAATCCGACTTCCCAGCCCTTAACAACCATTCTCCTCTAGTTGTCACCAGCACTTCCAGACTGAGGGAACTCAAAGTTGACGTTCTTGCCCGTCAATCTCTTGTACACCTCAGCATATGTGTCCAATCTGTAGTCAACAGATCCCCTCTCCTTCTCGTCAAGAATGACCTTCAAGATCTTGCTGTTATCCTCCTTGGTGCGTAGACGCTTGCCGACAATCTCGACGGGGTAGACGAGGTCAGAGAGGATGGAGTCGTGCACGGCGGTGAGTGTACGGCTGCGGGGACGCTTCTGTGTTTGGTTGGTGCGGCTGCGGTTGGAGCGCTTGGGGCGGGGGAGAATGCGGCGGGAGGCGATGAAGAGGACGTGGCGGTCGGAGAACTTTTTCTCGAGCTCGCGGGTCAGGCTGAGTGGAATGCGATGTTAGTGTTTGGCTTTTTGTAGTCGAAGGGATGAATGGAGGTGGTAATGAGGAGTGTTGTGAGTGTAGATGAACAGACATACCGCTGCTGGACCTTGTGGAAGCCCTGGAGAAGGGGAACAGGGACGAAGACAACGATGGACTTCCTGCCGTGTCCAACCTCGATCTATTGAAGAATCCTGGTGTCAGCCTCAAATGCTCTAAAAGTGCAATGATTTTGGCTTCTTCCCAGTGCCCAACGCCTCTTCCGTGTAGATTCTTTTCTTCATGTATCGTATAACCAAGAATAAAGATGTCCTCTTTTGTCTTCATTTTTCTTGATTTCATTCGAGGAAATCTTCATCTTGGCGATATTGATGTAGAGAGATCCGAATAGACGCTCGGTAGAGAGGTTTGTTGTAATGGCTCCTGAGAAGCATGGCCAAAGGCTCTTTCATCTTACCTCGCGAGCAGACACAAAGGTCAATGGGCGGAGAGCAGAGCGCATGTCGGGGATGTTGGTCTCGAGGTCGTAGAGCGCATTGGCAATCTGAGTCTCGACCTCATTGGGCTTTTGCCTCGATGGGCTGTTGGGCGCAATCTTGTTAAGGGCTTGAGAAGACATGGTTGCTGATGTGGAATGAGAAACGATTGTGCTGCTGGAGGAGGCAGGTCAACGTGAGTGCGGTGGATTTTCATCAGGGTTCAAAGTGTGCGATTACGCGAGTCAGGTCGGTTCTTGGCAAAAACTGGTTTCAATGCTAGTTGGACATGATCTTTTGTTCTCATTTTGCTGAATTCGTCTATAGTATTATCTGGTATTGTTGACAAGGACAATTGGGCTTTTGATTCGCTGCATCGCTTCTATGCTCAAAGACTGCTCCTTCAAGGACTCGTTTGCATCTGTTCCGTCCACCCTTGTGCTGCAGTCATGGCAAAGTACCTTACATCCACATCATCATCCTGCTGCAACTTCTCAAGATGTGGTAGGATGCGATTCTGTACCAATTCGCGGCCCTTGTCAGATCCTCCTGCAGTTCCACCGCTCTTCTCTACGTCGATGAGAGTGCCGGTTTCTGGTAGTCGCTTGAGCACGTCAATCAGAATACCATATGACTTCGCGACATTAAACCTGATGTTTGGAATGTTGTCGGTTGCCAAGTTGTCGAGAGTGGGCAGAATAGATGATTCGATGACGGAGAGATCGAGTGCAGGAGAGAGTGTCTGTAGACAAGTTAGCTAGGTTGTGATCGTAAGCTCGAATCTGCTCTTACCGAGATTGCGAAGAGAGTGGTCATCCTGTACAGATAGTTTGGATGCTCGCCCATTTTGATGACTTTTGGTACAATAGCTCCATTTGACCATTCGACACCAAATACTTCTGTCAACTTCTTGAGGTTTTGTGTCGAGGCTTCCCGGATAGAGAAGACAGTGTCGCCGAGCCATTGCATGCAAAGATCGCTCAGCTTCTCGTCAAAGAATTGAACACCGAGTTGGCTCGCCAGTAGAGGCACGTATTCGATGATTGCAAGCCTAACTCGCCACTGCTTGTCATTTGCAAGTGTGACGATGGCTGGCAGGAGTGACGAAGAAAGCTTCTCAATGCCAATGACGTTGTTGACCTGCTCCAACTTGGAAATGATGTTGAGTCGAACATCCGGGAAGTCGTCCTTGAGCATGGTGAGGAACATTGGCAGTAGGTGGTTGATCGTCTCGTCTTTGCCGAGTATAGGAGCCAAGCCACTAATCTGGGAGCCTAATGCTGCGCGAACGTGTTGAGAGGTGTCTGTTACGAGCTCCTCCACTGCAGGCATAATCTCGTTCAACAATGTTTCGCGGTCCACAAGCTTGCAGAAACCAGGAATTTGGCCAGCAATAGCACTTCGGCACTCTGCCTCCGAATCCTTAAGAAGCTTGATGAACGCCGGTACAAGATCTCGAGCAACTACCTCTTCATCAACAGCCTTGGAAATCTTCTCAAACCTGTCTGCAATCATGTACCTCACCCTCCAACTCTTGTCCTCAATCAAACTGCGAAGAGTATTTAGAATGATACCATGGTTGGACTGCTGCTCTTTGGGAATGACTTCGGCTACCGCGATCAGAATCTCCACTGAAAGTAGTCGAACACTGTCCTGGTCGTCTTTGGCCAAGTGATCGAATAATGGGACCATCTCCTCAATCGCAACGTCGACTGGCATTTCTTTCACGAACTTGGCGAGGTTGTCCGCTGCTTTTCTTCGTACCATGGGTGTGTCGTCTTTGACAAGTGCTCCGAATGCAGTCCGTAGTGCGTCTTGATTTGCCGAAGACACCTTGGAGTATGGCACATTGTAAAGTCCAGTTGCGGAAATTTTCGATGTGAACCAGTCTGCTTTCGACAAGCGGAACGTAAGAGGGAGAAAGTATTCTTCGACCTGCTGTTGTGTGAGCTGCTCACAGATCTTGTTGAGTGACTCGACAGCCTACAATCTGTTAAAAAAAAACTCGTCCTGCTGGCAGTTGCACCTACTTTATCGCGAACCAAAGGCTCCTCGATGGCAGCCAAATTCTCCAATGGGGAAAGGAGCACGTGACTATACTCTGGACCTCCAACGTACTCCACAAAGTTGCCAAGCTCCTCACTGAGCGCTGTCAATACCTCATCCTCGTCTTCGACAGATTCTGCTTCCATGTTAGCTTGGGCCAACATTCCAGCTAGTGTAATTCATGCGTACCGTCAAGGAATGGAATCAGCTCATCTCTTGTTCTTTCAGGGCCCAAAGCGAGCGCGATAGTCGAGAGGCGATGTATCGCGTTTAACCTCAAAAGGACATCGTCATGCTACCCACGAATGAGTATGTTGTGCTGATAGAGAGACCTCCTCCATGGCTCACCTTGAGCTCATCAATGAGCACAGCAATGGGAAAGAGCTCGTCACTTTGGTCTTGTCCTTCCATTGGCGGATTGAGACTGATATTCTTATGTGAAGGGCGTTCGTCGAGGGCAGACGCGAGTAGCTAGGGGCAATTGGTTGTCTCTGCTGAATGAATTTGGTGTTCTACCTGCCATTGAATAGCGTCAGTCGAAAAGTATTTTCTTCGCGCTCGTCAACTATGAGCAGTCAAGCAAGCATGTAGCAGATGTTAAAGATGTACCAGGTGGGGTGTTGTTGAACTGGTGCGGCCAAGGGCAAAAATGACGAGGGTGTAGTTCTTATGCTCGCCGCGCGATGTTTCGGTTTAGCGTCGAACGTGCCAGCCGTTCAATGTAGCAGTCAGGCAATATTTGTGGCGTGGACGCGAAAACAGACTTTGTTGTTCGAACAATGGTTGTGGATTGCAGCTTTATTGTTGTTGATGGATTAATGGTGACGCTCGGTGAGGTTGCAAATAGCTCTAGGGTTATTCACGTGACGACCCTGCCCATTGGAAAATCAACTAGACTTTTACATACAAAACACAAAACAACAGAAGGCTAAGCTGACCCTTCGTGACAAAGTTTGACTACTCACACTGTGATAGAGCAGTGCTTCGAATCATACGAACAAAGCTGTAGCATTCGAACCTTTCAAGGGTCACACCACCAGAAAAAGACAAATATATCGTCTCACACGTGCTTGACTCATCTCCATTCACATATTCTGTGCTGCTATGCCGACCATTACAGTCGACAAGGCAGCTTTGTTCAAGGAGCTTGGCCGATCCTACACTACTCGCGAGTTCGACGATTTATGTTTCGAATTCGGCATTGAACTTGATGAGGACACAGAAGAATCAGACCGACCCATTGTTGATGGTGTCCAAGAACCTCCCCAGCTCAAGATCGAGATTCCTGCAAACAGATATGATATGCTCTGCTTCGAGGGCATTGCCCTTAACCTGAAGGTCTTCTTGGGCATGCAAGAAATTCCAAAGTGGCGTCTGAAGGCTCCAGCGAACGGCGAGGTATTGAAGTGCTACGTTAAGGAGGAGACAATGCAGATCAGACCTTACTTCTCTGCAGCTATCTTGCGTGGTATCAAATTCAACAAGGCACGATATGACTCTTTCATCGCACTACAGGACAAGCTTCATCAGAATCTGGCCAGGCAAAGAACACTGGTGGCTATCGGAACCCATGACCTGAGCACTCTCAAAGGACCCTTCACATATGAGGCACTACCACCAGATCAGATCAAGTTCGCCCCACTGAACAATACAAAGGAAATGACGGCACCAGAAATCATGACAGCTTTTGAAAAGGAGAAGCATCTGAGCAAATACTTACACATCATTCGCGATTCTCCAGTATATCCCATCATCTATGACGCCAACCGACAAGTACTCTCCATGCCTCCTATCATCAACAGCAATCACTCCAAGATAACGCTCAACACAACAGATGTTTTCATAGATATCACTGCTGTTGACAAGACTAAATTGGAGATTGTCAACCACATCCTCGTCGCAATGTTCTCGGAATATTGCGAAGAACCCTTCACGATTGAGCCCGTTCAGATTATCTCAGACCACAATGGTGAAACCAGACAGACTCCCGACCTTTCACCTCGAAACACAACAGCAGAAGTTTCATATGTCAACTCCTGCTGCGGTCTGTCACTAGATCCTGCAGACATGGCTTCCCGACTAACACGAATGGGGTACACTGCCAAGCCGTCAGAGAGCTCGAAAGATCTCATCGACGTCTCCGTACCGATCAACAGAGCGGATGTGTTACATCAAGCTGATATCATGGAAGACGTGGCCATTTCCTACGGCTTCAACAAGCTCCCTCGTTCTTTCCCAACTAAAGGCGCAGTAATCGCGGCACCCCTACCAATCAACAAACTCGGAGACATTGTTCGACATGAATCTGCTATGGCTGGTTGGTCAGAAGTGCTTCCCTTGATCTTATGTTCTCACGACGAGAACTTTGGCTGGCTCAACAAGAAGGATGATGGTAACACTGCGATTAAGCTACAAAATCCCAAGACTGCAGAGTATCAAGTTGTGAGGACATCTCTTGTGCCTGGTCTGCTCAAATGTATCAAGGAGAACAAAGGTCATAGTGTACCGATGAAGGTCTTTGAAGTCAGTGATGTTGCTTTCAAGGATATGAGTAAGGAAAGGAAGAGCAGAAACGAACGACACTTCGCTGCTGCTTGGTATGGCAAGAGCAGTGGTTTCGAGGTTGTGCATGGCTTGCTCGATCGTATCATGTTGATGCTGGGTAATGCTTTTGCAACTACAGAGGAAGGCCTTGGCGAGGACAGGAAGAAGAAGGGCAAGGAGATTTTGAACAGTTATTGGATTGAGGAAGTCGATGGTGAGTCGTTGCAATATTTTTGGGTGAGTTCTTGCCGAATACTGACTTCTCTATGCAGACTCAATGTTCTTTGCTGGACACGCTGCATCGGTCAATGTCAAGCTCGACGGCAAGCAGCAGACTATTGGCACCTTTGGCATCCTCCACCCCACTGTCCTCAAGAACTTCGAATTGCCGTAAGTAAAGAAGAGTATCTCGAGATCCGTGCACCACTAACCCCTAACAGTTTCCCCGTCAGCACGCTTGAGCTGAATCTTGAGGTCTTCTTGTAGACGTGAACGCAAAAAGCACCAGTATGGGAAGTGAAAAACATTAGACAGGATAGTGCATTAGAATAAACGATATGTACATAGCGTATGGTATGGATGAATCATGTCCAAATGGACAAGCTAAAAGATCGAGGTATTTCAGCACCTTCAGATACCTACCCAAGCAATTTTCATCTGCGACGAGACTACTCAGCCTAGAGGAGGCAATGAAACATCAGATGTTGACAGCGCGCTGAGGCAACTAATCAGCTCTTGGCCTTTAAGTACACAAGAAGGCTGAATACGTCTACAGGATAGTGGTGCTTGTAGACGCCGTCCATTGCCTCGGCCTTTATCAATATTAACATGTAACGAGATTGCATCAGAAAATGGGCTCGGGTCTTTTGGTGGTAATCATCTTTTTCATCGTTCATAGTGCAATTATAGCACGTCGTAGAGCTCGCTACATGAGAAAAGACCCAAAGAAAAAACCTTGCAACACCTGCTTCGCATTCGCTCCCTACCACATAAACATTTCACATCTATACCTCCTCGGCGTAGGTGTTCTCACCAGGGGCGGCCGCTGCCTGCTCCTCTGATGCTCGCTGTGCGTCGGCGCTCTGCTGGTTCTGGATGGCCTTCGCACCATAGTCCTGAGACATGGGCTGGACAATGCTCTGCTCTTCCTTAGGCTCGATGATGGTGACGGCATCGGGCAGCGTCTTTTGAGGACCAGATTTGCCCTCAGGGTCGGAACCGCGCATAATCTTGACCTTGATACCGAGAACTCCCTGGCGGAGGAGAACGTGGCGGGTGGCAGTGTCAATGAAGTCCTTGGCGGGTTGACCGGAGTGGATCATGAAACCGTCCTGTT
>Ga0160428_1001301_pt1 | contig 19634 bp, 17 predicted proteins | sample SolpanmetagenomM_FD_108198 | JGI IMG/M metagenome (GOLD analysis project Ga0160428, IMG submission 108198) | Solar panel surface microbial communities from Lawrence Berkeley National Laboratory, California, USA - M | ecosystem: Engineered > Built environment > Solar panel > Unclassified ... | reverse complement strand
CCTTTTTGGTTAAGTGTTCATTTGTTCAATACCGCATTTATAACTCCCCTAGCTTCGCTTTGTTAATCTAACGCGTTTGGCGGGCCGTGGCCTGCCGGTTGCCTAAAGCGTAGGTGACGCCGGGTAAGGGTGGTACGTCATACGGTCAGTTATTTGCAAGTTACGGTGAGTTTATAGAGGCCCTGCCCGGCGTTGGGCGGGGCCTTCTTTTGTGATGAGTAAAGATTGCAAGGGGAAAGAAAAGGCGTATAGCCAGAAATTCATGTAGCGGGAATCTATTTATGGCCAGTGACGCTGTGGGGTTCACTCGCTTCCGACGAAGAAACAAAAACAGAATATCTTAAAGGCTCCGCTCATGGCGGAGCTGTCTCTTTGTGTCCATGTTTGCCAATAGTAATAATTATGAAGTCACAACGGATAGAAACCGGATGCGCACAGGCTGAACTAGTGGGTCGTAAGGGGGTGCTTGTATTGGAAACCCTCAGTGAGTCAGTTACCGTGAGCGGAGAAGTAACAGAACGAATTGACATAACCCTGTTACTCAATGAACGCGAACTGTTCTCCGGCTCAACGACTGAACTTGAAGCAGCGTTAGAAGACACCCGTGCCTTATTAGGTCTACGGGACAATCACACCTTTCGGCAAGTGTTGGCTCAACTGGCCGACAGTAGCGACGCTACGGCTGTTCTAAGGTATTTGAATCAACGATAAAAAGGGTCGTCAAATCATGTAGCGGGAATCTGTGGTTTATTAAATAAGCCCGGTAAGTAATACACCTAAGTAACCGCCAAAGTAGATACGAATGTGTCAGCATTCGCGTCTGAACAATTCAATTAACAATAGGTATTAAACCCGGTACTCTATCAAACGGCCCTGTAGTAAAAGGCCAATTTTCACAACTGACACATCGATTAACGAATTACTCCCTTATGCATTGGTTATACGATCTACCCACCTGGTTGTTTGGGGTGCTGGCCGTAGTTGTTTCCGTGGCAATAGCCCTGATTAGTCTTGCCTTCATTCACCCCCGATTGCACCGTAGTCCGCTGGCTTCACTGATTGACAATGGAACGGTGGGCTATTTTTTTTCGGGTATATCGCTTCTCTATGGACTCCTGCTCGGACTCCTAACGGTGGCTACCTGGTCTAACTTTACCCAGGCGAGTGGCCTGGCCTCCCAGGAGGCTTCGATGATCGCTGTGCTCTACCGAGACTTGTCGGGTTATCCCGAACCGATCCGCAGCGCCCTTCGAACCGATCTAAAACTATATACTCAAACAATCATCAAGAAAGTGTGGCCTGCTCAGCGGGAAGGCTACCTATACGAAACGAACTTGATGACTACCTTTCAGGATGACCTCTTGCCCTTCGATCCCCTCACCCCGGGTCAGCAAGCCTTACACGGGGAGACCATTCAGACCTTTAACCGGCTGGTCGAAGCCCGGCGCTTACGCATTGAATCCGTCAAGGGTGGCGTTCCGGTCGTATTATGGAGTGTGGTACTGCTAGGCGCATTAATTACCCTGCTAACCCCCTGTCTGTTTGTGGTGAAGAGCTATTGGCTACATGCTTTGTTACTGAGCATGCTGGCGGGAATGGTTGGTTTATTAGTATTTCTCATTGCGGCCCTGGATCATCCCTACTGGGGCGAACTAAGTGTATCGGCCGATGCCTATCAGCTGGTCCTGGACAGGGTCATTAACAACAAAACGGGCTTGACAAATGTCAATTAAGTTCTCGACTACAGACAACAGGCCCGGATTGATAGGTTGGCGTGACTGGTGGAGCCGTTACGGCAAAAAGTAACAGTATGCTTACTGACTGGTACCGTGTTGTATCGGCTCGTCAAGCGGGTAACTAATTGCCTTTTTTCAACGACTACCAATCATTGTGACCAATCCACTGGTTGTCAGATAACACGTTACACGTACGCACAATCCGATGGCTAGTTTCTTAGGTCGACTCTATAACCGGCTCTTTGCCGATTCGATCCCCCCGCCCACGCCGGCTACACGACCTGCGACAGCCAAGAAAGCGAACTGGTGGGTTATCATTAAGCAGGCGGGTATGGGCTTTATGGATGACCGGGGCCTCAAGCTCAGTGCCGCCCTGGCCTACTACACCGTGTTCTCGATCGCCCCCCTGCTGGTGCTGGTTATTTCCCTACTGGGCATCTTCCTGGGTGAAGAAGCCATTCAGGGCCAGATCGTCGGGCAGATCAACGGGTTAGTGGGCAACGACGCGGCCAAACAGATTCAGGACATGATCAAAAGTTCGAGTCTGTCGGGTAAGTCCAGCACCGCGCTCCTGATCAGCATCGGCACACTGCTAGTCGGTGCCACCAGCGTATTCGTGGAGATTCAGGACTCGATCAATCTGATCTGGCGGGTCAAACCCAAACCCGAAAAAGGTTGGCTCAAGCTGCTCAAGGATCGGTTACTCTCTTCCTCGCTGGTCGTTAGCATCGGGTTTCTGTTACTGGTATCGTTCGTGGTCAACGGCATTCTGCTGGCCTTAGGCGACCAGTTAACCCGGTGGTTGCCGGGCCTGAGTGTATACCTGATTAGTGCGCTCAACTTTCTGGTGAGTACAGCCGTGATTGCGGTCCTGTTCGGGGTGATTTTCAAAGTCCTGCCCGACGTAAAAATTGGCTGGCGGGATGTACGCGGGGGGGCCTTGTTCACCGCTCTGCTGTTTGCGATAGGCCGATACGGCATTGGCTACTACATCGAGACGACGGGTACTAGCTCGACCTATGGCGCGGCCGGGTCACTGATCGTACTGTTAACCTGGCTCTACTACACGGCCGCTATCCTGTATTTTGGGGCGGAGTTCACTCAGGCCTACGCCAATCAGGTTGGGATTCGCATTGAGCCCTCCGATCACGCGGTATATGTCGAGCAAACCGAACGGGAGCGCGAGGTAGCCGCTTTGCCCACTGGACCTACGACGGCAACAAGTTAAGCAGGTAACTGAGTCGATACACACATAAGCTACAATGTCCCTTATCGATGCGGTCAATAAAGTACTTCATGTCAGACCAACTTTATTTGATTATACACTAATGATTGTTTCGCTACTGGTTGCGTTTCACTCGATCAAAAGCTGCCTGAGCTTCATCACACTTACGCTGGTAGTAGTCAATGACGTTCTGCTCAAATGCATCCATTATTTTACTGACAGTAAACCCCTCCACGTCAATTAGTAGGAAGTTACGGGTACGGGGCAAGTCAGAGCGGTAAGGTTCGACCAAATCAATGCGGTACTGATTGGTACGGGGGTTGTAGCTTAAGTCGGCTACAAATTCGAGCATAAGGGCCAGCGCGGCCGGGGAATGATTAGGGAGCATAGCCCCAAAAGCCGATAGGATTATCAGCTTACCAGCCAGCATACACATAACGAGTAAACGGTCGTACAACCTATCGACTCACTGACACTCACCAAAAAGCCCCAACCGGTATGGAAGGAGCTTTTTCGTATTTAGTCAATCAGGTTGTCGCAAAAATCATCCTGACATTCGTCCAACAGTGGCGCCAGGTGGGCGGGGGATTGACCAAACAGTGTGGTCAGTAATTCAATCAGTACACTCATCTCAAAACAGGTATACACATGGGACGTGTGCCCCGCAATTAGTCACTGTAGCGCGCTATTATGAGCGGTGACCTCACTGGTAGCAAAGTATGTATTGCATTGTCCGCTTCGGTACGGCACCTGTCCGATTGCGGACAAGAATCTACGCCCCCTAACCCCATAAAACCGCGTTACAGAGATGTCAGCGCCCTATTTATAATCTGGCCGCTAATTTGATCGACAAAAGCATATTAAATATAGCGGCCATGAAACGAGCGTTTTTGGGAGAATTTGAAGAGGTCGTCCTGCTGACGGTCGCCGGACTGGGGGAACAGGCGTATGGCGTAACGATCACCCAGACCATCGAAACCAAGGCCGGCCGGGCCGTCGGCTTCAGCTCGGTGCACACGACTCTGCAACGCCTAGCCGAGAAAGGTTATCTGACCTCCCACATGGGCGGGGCCACGGCCGAACGTGGTGGACGGCGCAAACGGTTTTTCAGTCTTACCGCGCTGGGCCAGCAAGTCATCCTGGAAGTTCGGCGGGTACGGGAACAGCTTTGGCAGGCCATTCCACCGCAGACCTGGCAGTTGACCGGGGGGTAGGTGCCAGATACGTTGGCACGACCGTTTGAATCACCCTACTTCCCCCTATACGTATGGAGACCCCACCCCGCTGGGCAACCTGGTTGTTGACCGCATTTAGTCACCCCGACACCCAGGAGGAAGTCGAGGGAGACCTACTCGAGCTGTATGCCCACTGGTGCCAGACTATCGGCCGACGCCGAGCCAACTGGCGCTACAGCCTCAACGCAATACGCCTGTTACGGCCGCTGGCTCGGCCCCGCTCCCAACAGTATCAACCTCATCTACTACTCAGTACCGATATGATTCGTAGCTACATCACCATTGCCCGGCGGCAGCTCTGGCGTAACCGGCTCTTCACCCTGCTCAATGTAATTGGCCTGTCGATTGGCCTAAGCGCCTGCTGGATTATCTACCGATTAGTTGCCTTTGATTTGGGTTTCGATACCCAGAATCCGAACCGTGATCAGATCGTTCGGATCGTCAGTCGATTTGTCTTTGATGGTAAGGAGAGCGGCAACCCCGGTACGCCCCAACCGATGGCTGATGCCGTGCGGGGGCATATTGCTGGCGTTGATCGGGTCGTACCCATGCGGGGGCGCGAGGCTGATCGAGTGCTGATTCCACAACGAACGGGTAAGCCCCTGCTCTTCACCAAAGCAGACCAAGATATCAGTCCTGTCCTGGTGGATACGAACTATTTTCGGATGGTGCCCTACCAGTGGCTAGCGGGCCAACCAGCGCAGGCCCTCACGCAGCCCAACCAGGTCGTATTGACGCAGCAACAGGCCGCGCAGTATTTCCCCCGGCTGGCGCCCGACCAGGTGGTGGGGCAGACAATCATCTACTGGGATACGCTTCGAATGCAGGTTACAGGTGTCGTGGCTAACTTACCCTACCGTTCGGATTTCACTAGTCAGGAGTTTATTTCCTTAGCGACCGATACCAAACGGTATGACCCGGTTGAGTGGACGAATACCAACGGAAACGTTCAGCTCTATCTGATGCTGAACCCGCACGCCAACCGGACGCAAGTACTGGCTCAGATCAACCGGCTATCGAACCAGCGCTCCGCTAAAGCTCTGGAACGCTGGGGCAGCTTCAAACGGTGGCATTTGTTTCAACCCCTGGCTGAGCTGCATTTTGGCACAGACTACCGCGATTCAGGCCGTCGGGCGAACAAAAAGGTCTTGTTTGGTCTGATCGGCCTGGCGGGGTTTATTCTGATACTGGCCATCATTAACTACGTTAATCTATCCTCCGCCCAGGTACCCCAGCGAGCCCGCGAAATCGGGATTCGTAAAACGCTGGGCAGCCGTCGCCGAACGATCGTATTTCAGTTCCTGGGTGAAACGGCCGTCATCACCTTGCTGGCGTTTGGGCTGGCCGGCGGCCTAGCGGTTCTGTTTTTCGGTACGTTCCACGAGTTGATCCCCGTTGGTATTGATACACACGTCAACTGGTGGGGGCTGGGCCTATTTCTGGTTGGCTTGCTAGTGGGCGTAATTCTGCTGGCGGGTATCTATCCGGGCTGGCTGATTGCCCGCTTCCAGCCAGCCGCCGTCTTACGCGGCCAAACGGGGCTTAGCCTGACCGAAGGGGCCAACCGGCTCACCTTGCGTAAAAGCCTGATCGTGTTTCAGTTCTTCGTGGCGCAGGTCTTTATCGTCGGCACGCTCATCGTCAACCAGCAGTTACGTTACGCCCTGCAAGCCGACATGGGCTTCGTGCGCGACGCCGTACTGACTGCAGGAGTTCCCTGGCGGAGCGTCAACGGGCCAAACCCGACCCAGCGCGTTGCCCTCAAGCAGGAACTGCTGAAGCTACCCGGCGTGGCAGCGGTCAGTCTAGGTAATCAACCGGCCTCTAACTCGTATTCGAGCAACGCCCACCAACGGCTCGGGTTAAAGCAACCGATCGAAATAAACCTCTACCGTAAGTACGTCGACGTCGATTACCTGCCGCTCTACGAACTACCCCTGCTGGCGGGCCGCAATCTGTACCCCAGCGATACTACCAGAGAATACGTGCTCAACGAAACGGCCGTCAAAGCCTTTGGCTTCGCCAGTCCGCAGGCGGCTATTGGGGCGCTGCTGAAAGAAAATGGTGGGGAAGCCAACCGCACGGTGCCTATCGTGGGGGTAATTCGTGATTTCCACACGCGCTCGTTTCGGGATGCCATCGTGCCCGTTGCGTTGATGACGAATCGGGACAATCTGGATGGATTCAACATCCGGCTGGCGTCTGGTCAATCGGCTAGCTGGCCCAAAGTTATTGCCGATATTAGCCGCGTGTGGGCCCAGTTTTATCCGGATGCCCCGTTTGAGTATAAATTTTACGACCAGACGTTATCGGATTTTTACCAACAGGAGCAGCAACTGGCCAAGATTATCAATCTAGCCACGGCTATCGCCATTTTGATTAGTTGTCTGGGGCTATTTGGCCTGGCGACGCTCACGGCGCATCAGCGCACGAAGGAGATCGGGATTCGCAAAGTGCTGGGCGCTAGCATTGCCAGCGTGGTAACGCTACTGTCGCGCGACTTCCTGGTGCTGGTCCTGCTGGCGATTGTGCTGGCTAGCCCGCTGGCCTGGTGGCTCGTGAACCAATATTTAGCCCAGTTTGCCTACAAGATCACCTTGTCGAGCTTGGCGCTCGTGGGGGCGGCCTTCCTCTCAATCAGTATCGCCTTGTTGACGGTCAGCGTGCAAAGTATTCGAGCCGCTCTGGCCAATCCAGTGAAGAGTTTGCGGAGTGAATGAGGTTGTCATAAGCTAGTCGCCTAGTTAGTAGCTGCTGTGTCCGCAGTTGAAGTAGTTCAAACCCGTTCGACAATCACCGACGGTGCGTCCCCTGTTGCTGATCATAATAGCGAACTACGTAATCGACCCAATTTGGCTCGTTAGCCGGAATAACCACGTCAGGCTGAAAACCCACGTTGTCGATGGGGGCCGTGTCGACCCAGCCCGTGCGAGTGGTTGGTAACCGTAGTGTAAAGCCAGTGCAATTCAGCGCTTGAGCCCGCACGTTGCCGTAATCCATTACTCCGCCCGTATGCTAGCCGAAAAGTGTGGTCTTGCGGCTTTGTTTGGCGTAGTAAGCAAAATACTCGGCACTGCTGTAGCATTTGTCATTCATCAATACGGCCACCCGGGCGGGATTGGTTAGTACCGAATCAAACCGGATCAGCGTACCTCCCATTCGGTAGAGCTGGTTGGGATGCGCTTTGGCCTGGGCTACGTCAGCCGCCCAGGTGTTGAGCACACTGTCAGTATCCCAATGGCCGGCCCGGGCCTCAGTAATTAATGCTTCCTCGGCTGCGATGTTGTCGGGCGAAGTTCGCATATAGGTATAAATATCCTGAAAGTTGTTGGTGTTCATCAGTGGTAACAAAGACGCGAACGAGGAATTACTGCCGCCGGTGTTATCGCGAATGTCGATGATCAGCGTGGGGGTCCGACGTAGGTTCGGCTGATTGACCCGAACCATACTATCTACGAGGGCTTTGGCGACGTTAAAGCTGCTCACCCGCAGGTAAGCCACCTGGGGGCTGATCTGTCGGAATTCAATTGGCAATAATTTCTGGCTCAACGCCTGCCGTTCCGCTACGGTCATCGCTTGGGGAAACACGCGTAACCAGTCGCCATACCCGCTGATCTGAAACAGATTGCCGGTTTGCGTAAGTTTCACGGACTCCTCCTCAAAAGCCGCGTTGCGATAGCGGGCCGTGTGGCTGGCACCGCTGTTAATAGCTAGTTTCAGTTTGACCAGCCCGGGCGTCCAGCGGGCATTGGTCGATGCCAGGACCACACCGACCAATGAATCCGCGTGCACTGGGTCGGGCACAATGGCCAACGTGTAGCTGCCTTCAGGGGTCTCCCAGATGCCCTCAAGGGGAGCGTGCTTTCTAGCTGGATCAGTTAATTGCTGCCGGGCTTGTTCCTGGGTGAGCGCGATCCGCCGAATCGTCTCCGGAGCTGCGGTTGTTATCGTGCCGCGCATGGCCACCTGGACATGGCCGTCCCGAAAGAATGCTTTGTAGGTTTTGAGTAAGGTAAAGCAACCCGTGTCGGTCGTTGTCCTGACTGCCTGTCGGTGCAGACTGTCGAGTAGTCGGGTGTAAACAGGTTTTGTCTTGGGTGTCACCTTGTCGGCCCAGCCGGCGTAATTCTCGGCGGCTTTCCGGCTGACCTGGGTAAGCACTTGCGTACAGTTACAGGCGGGGGTGTTGGTTTGGGCAAGCAAGGAGACAGGGTACAGTAGTGAAAGCAGGCAGTATAATTTACGCATATGTTGATTGAATGGGCTACGACTTGGTAAGGACGATATTTCTACATGAAAGTTGCGTCAGGTGTACTACCTACTACTCCCTATTGCTACACCAGTTATAAGATCACAGTATCGACACTCAATGCAATTACCCGCTGCATACGTTGTGGTGCCCGTTTGCTACTCGATTTGATCAATGCTCACCCAATAGTTTCACCATTATTGCGCCCCGACGGCGTTGGTATTCAGCATTCAGACTGCCCCCGGTGTCTGCGCGTTGATCGGGTTCAGATCGGCTGAACACTGGCAGCACGATGATCGCCTTCCCCAACCACTCTGGCCGTACTTGTAACAATGCACAACTTGTCACCTTAGTCAACTAGTTGTGTTTAAAACGCGTTTATGAATAATCGCTGTTTATATAAATAATGTAATATATAAATGATAACAGTCTGATAGATAGTAATGATTATTGTCTATGAATAAAAAAAGGTGAGCTGATATTGTGTCAGCTCACCCTAATAAAACTACGGCTATACCCTTTCAGTGATGAACAGGCTTGCGCGCAATTGCTTCAATATCTGCAGGGTTGACCCGGGCCAGCAGCTCATTAGCTTTGCCCAGTTTTGATTGCGCATTGGGCCCCTTACTAGCTGTAGCCCGGGCGCTGTTTGTTGTACAATTCTTTCTAACTGTCTCTTTCATATCTGTTGCTAGGCCTAGCCTGTTTTCGATCGTAATATGAATGCCTCGGTACCATTCCCCGGCGGGGAGTACGGATACAAGTTACCCATTTTATTAATACCGAAGAAGTCGATCCGGTCACCGACTTCGTGGCCGTGCAGATTTACCACTCCCCGGTAGAGGCGGGTTCTGGCATCGGTGCTTCCTGTTAGGAAAACAAGCTTATCCGGATGATGTTCCCAGAAGAGAAACAGGCTCTTGATAACCGTTGCGATCACCTGGTTGCGATTACCGTTATCGAGCACTGCCCTATCGTCAAGTCGTCGCTTTTGCCGATTGTCTTCTTCGTAGTCGACCCAGACACCGAAGCCTAAATTCCAGATCAGTGGGTTCTGCGTAACCTGATACTGTATGTCCATCTGGAATGAACCTCGCAGTCCTTCACTGACAAAAGCAAAAGCTGTTCCCCTCTCCGATTCTTCTAACTGGTAACTCTCAATATTCATTCCTAGTGTTCAGTGGCCTCCTACCTTGACTGTTTATCAGGCATACACCCGCGTGCAACAGACGCAATATTACAACATAATAGCCTTAATGAGATGGTCATATCTTTCCTTGTTAACGCATTAATTCACGTCAACGTGTTGAAATTAAGAGTTTTATCATTTATATAAATGATAGAGTATGTAATTAAATAAATGATGATATAACTTGCCGGCATGAAAGTGATAACCATTGCTCACCAGAAAGGCGGTGTGGGAAAGACTACGCTCGCTGTCAACCTAGCCTACTGCTTCGGAGAAGAATCCAGGGTGGCTATAGTCGACGCCGATTTACAGGGGTCTGTAACTGATCTGAAAGACTTTCTGTCAGGGGTCGACGTGCATGACCTGGATAGCCTGTTAAGCGGTAAACTGACGGACTACGATTTAATCGTTATCGACACTCCGCCGTATCTATCAAGCCGGTTAACCGAGCTGTTTGCACTGTCTGATTACGTACTGGTTCCGACCAAGGCGGGGATACTGGATGCAATGGCGATCCGGGCAACGATAGCATTGTTGCAGCAGTCCATGCAGGCAAAGCCAGCGCTGAAGGCTGGTATTATCCTGAACATGGTACTTCCCCGAACCTCGCTCAATGAAGAGGTGAAAGAGATATTGACAGGGTATGATATCCCGCTGCTCTCAAGTCGGATTAGCCAACGCGTGAGCTACACCCGCTCGCCTATGACGGGAAGCATATTTGGGAGCGAAGACCAACGGGCGAAGGACGAAGTAATTGAACTGGCCACTGAAATCATGGAGCAATTGATCTAACACGACTATGAGCAAAGACTATCAGGATAATCGTAAGAAGTTAGGGGCAATGCTGAAAAGCGAAACGCCAAAGACACCCATCCAGGAAGTACGGCCAGTACCCAGCCCTGAACCAGTTGCCGATGCAGGCCATAGATCCAGTCATCTTAACTTCTGGGTTGAAGACCAGCTTATGCAACGCTTAAAAGTATACGCGGCAAAGAGCCGCAAGACCATCAAGCAGATTGGCAAAGAAGCGTTAGAAGCGTACCTCAAAGATCATGAGTAATGCTATAAATGATAACTTATATGGTTATATAATTCATTATTTATAGTTTTATATAATTGATAAGCAGTTCAAGACTAGATGCTATTCTAAAGTGTGACTGAATTGAAGAAGGATATAAGGGCGCTATTCAGACTATATGCACTAGGTATGCTGGTGTTGCTTAGTCAGTGCAAGCAGCCAGAGGTTTCAATGCCGCAGTCGGACGTAGCTACGCGCGACGATAACATGGCGCTGGGGAATCCCGATGGGGCTACTACGTCAACCAGTAGTTCCACTGCTTACCTTATTAATTGTAGCACATACGCCCTATCTTACAATCAGACCACGGGTATCGCTAACTGGTGCAGCTGGCACCTGAGCAGTGCCTGGAAAGGATCAGTAACACGCTATGTTGGTAACTTCATTCCGGATCAGATTCTGCCCACAAATTGGTATCAGGCCAGGCACAGCGACTACACCAACACAGGATTCGATCGGGGGCACCTTTGTCCCTCGGATGATCGGGATAGCACGGCCGCCGAGAATCAAACGACATTTATCCTGACCAATATTGTACCACAAGCACCCTCACACAACCGGCAGAGCTGGCGGCTACTGGAAGAGTATGCGCGGCAACTGGTTGCAAAGGGGAATGAGCTATACATAATAGCCGGGACTGCCGGTAGGGGGGGAGAGGGGGATAACGGGGTTGCTAGTAGCATTGCCACCGGCAAAATAGTCGTGCCAGCTGCTCTCTGGAAGATGATTGTTGTTCTACCCGTAGGATATAACGACTTGAAGCGGATCGACGCTCAAACGCGCGTTATTGCTGTCTGGATGCCTAACACGAATGCTGTGGGAGCGCAGCCATGGGGGAACTACCGGGTAAGTGTCGACGAAATAGAAAAGCAAACAGGCTACGATCTGCTATCAAATATATCGTTGAGCGTACAACGCACCATTGAAGCACGAATCGATGCATTAGCGTTATAACGCTAACATATCAAGGTCGTAATCGACTCTTGGTTTGGTCAGAGCCGGGTGGGTGGTTCCCCCGACCTTTTTTTGTATTTACTTTCGAGTTATCCACGTCATATTGGCATACCGTGTCAATAAGTTGAGGGTATCTGAATATGTCGAGCTAAGCAATTGTCAATACCTGTTGGTTAGTGAATACCTCCTAATTGTGTTGGCTACGATGAATATAGTCATGGGTAGATTACGTGAGAATATCCAAAGCTCTAGACTGGTAACTCGTCACAATCGCAATATTCTGTAGTTTCGTATACAAATACTTGCCGTTTACAGTCATATAATATACAAAAACGAGTAGTATATAGCCCACTATTCATTTTGCTAGAACAAACAGCCGTTCGTCAACTGGTAATACGACTGCATTAAGCATGGCCAGGATACGAATAGCGATTGTATTAGGTCACCAAACCTTAATCAAGCCCTATATGACCAATTCTACGTTGCGTTTTCGTGTCTTCAACGATTCTGTCAGACGAGTCTTACAACGAAGACAGTCGTTATTGTTTGGACTGCTGCTACTTATGGCTGTACTGTCTTTTTCTACAGCACATGCCCAACAGTATACCGCAGATTTCTCTACACAGCCTACTATCGATAAGTATGGTTTTGAGAACCAGCCTAATTGGCCGTGGAACTCAACCGTGACGGTCAACCTGGGTGGCATAGACTATTTAATTACCGATGCTATCAACGACAGTTTTGTCTGGACCGGGTCGGCTATTCGTTTACAACCGGCAAGTACCTTGAGTCTTCACATTAAACGGAAAGACGGGGGGAGGTTCAAGTTCTACGGCGTCAAACTTCAATACACTAATTATAGAATTGCCGGTTTCTACGAATATCCTTTCCTAAAGGTACAATATGCAACAACGGGCGCTGCACAGGCTGATGAATTATATGATGCTGATCAGACAGTGACGCTTTCGAAGGCGAACGGGGTCGTCGTGAGCGGGCAAGGAGTAACGTTGACATTCAGCGGTTTAAACAGATTGGATCTGGATGATTTGATCGTCGGGCCAGCTGTGGCAACGGTTGCGCCGACAGTGATGACTACCGCTGCCAACGTCAACGGTGCAACTAGTGCTACACTGGGTGGAAACGTAACAGCAGATGGTGGGGCTACCGTAACGGAACGGGGTATCGTTTATGTAACGGGTAGCGGAACGCCAACGACGACTAATACTAAGGTAGCTATTGGTAACGGGATCGGTACTTTTTCCCAACAACTAACAAGTCTGTCGCCTGGTACCACCTACACAGCAAGGGCTTATGCGATCAATTCAATCGGGACCAGCTACGGCAACAGCGTGAGTTTTACGACAGCTGCATCGTTGTCTATTGGATCTGTGACACCGACACCCCTCTGTGCCGGATCAACGATTAGTTTCACCTACACCAGCTCGGCACCCGGTAATCCGTTGTCCGTATATCTCAATGGTCCTAATACGACCAACTTACTACTGGCTAACATAGCATCCAGTAGCGCTAGTAGCGCAATTAGTACAACTATTCCGGCCGACCGGGGAACGGGAACGTATTCGTTATCAATAAGCGGCTCCGGTGCTAGCGCAGCAAGTAGTACGTTTACTGTCAATGCCCTTCCCAATGCGCCCACGACGACCAACATCAGCTACTGCCAGAACGCAAACGTTGTCCCGCTGACGGCCACGGGCCAAAATCTGAAGTGGTATGCCGCTAGCAGTGGCGAGACGGCAGCTACCTCGATCATCCCCTCGACGGCAACCTCCGGCTCAACCACATACTACGTCAGCCAGACGGTCAACGGTTGTGAGAGCGACCGTGCCCCACTGACAGTGACGATCAACACGACCCCGCTAGCCCCTTCCGTGGCAAATACGTCGGTGGTCTATTGCCAGAACACCACAGCGGCTGCCCTGCAGGCGACAGCCACAGTTGGTAATACACTCAACTGGTACAATAGTCAGGGATCAGCATTAGGTAGTACGGCACCAACGCCCCAGACGACCAATCCGGGTACGACGTTCTACCAGGTAAGTCAGCGCAGTGCCAGTGGTTGTGAAGGCCCCCGCGTACAGATCACGGTGACCATCAATACGGCTCCGGCGGCCCCAGCCACCAGCCCGGTCAATGTGTGTCAGGGAAGTGCACCGGTATCGCTGGTTAATAGCGTCACGGCCACCGGCACGCTGAAGTGGTACACCTCGCCCACATCGGCCAGCCTGGCTGCGGCCCCGCAGGTCGCAACCAGTTCAACTGGTTCGCAGGTGTTTTACGTGAGTCAGATTAATGCGAACGGGTGCGAGAGCAGCCGGGCAGCCATTACCTATACGGTCAATAGCCGTCCTAATCCGCCTTCGGTTGTCAGTCCGGTAACCTACTGTCAGAATGCGACTGCCCAGCCTTTGCAGGCGACGGCTTCGCCCGGTGGTACGCTTAATTTCTACACGGTGGCCTCGGGGGGCGTACCGTCTGTCTCGCTGACCCCATCTACCCAGACTAGCAATAGCTATTACGTCAGCCAGACGGTCAATGGCTGTGAGAGCAGTACGCGAGCCACGATTACGGTCATCATTAATGCGCTACCGGCCCCGCCCGCTGTTACCACGCCGGTGGGCTACTGCCAGGGGGCAACGGCAGCGCCCCTGAGCGCAACGGCCTCGACCAACAATACACTGAACTGGTACAGCACCAATGCCACCGGCAGCACGGCCTCGACGCAAGCCCCCACACCGTCCACAACCACGCTTGGTTCGACAACCTACTATGTCAGCCAAACCGATGGTACTGGCTGCGAAGGGCCGCGGGCCGGGATCACCGTACTGGTCAACCCAGTACCGGCCCCGCCGACCACCACACCCGTTGCTGTCTGTCAGAACACGACACCGGTTTCACTGGCCACCGGCGTGACGGCAGCGGGCTCCTTGCGGTGGTATACGGCCCCGGTTGGGGGCAGTGGCTCGGCGGTGTCGCCGGTTCCACCAACCAGTACGGTTGGGCAAACGATCTACTACGTCAGTCAGCTGACCAGTACGGGCTGTGAGAGTTCCAGAACGGCCCTGACCGTCACCATCAACGCGCTACCGCTAGCCACCCTGCGCAATAACGGCCCGCTCAGTTGCGCCCAGCCTGCCGTTACGCTGACGGCGGGTGGGGGTGGTATGTACCGCTTTAGCCCGGGCACTACGCAGATCGGCAGTGGCAACACGGCTACGGTTAGTCTAGGTGGCGTCTACAGCGTAACGGTCACCGATGGCAATGGCTGTCCGGCAATGGCTGAAACGACGGTCGGCAGCGATCAAAATAATCCGCAGGCTAGTCTGGCTAACGACGGCCCGCTGACCTGCGCCAGAACGACGGTAACCCTGACCGTCGGCGGGACCGGCAGCTATCGCTTCAGCGCCGGTGCTACTCAGACTGTTACTAGCAACATCGCCACGGTGACGACAAATGGGATCTATAGCGTGACAGTGACCGGTGCCAATGGCTGCTCGGCGACGGCCCAGACCACGGTCGACGTAAACACCACTGTCGCAGCGCCCACCCTGACAGCCTCAGCACTCAGTACCGAGAACGCGCCCATCAGTGTAACGGCCAGCGGCTGTAGCGGAACCCTCAATTGGTCGTCAACGGGTGGCAGCGGTACGGCTACTGGCTCGGTGTATACCTTTACGCAACCGGGTAATTACGAACTGACGGCTACCTGTACAGTGGGTACCTGTATTAGCCCATCGGCTCCGTCGCTGACCTTACAGATTCGCCCCGGCGGCTTTGCCATCAAGGGTGTTGAACTGGTCCGGTGCCAGCTGGTTGACGCGGGTCGGGGTCAGTACGAGATCAGCTTCACGCCCCAGTACAGCGGTCTGAGTGGTTCGCCCGTCAGTTTCGGGGTAACCAACGAACTGGCTGCCACTACGGCGCCCGGCCCCTACACGCTACGGCTCTACGCCGACAACACGACGATCTCGCTGACGGCTACGCAAGGTAGCGCACAAGCGGCCTATCGTTACAACTGGCTGGCGGCCTGCAGCGGTGCGCAGCCGACACCCAACCGTCCCCCCGTGGCCCAGCCCATTCCCGATCAGGTGCTGGTGGTGGGCCAGCCCTACCAACTCGATCTGAGCAGCTACTTCGCCGATCCCGACGGGCAGTCGCTGACGTTTACTGCTACGAACCTACCCGCTGGTTTGCAGCTCAGCGGTAGCCGCATCAGCGGTAGTCCCACACAGGCGGGCTCATCGACGGTGCAGCTAACAGCGCTGGATCCGGGTGGGTTGCAGGCCGTGGGCAGCGTGGTACTCCGTATCGATCCGGCCCCGGTTACTCCCACACCCGGTGTGTTCTCGATTGCGGGCGTGACGGGCGTACGTTGCGAAACGCTGAGCGCGGGTGAGCGGCAACTAAGCTTCTCGCCGGTCTACACCGGGCTGACGGGTGAGTCGGTTAGTTTTGGTATTACCAATGAGCTGGCTACCACCACCGCGCCGGGCCCCTACACGCTGCGGTTATACACCGACAATGCGGCCATCACCCTGACGGCTACGCAGGGTAGTGCACAGGCAACCTATCGTTATGCCTGGCTGGCGGCCTGTCCGACTGGTTCGACAACACCACCGGTGGGCAATCGCCCGCCCGTGGTCGGCACGGGGCTGGGTAATCAGACGGCGCAGGTCGGGCAAGGCTACACGTTGTTTATTCCGGCGGGTACGTTCACCGATCCCGACAATGATCCACTTCAGCTTAACGTGAGCGGGCTGCCGGCGGGCCTGAGTTTCTCGGCCGCCCAGAACGCCATCACGGGCACCCCCGCCCAGGCGGGCAGTTCAACCATTCAGGTAACGGCGACTGATCCGGGCGGTCTGACCACGAGCACAAGCTTTGCGTTGACCGTGCAAGCGGCTGGCGGTACCGTTCCGGCTGGATTCGGCATCACCCAGGTTAATACGGTAAACTGTGAAGTGCTCTCGGCGGGTGAACGGCGGGTTAGCTTTACGCCGGTTTACAGTGGGGTTAGCGGGTCACCCATCAGTTTCTCGGTCGTCAACGAATTATCGTCCACGACCACGCCTGGTCCCTACACGTTACGGCTCTACACCGACAATCCGGTTATTACGTTGGTGGCACAACAGGGAGGTTCCCTCATCAGCTATCGTTATGCCTGGCTAGCTGGCTGTACCCAAAACGGACGTCAGGGGGTCTCTGAGGGGCTTCGTCTACTGCAGGTGACGGTGCTGGGGAACCCGGTGGTCGGTTCATCAGCCGAGGTCGAGATACAGGGCGCCGAAGGACAAGTTGTGCAGGTGCAGGTAGTTGACTTGCTGGGTTATCCTATTCATCAGCAACAGATTCGTCAGGCAGCTAGTGTGGAACGGCTTTCGTTGCCGCTCGGTAATCGACAGGGTGTACTACTGCTGAATGTGAATACGGCTACGCAGCAGCAACAGGTGAAGTTGTTACAACCATAGGGCTAATTACATCAACAAAAAGGCCCTGGCTTGATTAAGCCAGGGCCTTTTTGTTGCTACTTGGTGGTATCGAACTGGGTAGTGTAAAATATTGGAAATTAGCCAAACACGACGGGCCACGAAAAATTGATTGTAAAAGCGATGTGAATCGCATTATGACAGTAGCGCTTACTTCATGCGAATGATGTTTGTAACTCTCAATGTACGTTTGCTTTCATGACAAAAGTTCGGCCTGCTTATGCGCTAACCCGCACAGTATATCTTTTGAATGCACTGATGCCCAAATACACCTATTTTTGCGTGAAATAAAATGTATATTCACGCAAAATAAGTATATGAGCTCGTATCGACCCCGGCCAAATGAGGTTAAGCAATGCAAACACTGCGGTATTCCTTTCGAATCCCGGCACAAGAAGACCATATACTGTGGTGAATCTTGCCGACAGCAGGCATACCAGGCTCGGCAACAGGTCAAGAGGACAGGCGTGACGAAGCCCTCGAATGATCTACCCTTTTCATTGCAAAATGTAGGTGTGGCGGCAGCAGGTGCAGCAGTAGCGGCTGCGGGTAATTATCTGTTCAATGATCAGCCTGCGCAACGAGCTATTCTTGATAAGCTCAACAACATGCAGCAGCAACTAGATCAACTCACGAAAGCGATTAGCCTGATGACCAGTTACATTCAATGGCAAGCCAAAGCCGATCCTACACTGGCCGCCAGCCTAGAAGAAGTGCAGCGAGTGCACAGAAAAGACCAATGGGACCTAAAGCCCATGAGTTTAGATGACTTTAGTGACTCACTCGGGAAAAAGAAAACAAAAGGCGCTCGTTGAGTCGCTGGCCGGCAACAGGCGATTTCTGCTAATCTGACCGCGTCCCGGCCGTTAGCCACGCGTGGAGAAACATAGGATCACCGCCTCCATCCTGAATCAGCTAGTTGCGCAAGGTCTAATCAACACGATTGCTTTAACTTCCTATCCACCGCGACGGCGGAATGTTCACGAGTAAAGGTGAGTAAAGTGCTAGTTGCTGATAACCTCCGTATAGGAAACCTAACGAAAGGCGGCTGGAAGACAGTCAGTTTTTCCGAAACGTTAACTATCTAGGATTAATTTATGTCATTAGCTACCGGGGGTCGTCGCCTTCCAACATGCGTCGAATATAAACAGGCATGTCAAATAACAGCCAGTCGGCCTCTCTAGCCAAATAGACCTGAAATAACAAGGCTACGCGGGTGGGTCGGTGAGGGTCAGCAATTCGCCTACTTCGTGTAGCGTCCGCCACGACATAGGTAGGCCACTGATCGGCGGAATGCTGGCTTTCCCCGATATCCACTAGACTGCCATAATCAAAGTTGGGTGTCTCATTCAACCGCATGTCAGTATATAACTGAGTCGTCGACTGACGATCGGGTCGATCAAAGAGCAGAAAGCGGAGCCATAAACGCATAGGAGCAACAGGTTGTCTCCTAAAACTATCAGGTTGCTCTATAAAGTACCCCCTGGGCGGTTCAGTTTTGTCCAAATGGGTATTGGCAACAGGATCTGATGAAAAGATCTTAGCAATCAACCAAAGAGCAATAAGATATCAATTAGTTCGTGGGGCGGTGACGATTCAGTCCGCTGACCCGCTGTTATCTATATTGAAATAACAGTCTAATTTGCGCAGGGCGACAACAACCTAAAATCATTTACTATGAAAAGTCAGATAACTACGCTGCTGATACTACTAGGGCTATCGATTGGTTGTAAGACTGATACTACACCCACACTCAATCCAGACTTGACAGCCGAACTGATTGGTATTTATCCGCTGGTCTCCTTTCAAGAGGGCAGCGAGATTATAGCCTTACCGACACCAACAGCCTCCGCTCGGTTTGAAACCAGTGCGATCGACTTTACGCACCTACGGGCCAAACTAATTGTCGTCAACTCCGGCGCAACCCAGGAATATAGCAATAACATCTTCACCCTAACCCGCGATGAGATCGATGCATCCCGTTACACTATTACCGTTGCCAATAAGCCGATTGGTTATATGACAGCTACCGTTATAGAGGTTAGTGATGGCATGCCCAACGGGGCTCCAACATTACTGAAAGCCAAGCGGTAAAGGTGTTCGTGGCAACTCGGGAAATAACCGACCGATGTGCTGCTAATTACACGACAGCCTCATCATCTTATAGCAAAAGCACCTTACTTTCATCCAAAAGTGACTTGTCAACTTGTTAGCTGATCAATCATGCGATTACGTAACAAAATGCACACTCGCAGAAGGACAGTTTTGATATTAGCAAGATGTGTTTTTGGCCGTACAAAAACCTCTATAGGACTACAAACCATGATAACAGAAACGGCTACAAGCCTGTATCTCCATGAAACTGTTACCTATGATTTATCCAATTGTGACAAGTAAATCAGGTGACGAAGTAATTAATCAATTATGTGCTTGAGAACGTGAGTGTGCACGAACGATCTGAAAT
>Ga0160428_1001300_pt1 | contig 19640 bp, 15 predicted proteins | sample SolpanmetagenomM_FD_108198 | JGI IMG/M metagenome (GOLD analysis project Ga0160428, IMG submission 108198) | Solar panel surface microbial communities from Lawrence Berkeley National Laboratory, California, USA - M | ecosystem: Engineered > Built environment > Solar panel > Unclassified ... | reverse complement strand
TGGACTTGAGTCCCGATTCCCGGCTCCGCATGCTGGAGTCGCCGAACTTGGGGATGACGATGGCGGCCAGCACCGCGAGGACGACGATCACGATAAGGAGCTCGACGAGCGTAAACGCCCGGCGACGCTTGAGAGACGATCTGAGGTGGCGCATGGTGGTTCGGTACTGCGAGCACCGTCTAGTGCTCTCCTTCCATCCGTAAGAGAGAAAAGCACCTAGCGAACCTGCGGGATCTTCGCAGAATCTAACGGCCAGAACACGCCAGCAGCTCTCTTAAGGCCTTCGTTTCGCTCGCCACCAGAGGCGCTTTCAGGAGAGGCGACGCTCCCGGTACATCTTCCAGGGCAAAGCCCTTCGTGAAGCACGGAAAGAGTCCATCGCTCTCGAGCGTGAAATCGCATCCGGAGCGAGTGTCCATGAGCCTGAACGTAAACGCCATGAAGCTGACCTGTGCGGCAGCCGCCCACGACTGTCACCCCTTGCGCGCCACTCTCGGGATTCGAGGGAGGGCCTCGGGGAAAGGATCGGCGCACGGCTTCCACACGATCCGGAGGGTAAGCATGCTGAGGGCTGAGATCGAGTCTCTCCGGGCCAAGCTGGGCCAAGCGGAAGCCAAGCTTCACGAATACGACCTCAATCTAGAGCGCACCGTTCACGAACGCACCCGGGAGATGGAGCATCACGCCCATCACGACGCGCTCACGGGACTGCCCAACCGCAGCCTGTTCCTCGACTGCGTCGAGACAGCCTTGGCCAAGCTGCCTCTGAAGACCGGAGGGATCGCGGCGTTCTTTATCGATCTCGATAACTTCAAGCTGATCAACGACAGCCTGGGTCACGGGGCGGGCGACGCGCTGCTCATCGAGATCGCCCTCAGGCTGATCGAGTCCGTGCGCTCCGGGGACCTCGTAGCGAGGCTCGGAGGCGACGAGTTCACCGTTCTGCTCGAGGGAGTCGACGCCTCCGAGGCGGAGGACGTGGCCGAGCGCATCCTGCGGAGCCTTCGGACGTCCTTCAACCTGGAAGGACACGAGGTCTTCTCCAACGCCAGCATCGGGATCGCGTACGCGACGGACGCCACAGCGAGCGCGGAGGATCTTCTGAAGCGGGCGGATACCGCGATGTACCGCGCGAAGTCCAACGGCAAGTCCAACTACGTGTTCTACGAGGACAGCATGAACGACCGCGTTGTCGAGCGGCTCCTGCTCGAGAACGGCCTGCGCAAGGCGATGGAGTGCGGCGAACTCTCCGTCCACTACCAGCCCCTCATCGACCTGGGCACCGATGCCCTGACCGGGGCGGAGGCGCTCGCCCGGTGGGCGCACCCCACCAAGGGACAGGTCTCGCCAGGGCAGTTCATCCCGATCGCCGAGGAGACGGGGCTGATCGTCCCGATTGGCTACTGGATCATGGAGGAGGCCTGCCGACAGACCGTCCGATGGAAGGCCGAAGCGGAAGCAGATCTCGACGCATTCTGCATCAGCGTGAATCTTTCCGGCAAACAACTCCAGCGCGACGACGTCGTGGAGCGGGTCGCCGAGATTCTCTATCGAACGGGCCTCAAGCCCTCGTGTCTCAAGCTGGAGATCACCGAGAGCGTGCTCATGAAGAACCAAGAGGACGTGATCGAGAAGATGCGGCGGCTAAAGGATCTGGGTCTTCGGCTCGCCTTGGACGATTTCGGGACGGGATACTCCTCCCTTTCCACGCTCAGCGCCTTCCCCATCGACACCCTCAAGATCGACCAGACGTTCGTTAGTCGACTCGGCACGGAGGAACAGGCGAAGTCCGTCGTCGAGGCCATCATGGGCCTTTCGCGCAGCATGAAGATGGACGTGACCAGCGAGGGCGTGGAGACGGACTTCCAGCGCCACATCATCCAAGGCTTCGGCTGTCAGACGGGTCAGGGCTACCTCTTCGACCGCCCGCTCGACGCGGACGCTTTCGGACTTCGGCACGTCGCTTCGCGCGCATCCGCGTCGGTGGAACGCGCCGCCTAAGGATCGAGCCTCGCCTGCCGATCATAGGAGCACGAACATGATCGCGACCCAGGACAGCATGGCGGAGCAACTCTGCGCGCTCTATGCCGAGAAGGAGGCTCTCGAGGCGCGCTTCCCGGGCATGAGCACCGCCGATATCGTCGAGGCTGCGACAGGCGTCCGCCCCGCCGAGCCACTGGGCCATCGACCGTGGCCTGAAGCCGCCGACTCTCTCGAGGCCCAGTTGATCGACCTCTACGCCGACAGACAGATCCTCGCCGAGGCGTTTCCGGGAATGGAGATCGATGACATCGTCGCCGCTCTCGTCCCCAAGACCACGGCCTAGACCCACCCAAAAGACCATGAGCTTCGTATCCTTCGACCTTCTCGATAACCTGGGCGACGCGGACCGTCCCGTCGCCGACGCGCAGGAGTACGGCGTCGTCAAGGTGGACGACGCGGGCGTGATCCTGATGTACAACAAATACGAGTCCGAACTCGCGGGTATCGACTCGCGATTCGCCGAGGGACGCAACTTCTTCACCCAGGTCGCGCCCTGTACGAACAACCGGCTCTTCTTCGGGCGGTTTAAGGACGGGATCGCCAAGGGCGCCCTCGATGCCCAGTTCAAGTACACGTTCACGTACAAGATGCGCCCGACCCCGGTCGACGTCCGTCTCTACCGCGATGGCGGCTCGGCCACGAACTGGGTGTTCGTTAAAAAGGCGGCCTAAGCCCTGATGGTTCTGTCTTCCGAACCCTCGACCGAGGGGCTCAAAGCGCTCTACGAGCGCCTCGTCCAGACCTTGGGCGATTCTTCCGACGGACGCGATCGGACGGCGGTGGATGAGGCGCTGGCCCGGGTCCAAGGCTGCCTCGACGCCACCCTGCGTCAAGGCGGATTGCCTCGCGACCTTCGCGAACGGTTCTCCTTCTCGGTCTGGCTACCAAGGATCCTTCAGGCTGCGGACGACGCGGGCGTCGACGACGAGCCCGGACGAAGCAACCTCGCTCGGTCCCTCGGCGAACGGCTGATCAAGCTTCACACGCTCGCAGACCTTATGGGAGAGGAGGAGGACCTTCCCGATCTGCGAGATCACCTCGTGTTCGCGTACGTCGAGGCCAAGTCCGAGTGGCAGCAGCTCAACGGAATCGTCAACTACGGGATGGCTCGTGGCCGTGCGCCCTCGGCGGAGACGCTCGCGAGAGCGGTGCTGGTCTCCACGATCATCGCCGACCTCGACGATCTGTTCGGAACCGAGAACATCGACGTCCTGACCGACTACCTCTTCGCTCCCCTTCCGAACGCCCACGAGCTGACCCTTCGACGACACGCCTTCTCGCCTGCCTGAAGCCGCCTTTCGATGACGACCGCCACCGACCCTTTCCTGAACCGCATGGCGTCCGCGCTCAGGAGGCGCCCTACACCCCTGCTCGTCCAAGACGATGGACGCGTCTGTCCAGGCGCGTCCCTGCACACGGGAGCCCAGGCCTTGGCCAGCGCTCTCCGCCGTGCCGGCATCGGCCCCGGTGATCGCATCGCCTACCAGGGAGCGAAAGGAGTGGCTTTCGTGCAGGCGATGTTAGGGGTCCTCGGGGCGGGTGGCGTGTTCTGCCCCCTCGATCCCAAGGGCTCGGACGATCGGATCGCCCGAACCAAGGCGCGGCTCGTCCTGAACGAGCGGATCGTAGAGGCGGCGTTCTGCGGAAGGCTTCCGGCGCCGGAAGCGGGGATCTCCGAAGGCGGTCCGGGCGTTCTCTTCTGGACGAGCGGCAGCATGGGCGAACCCAAGGCGGTGACGATCCCCACGCGGGTTCTGGAGGCGCAGATCGAGTCGCACGGGCCCGTACTCGGCCTTTCGGAGGCGGACACGATCGTCTCCTACCTGCCCTGGAGCCACGCGTTCGGCGGCGTTCTCGAACTGCTATGCGGGCTGAGCGCCGGTGCGGAGATCCGGATCGTCGGTGGCACGTTCGATCCCGAGATCCTCGCCAACACGATCCTAGAGGCCGAACGCCCCTGGCTGTTCACCGTCCCCAAGGCGCTTACCGCCCTCGCCGCGTCGTCCAAAAGCCTTTCGGCTCTACACGGAATCCGTGGAGGCATCGTCGGCGGCGCTCCCCTCGATCGGCGGCTTTGCGATCTGCTAAGTGAATTCGACGTGCCCCTGCGCGTAGGCTACGGCCAAACCGAGTGCGGACCGGGCGTCATGCTCGGGGAGCCAGGTGCCTTCCGGACCGGCTACCTTGGACGCCCGGTTGGATGCGACGTGCGTCTGACCGAACGGGGCGAGATCGTCGTGATGGGAACGAACGTCGTCCTGCCTACTTCGCAGGGCGAGCGCGAGACAGGCGACCTGGCCATTCCCGACGGTGAAGGCGGCTACGTTTTCCAAGGTCGTAGCGCGGGAGGATGGAAGTGGTCGAACGGTCGCCCCTTCTTTCCCGAGGCGCTGTCGATGGGCCTCTCTACGGAGACCTGCCTGCTCAAGGCGGCGGGCGATGCGGTCGTCGCCGTCGGTTTCGAGGATGCTTTCCAAGTGTCGGATCTTCCGGTCGTGGTCTGCGGCACGGCGATCGTTCCCGCCGCCTTTCGTGAAGAGTGCCGGACCGCTACGGGCAAGCTCTCGGCCTCCCGCACGGCGGACGTCGTTCGCCGTCTGTTCCCCGATATCGCGCTCGATCCGCTCCTCTATCCCTTCACGGAGGGGATAGAGGTTGGGCCCGCCTCTCGCCTCGGAGCCTTCGATCTCGTACGTGCCGCGTCCGACGGCTTGGTCGATTTCGACGGCCTCGCGCTCGGCAACGTCGACCGCACCCACGCCTTCGCTCTCGGGAAGGCGGCGGGCGACACCCCGATCTACGGCTGGAAGACGGGCTTCGGTCCCCATGTCGACTACCCGGCGGACGAGCGCGCCGAACGGCAGGGATACGGCCTGATCTGCCATCTTCAGGCGGGACAGGGTGCCGATCTGCCAGCCGAGGTGGTGCGGGGGATGCTCGTGTTTCGGCTTCACACCGTTTCCCAAGGCCTATCCGGAATCTCGGCAGAGAGCGTGCTCTGGCTTCGCGACGCGCTTCGACGGAACCTCGTGCCGATCGTTCCAGAGTTCGGTTCTGTGGGCGCGAGCGGCGACCTCGTGCCGATGGCCCATGCCGTCGCGGCCTATCAAGGCGAGGGCGAACTTCTGCTCCTGGGTGAGAGGATGCCCGCTAAGGATGCCCTTAGCCGAGCGGGAATGGCTCCGCTCTCCCTTCGAGGTCGCGACGCGCTCGCTCTCGTGAACGGCACGCCGCTTATGACGTCTCTCGCGGCCCACGCGGCGGTGCGTCATCGCACCCAGATCCGAGCGGCGTGCCGCCTGACCGCGCTCCTCATGGAACTGCTCGACAGCCCGACGGCGTCGCTGTCGGAGAGGTTGCACGGGGCTTCCGGACACCCTAGCCACCTGCAGGTCGCACGATGGATCGCGGAGTTTCTCAACGGAAAGCCCGCCGAAGGTCGCTGCCTCCAAGAGCCTTATTCGATCCGGTGCGCGCCCCAGCTTCTCGGCGCAGGCCTTACCACGCTCGAGCACGTCGAGGCGGTGGTCGAGCGTGAGCTGAACGGCGTAGCGGACAACCCGGTCTTCGACGTGGAGGGGGACGCGGTCATCCATGGCGGCGCTTTCTTCGGGCAGGAGATCGCCTTCGCCGCCGACGCGCTGACGAACGCCGTCGTCCAGATCGCGAACCTCGTCGAGCGCCAACTCGCCCTCGTGCTGGAGCCGACGCGTAACGGCGGCCTCCCGCTTCTGCTGAGTCCCGATCCCGGTCGTTATAGCGGCCTCGCGGGCGTCCAGCTCTCGGCGACCGCCACCGTCGCGGAGATGCGCCGTCTCTCCATGCCCGCGTCTATCCAAACCCTTCCGACGAACGGCATGAACCAGGACGTCGTGCCTTTCGGCTCCCATGCCGCGCTCAACGCCCTCCGGCAGACCGAGCGGTTGGATCTCGTGATCGGCGCCCTCGCTCTCGCCCTGAGGCAGGCCTACTTCCTGGCAGAGCGGGAGCCTGCGTCCGAAGGATCGAAGAACTTGATCGGGATCCTCGCTGCGATTCCGCCCATCGGCGAGGACCGGGCGCTCGCCGCAGACGTCCGTCGAGCGGCGCGCCTCGTCCTCCAGGCCTGAAGCCTCTTATCGGGCGCGACTCTATACTTCCGCACGATATCGAGCGAGAGGCGACGTCGACCGTTGGTACGGACCATCCGACGCAGCCTGCCGGAAGGCGGTCGGGACGGGATTCCGACCGTGTTGGGAGCGATGGTCTCCGGAGAGGCCTTATTCTCTCTTGCCGCTGGCGACCGCGTTCGCCCCGACCTTCGGTTCTGGCGCGGGCCTTCCGAACAGATACCCTTGGGCGAGATCCACGCCCCGCGCCTTGGCCCAGTCCCACTCATCCTCGCGCTCGACGCCTTCGAAGATCGTCCGCGTACCGAGGGCGTGTGCCGTTTCCAGCAGCTTCTCCGTGAGGATCGCCTTGCGCGCGTCCCGGTCGACGTCCCGCACCAGCGACATATCGACCTTCGCGTAGTCCGGCCGGATCTCGAGCAAGACCTGGAGCGAGGCGTAGCCGCTGCCCAGATCGTCCAGGGCGACCTCGAAGCCCTTGTCCCGGTAGTAGCCGACGACGCGTCCCAGGTGCTCCATGTCCGGCAGGCGCTCCGTCTCCGTCACCTCGAACACGACCCGCTCGCGCGCTAGGCCCAGCTCGTCGATAAGCCGCACCGTGCTGTCGAGGCAGTGGGTCGGGTCGAAGATCGAGTTCGGCGTGAAGTTGACGAACACCCTCTCCCGCACTCCGGCACGGACGGACGAGAGGATCGCCGAACGCCGCGCGGCCATGTCGGTCTGGAAGAGCAGATCGGCCCGCCGTGCCGCTTCGAAGATCGCTCCCGGCATGATCGTCCGCCCGTCGATATCGCCGCGCAGCAGGCACTCGTAGGCGAACGCGCTTCCGTCGAGACTCACGATGGGCTGGAAGTGCGAGGTCAACCGTCCCTCTCGGAGCAGGTCGAGCAGCCAGTCGGAGCTCGCGCGGGCCGCGAACGTCGCGACGTCCTCGATGCCGAACAGGTCCATCATCTGGAGCGGCTGGGAGCCAGGCTGGAACACGACGCGCGTGAGAGCCCTTTCGGTCGAGGTGAGCAGTTCGACGAGGGGATTCATGATGGGGGCGAGGCTTCCCTCGGGCGCCGAGACGTTCAGCACCCCGGCCCGCTCCTCGTACTCCAGGCCGCTCTTGCGGAGCCAGACCATGACCTTTCCGAGGGTGTGGGTGTGCGGGACGTTCAGGAAGAGGGTGCCGGGTCCCGCGACCTTGCGGGGGACGACCTCGCATCGCTGGCAGTGGGCGCGCCCCATCGGGGACCTCTCCTCCAGCGGCAGGGTCGCCGCGTGGGCCATCTCCTCGAGCGCCTCCCCGCGCTTCGTGAGGTCGGGATCGAGTCCGGCGGTGATCGCGTGTTCCAGGCTCTCCGGTTCGGAAGCGCCGTCCTCGTGGACCCGGGCGGGCGAGAGGTCGGATCGGAGGCGGTCGAAGTCGGGTGGGTTCAAGGGAGGTCTCTGGGAGCGCGAAGGCACGACGTCCTCAGGATGACGACGCGAGCGCGGTGTTGGTGCCCGCACAATTGTGGACGATGACGCAGCACGACTTGCCAGTCTGAATCGATAGCTCACAAGACGACTCAACGTGGCTACCGTCGCGCTCAGAAAACCTGGCGGAGCAACGTCGGGCGTCGGTAGAGGTCCGTTGTCGACACGTCGACTTCGCTCCGACTCGGGCGAATCTTCCCTACCGAGCCTTCGGCAACCGAGACGGGCATCTAGGCCGCCACGCGCAGAGGAGGCGCTTCGAACAAAGGCGCCAGGATAGTCCCGATTCGGTCGAGAGCGTGGTGGAGGGCGAAGGCTTGAGGATCCGGGCGCAGGAGGTCGGCCAGGAAGCGGCGAGTTTCCAGCAGGACCGCCGCGCGGTCGGCGAGGTCCCTCAGGGCCGACAGCGAGCCGGGCGTAGCCGAACGGACGTCTCGATCGAGGACGCAGACCGTGCCCAGGGGCAGCCCAGCGGGGTCGAACACCGGAGCGCCCGCGTAGAAGCGGAAGCCTGGGACTTCCCTTACGTGCGACATCCCGGCGAAGCGGACGTCGGCGCGCAGGTCCTCCACCACGAGCGGTCCGGGCGAAAGGATCGTGTATGCGCAGATGGAATCCTCGCGGGCCGCCTCGTCGTGGGGCATCCCACAGTTGCCGACGAACGCCTCGTCGTGCTCCCGCACGAGCGTGACCGCCCCGGCGGCGGCGTCGAAGAGCCCGGCTGCCCGGCGCGCGATCTCGTCGAAGAGCGGATCGCCCTCGGTCTCGCTCAGCTTCAGATCGAGAAGGGAGCTCAAGCGTTCGAACTCTCGAGGATGGTAGGGCGCGGGCACGCCGCCCGGCGTGGGGGAGGGATGACGGAGGAGCATGGCGTTCGGGAAGGGCGCGGGACGACAGCGCCCTAAAAGGGAATCGGAAGCCCGAAAGGCTTCGTAGAGGGCCATTTTCGGAAAGCGCGCTCCATACGTACAAAAAGAGACCCTGCGTTTCGAAGGTCCTACGGGCTCGGCAGGGTGGTTCCAGACGGAGCCGGGCTGTCTGATCGACCGGGAGGAACGTGAGGACCGGGCGGCGCGGATTTCCGGCCTAGTCGAGGGCGGTCGCCGTCGTCACGCGGTCGCGTCCTGCCTCCTTAGCGGCGTAGAGAGCGCGGTCGGCGGCGCGCATAAGGTCGTCGCACGATCTCGCGTGGCGCGGGAACGTCGCGACGCCCAGGCTTACGGTCACCGGCCGCAACGGCCACTCTCGCTCCGCGACCGCCCGCCTTACGCGCTCGGCGACGATCTCCGCCTCCTCGACGCCCGCGTTCGGGAGCAAGAGCGCGAACTCCTCGCCGCCGTGCCTAGCGGCCATGTCGTAGTCCCGCGTCTCGCTTCGAGCCGCTTCGGCCACGCCTCGGAGAGCGTCGTCGCCGGCAGGGTGTCCGAAGGCGTCGTTGTACGCCTTGAAGCGATCCACGTCCAGGATCACGAGCGAGAGCGGACGACCGTGCCGACTCGCCTCGGAGTGTTCCTGCCGAAGCCGCTCGTAGAGGGCCCGCGCGTTCAGCAAGCCCGTGAGGTGGTCGGTGGCGGCGAGCGCCTCCAGTCGCGCGTTGGCCTCGGCAAGCAGGAGTCGGGCCTCCTCGGCCTCTTTCTCTGCCCGCCACCGGTCGGTAACGTCGCGCTGGACGGCCATCCAATTCACGAGCCGTCCCTCATCGTAGACGCCCGTCACGCGCCACTCCACCTGGTACTCGCTCCCGTCCTTGCGGTAGTTGGCCGTCGCGCCCTTGAACTCGCGCCCCGCGAGAAGGTCGGCCTTGAGGCGCTCCATCACCGTACGGTCGGTCAGAGGTCCCTGCAGAATCCGAGGGCTCTTCCCGATCGCCTCGTGGGCGGCGTAGCCCGTCATGCGCTCGAAGGCGGCGTTGACGTAGACGATCACCGGCTCGGGCCGCTCCAGATCCGCGGTCGTGACGACCACCGCGTCGCCCGCGCCCGCCACCGCGTGACGGAAGAAGTCCCGCGTCTCGTGACCGATCGGCAACGGCCGGACGTCGCCCTGAGGAACGGAGAAGGAAGAATGCACTAAAAGCGATTGTATCGAGAAAGCTGGACGTGGAGAGACCGGGATTTCGATCCCTCTGGATTTTGCGGGCAAGATGCCGGGAAGGAGGTGGGGGACGTCGCAGATACAGGCTGGGATAAAGGCCCGAGGTCGCTATAAGGGAGCCAAGATAAACGCGCGCGACCTTCCGTCCGGCAGGGCACGCGTCATGGAATCCGTGATCTGCCGCACGGCATAGCCAGCAATCCCCGTCTCATTAGACTTGCCGCGATGGTCGGCGTGGTCCTGGAAACCAAGATCGCTCTTCCGCTCCTCGGTTTTGGCTACCTCGACGCTATATGCTGAGCACGCCCTTCGAGCCGCCATGAACGCCAACCTCCCTGTTCGCACGCCAGCGTCGACCCTGCCCCGTACCGCCGCAGGCCGGCACTGCAGGGGGAGGTCGTAGAATGGACTTCGAGCTTCTCATCCCCTTGCTCGCGATCGGCGGCGGGCTCCTCATCCCCATCGTCGCCATCATGGCCAAGCACCAGCGCAAGATGGCCGAGCTCTACCAGCGGAACGCCCAGCCTTTCGTGGACCCGCGCTTCGAGGCCCTCCAGCAGGACGTGACGGACCTGAAGGACCTCGTCCACCGGCTGACGATCGCGGTCGATCGCACCGGAACGCCCCTGCCTAGCTCCGACGTCCAGACGCGCGTCGGAGAGTGAGACGTTTGAGGGGTCGAGGTTCGTCGACCGCCCCGCAAAGGGCGACGTAAGCGCGCCGTTTCGGACCCGAGCCTCTAAGACGTGCGACATCCGGGAGGGCGGCAGGCGTCGAAGGCGGAGAGGCCGCCAAGCCGACCTACCGGTCGCTATAGTGAGAAGGGCACGTCTGTGGGCAGGCCCATCAAGCCCGCACCGGCTCGGGTCCCCACCTATGCCCGTTCTAGCCGACCGACGCCCTCACCCACGACGCCGCCCTGGGCAGGCGCGACCACGGCGCCAGAACCGTGCGCGTTCCCTCCCCGTACGACCCGATCTCGTAGTGCCCGAACGGAGAGAGGATCCGCGCTTAGGCGAGGACGTCCTATTGTCCGTTCCGGCTGGCCTCGGCAGCGGGGACCTGTCCTCGGCTTGGTTGGAGGACTCGACCGCGGCACCCTTTACGAATAGAGCAAGGTGTGGATCTCCCTTCCCAAATCTGACCATGTATCGCAGAACAAGTAGGACGGCGCTTCCATGTCTCACCGAAGTCGATCGGGATCTCGTCGGCAAGGTCGCATCTAAGCCGACGAGCCCCACTCGGTCATCGAGCCGTTCCAAGCTCCGGCGCTCCGTTGGCCGCGTCCAGGCTGGGCCGTTCTCGCATGCGGACGAGGAACACGGCGAACACGACCCCTAAGAGAGCCATGACGGCGCCGACCAAGGGCGGGGAGCCGTAGCCGAACCCGGCGGCGATGGCCAATCCTCCCAAGAGCGCCCCGAGCGAGTTCGCGACGTTGAAGGCCGACTGGGTGGTGGCGGCTCCCAGCATCTCGGCCTCCTTCGCGACGCCCATCATCAGAACCTGGATCGGCGGCGCGATCGCCATCGACAGGGCCCCCGCGACGAACGTCAGCCCGAGCGACGCCACCTGGTTCCCGGAGAAGGCGGCGATGGCCGCGAGCGTGGCGGCCATCGCCGCCAGCATCCAGGCGCAGAGCCGCGCCGGCGAGAACCGGTCGGCCAAGGGCCCTCCCACGAGGTTGCCGACCACCATGCCGAGCCCCACGAGCACCATGATCGCCGGCACGCTCTCCGGTCGGAACCGCGCGACCCGCGTCATGAGCGGCGCGATGTAGCTGATCCAGCAGAACAGGCCGGCCGTGCCGACCGCCGTGACGAGGACGACGAGCCAGGCCTGCGGGTCGCGGAACAGCCGCAGCTCGGTTCGGAAGTCAGAGGCGCGGCCCGCCGGCATCTCCGGCAGCCACGCCCGCAGGAACAGGAACGCGGTCGCCCCGATCGCCGCGACGAGGGCGAACGTGTACCGCCACGAGTGGTGGTGGCCGATCCAGGTCCCGAGCGGCACGACCACGAGGTTGGCGATCGTCAGCCCGGCGAACATCGACGCGATGGCCCGCGCCTGCCTGCCCTCGTCCGCCAGGCGGGCGGCGACCACCGCCCCCACCCCGAAGAACGCGCCGTGCGGCAGCCCCGACAGGAAGCGGGCGAACAGCAGCGCCGCGTGGCTCGGCGCGAGCGCCGACAGGCCGTTGAACAAGGTGAAGAGGGCGAGCAGGACGAGCAGCGTCCGCTTCGGGGGCCAGTTTCCGCTGACCATCACGAGGAGGGGCGCGCCCACCACCACGCCGAGGGCGTAGGCGGAGATGAGGCGCCCGGCGGTCGGGATGCTCGTGCGCAGGTCCGCGGCGACGTCGGGCAGCAGCCCCATCATCACGAACTCCGTGGTGCCGATGCCGAGCCCTCCGAGCAGCAGCGGGAACAGGCTCTTCCTCACCTTGCCGCCCCCGTCCTGGGCTTGGGAGTCCGCGCGTTCGCACGCGGATCGCGAGAACGATCCGCGCTCTGCGTGCGGATCGTCGGCGGTGTGGCGGAAAGGGCGATGCAGGGCGCGTTAGCGAAGAATACGGGTTTTGGGATGGTCGGTTCGTCCTGGGGATCGGGAGGCGCGGCGATCGACCCAGGACGCTCGTCGACGTCGCCGGATGGCGTCGCGAGGTCGGTTCGGCCGCACCTAGGGGAAGACCTGGACGGCGGCGTCGAGGGTGGTAGGACGCCTCGCCACCCGCTGGGTTCCCACCGGATCGTCCGAACTCGCCTCCGTTGCTTCACTGCCAAGACGCTCTCGCGGAAGCGGTTGGCCTCGCGGTAGTAGCTTCGAGCGACGTCTCTTTCGGGTTCGTGGAACCGACACAGACGCCGCCTACTCGACGAGCGGAACCATGGTTCGAGGGTCGGGTGACCGTCAGCGCCGGACGGTGGCCCGGCTCTGGACGGCCTTCCTGACGGCTCCCTGGTCGTCCACGAAGAGGGCCTGCGCCCGCTTGGTGGCGACGCTCGAGTCGGTCGCCTTGAGCGTTCCACGGAATCCCTTCGCGAGCTGGACCGCGCTCCACACGGGGGCCTTGGCCGTCATCGTGAAGTGCTCCAGGGTGAGGGAGAACGTGTCGGCGTTGGTCTGGCTCAGCACGATCGGCGTGTAGACGCCGGTCCCGTTCATCGCCACCGTACAGTCTCGGAACAGGACGCTGCCCGTCGTCCACCGGAGCGTCATGAACTGCGTGTAGGGGTCCGTGCCGCTCGCGAAGGAGCAGCGGTCGAAGACCAGGCCGTCGACGTCCCCCTTCTCGATGAACGCGTTCTTCTGGAACCGGAACGTGCACCCCTCGAAGCGCACGTCCTCGGCCCGTCCTTCGCTCGGCCGGCTCTTGGGGTTGTTCTGGCTTTGCCACGCGACTCCCCAGAACCGGCTGCTGGAGACGCGGACCCGCTTGACGTTGGCGGAGACCCAGCACGAGAAGCCGAAGTCGCAGTCCTTGACCGTAAAGTCCTGGCCGCCCGCGAGGTACTCGGTGTTGCCGAGGTTCAGGGTCCCGGTCGCCTTGCACCCGGTCCAGGAGATCCGGCGCTCGTCGAAGCCGTGGGTGTCGAAGTTGCCGTTGTCGCCGAGCGATCGGCAGTTCGCGTAGCGCACGTCCGTCGAGCCGTTCGTGCACATGAAGCCGTGGCGGGTCTGCTCGCTCTCGCAGTCGACCACGGCGGCGTTGTGCACCTTCATGAAGGTGGGGCCGTAGCCGGACCCCGGGTTGCCGATGCCCGCGCCGCGCCGGGTGACGACGCGCTCCAGGCGCACGTCGCGCCCGACGTTGACCTGGAGCGAGCGCGAGCCGAAGTCGGTGGTCGCGAGGTCCTGACACGTGAGCCCGGCGACGAGTCCGACGGACAGGATCCCGTTGTTGCGGCCGCCCGCATAGGAGGCGTCGAACGAGATCCCCCTGACGGTCAGATCCACCAGGACCCTGTCCGAGACGACGGAGACGGAGGGCTCGAGGTCGTACTCGCGCGAGACCGCGCGGTCGAACGTCACGGTCCTCCCGTCGATCGCCGCCACCCGGAGCGGCTCCATGCGGTTGGTCTGGGCGTCGCCGTTCCGGTGCTTGACCCACTGCTTGTCCCACAGGCAGACGTAGTCGCCGACCTTGAGTCTCAGGCCTTCTTCGAGGGTGGCGGACCTCGCCCCGGACGCGACGTTCCCGACCGTCGAGGAGGGGTAGGTGGAGATCGGCCACTGGTTCCAGCCCGTCTGCACGCCGGCGGAGATCGCGTACCCGATCCCCTTCGTGGCCTTGAGCGTGGTGCCGCCCGGGGCGCCGAGCAGCAAGAAGCCGCGCGTGCCCGCCGGGATCTCGAGGGGCGCGCTCAGGACCACGCTCGCGGGCAGGATGTAGGAGGACGCCCCGCTGCGGATCGCGCCCGCGAGCCCCGCGTTCACGTCCTGGGAGGTGGCGGGGAGGGCGAGCGCGAGGGAGAGGAGCGCGAGGGCCGGGGGCATGCCCCCATTGTGGTGCGCGAGCGAGGTCAGGCGCGCTTGCGGCGCTTCAGGGCCATCAGGGCGAACGGCAGGGCGGCCATGGGGCCGGGGACGGCGGACGTCGCCGCAAAGGCCGTGCCCTCGAAGCCCGGGTTGGAATACGAATTGAAGTTGTCGCCGCCCCAGTAGGCTCCCCTTGCGGCGTAGGCGAACCACTGCACGCCTCCAAGCGGCAAGGTCGCCGTCGTGATCCGGAAGCCCGAGAGCGTGTCGCCGGCCTGGATCGTGGAGCCGCCGAATGGGTCGGTGAACCAGTTCGACGTGTACACCTGGGCCGAACCGCCGAACGCGACGTTGTCCCAAGGCGCCCCGTTGCGGAAGACGTCCCATCCGGAGGGAGCCGCGGAGAACGACGGCGGAACCACGCCGAAGAAGTAGATGCCATTGGACCCGCCCAGCGTGTTGGTCACGCTGAAGTCGAGCACGTAGGCGCCGGCAGAGCCCGACACGTTGTAGGAGACGAGGGGAGCGGCCTGGGCGGCGAGGGCGCACGAGGCGAGGGCGAGGAGAAGGGCGGGGCGGAGGGTTCGCATGGTGGGTGGCAAGAGCCGCGCCCATTGTGCGGGCCTTCTAGAGCCGCCCCCGTTCACGTTCCGCGTATATTTCGCGACCGTTCCGATCTTGACGGCGAAGCCGCAGGAACCCACCACCCTTCCTCGCACGCTTGCGGGACGCCGGGCTCGTTTTAGTCGTGCGCCGATGTTCGCCTTGAGGCTGGCGAGCAGCGCGTCGTCGGCGTGAGACTCCAGGTCGGGGTCGCTCCAGTTCGAATCGAAGACGGCCTCGGCGCTTTAGAGAGCCTGCTCCGCCGTCTGAGCATCTGACCGGCTTTAGATCAGATGCCTCGAACGACGTACCGACCGTCGCCGCCGATTTAACCCGTACGGCGATCGATCAGAGAACGAACCCTCAAAGCGTTTTCAGATACGCGATGAGGGCCTTCTTGTCGTCGGGGCTGAGCGTCGCGCCGTAGAGATGTCCCTTGCTGGAGTTGCCTGACAACCGCGTGTCGAAGAGCACGCCGCCGGCGCTGCCGTCGGACACGTATCCGACCTTCTCCGGGTCGTAGACGTAAGACCCCGCGTAGAACGTCCGCTCTCTCCGCTCCGGCCAGAGAAGCTGCTCCAGGTTCGGGACCGAGCCGTTGTGGAGGTAGGGGGCGGTGGCCCAGATGCCGTTGAGCGAGCGGGCCTCGTACCCGTCCACCCTTGGATCGAAACCGCTCTTCTGGGCGCCGTCAGGGTTAGAGCGACCAGGCGCCTTGTAGGCCTCGGAAAGGACCCTGGGAGAGATCTTCTCGCGCGCTTGGATCGTCGCCCATTGCCATGGCAGGGAGAAGTTGCTCAGTAGGTAGCCGAGGAACGCTTCGGTGACCTCGCCCTTCCTGCCCAGCAGCTCGCCGCCGACGACCGTTCCGACCAACGCGGTCCCCTGGCCGGTCTTTCCGATCTTCTTCCCTAGGACCAGGTACTCCTTGGTGCCGTCCAGGAGGCCCGAGTCGGCGCTCGCGGAATGGACCAGCCTCGTGTTGTTCTCGTCCGTGTTCAGGTCGGGGAGCAGGGGCGTCGGGCTCACCGCCGTCACCTTGCCGATCGGCGCCAACCCTTGGTGGCAGGAGCTGGTGGAGCAGTGCTGGGCGTAGACCGTCTTGCCCCGTGTCAGAAGAGCGGGATCAGAAGAGGGGAACACGTCGGTCCACTTGGGAGCCTTCAGCTTGCTGACGTACGCGTCGAGCTTGGCCATCCCTTTCACGTTCAGGCTGGAACGGTAGCCTCCCCACGTCGCTTTCCTCTTCGTCTCGACCTGGGCGAAAACCCCGCTCACCTCTCCGGAGTTGCGCGCGAGACGCTCGACCCAGTTGGAGTTAGGCAGGCCGCCGAACCATTGGATGGCGCTCTGCCGGTCGGAGTACCAGATGAACGGGAAGTCGACGGGCGCGTCCAAGGACGACGGTCGATTCTGGGGCGCCTTGATGTCGTACACGCAGACTCGGTTGATGATCGCCCCGAAGCAGTCGAGGCGGCCCGGACCGGCGTGGTCCTGCGGCAGGTAGAGGGCGAGGATGTCCTCGAGCTGGCTCGCGTAGTTCTGGAAGCGGCTCTTGATCTGGTCGGGGGTGCCGCTCTCTCCGGACCTCTGCGCCCGGTCCACGAGATCCTGCAGGGACTTGGCGTCGGCGCCCGTCGCCCTTACCGAGTCCCGGAGCTTTGTCAGGAACCCCGCGACGTCGATCTTGGCCGGGGCTCCGTCGACGAGGATCGTCCCCTGCTTGAGCGCGTCCGTTCCCGGCTTCGGAACGATCGCCCCCGTGTGGCAGGCCGCACAGGTGAGGCCCAGCCACTGCTTTTCCACGATGCCCCCGTAGGAGCCCGCCTCCGCCTGACGCGCGAAGCCGATGGGAAGGCCGTCCGGATTGCGCCGATGGACTTCCTTCGTCGCGTTGTCGTAGAGCATGCCGAACCGCCTCAGATCGTCCTTGAGCCGCGTCGTTCCGTCGGGCTCCATCAGATTTAGGAACAGGTAGTAGGGGACGAGTTCGGAGCCCTGGGCACGGTAGTGGAAGTCCGCGCGCGTCTCCTCCGACCAGTTCTGGTAGAGGTAGGAGACGGACGGATCGGGCGCGGGCGTCTGCGAGCCGTGCTTCGGTCGAACCCTGCTGGGATCGGCCACCGCCGCCATCGCGAAAGGCGCGAACGACAGCAGCAGGACCAACCCTCTCTGGAACGTCTTCATATGCGCTATACGGTAGCACGGTTTTCGTTAATTATTGCTAAAAACATGAATTGATACCTAAGTACTGCCGCCCTAACCCTGACCTCTTGGCGGCGTTCCTCGAAGGCTCGCGTGGCAGAGGGCGCTAAGCGGCTTCATCCACGATCCCAGGGTCTCGAGCGTTGGAAACCGAAGGCGCGCCGCGCCGTCCGCCCCCCCCCCCCGTCGTCAGAAGCGAGCCTTCGACGCCGTTCGTGGGAGAGCTTCGAGCAATAGCTCGGAGACGGCGAGGAGTAGGCAGGCCATCGCCCAGAAGGTGACCAAACGCTAGACGCCTGTTGGGACGCGAGGCACGCGACAGCCTTGGAGTCGCATAGAGCGCGCGAACCGCCTTCCGGGTCGTCTTATGACGGTCGAAGTCTCGGTGCAGCGTGGGTTTCGGTCGAATGTGGAGACGATCCGCCCCGGCTTCCATCGCGGTCGGATTGAGATGCCTTTGTTGATGGAAACGCGTTTTCGCGTCGGTTGGTCGAAGGCTTACCCACGCGAGCGCTAATCACGATCGTTCCTTCGCAGGCTTCGAGACGTCGCGGGTTGGAGGAGCCCACCCGATCGTAGAGCCACCATTCCTCACGACCTCCTGGACGCTCTCGGGCTTGCCGAAGACGCGTCGCATACGCCCGGACCGTCGCTTCGGCGAACGACGATGGAGGCTCGCTCGATAGCGGAAACCGGGCGCGGCTTCCTGCGGACCGCCTTGTGATGCGCTCGGCTCACGCGGTTCGTGACGTACAGCGGCTTCTGATGACCTGCTCCTGTTTATTCCACGTGAGGCTGGCGTCCCGGTCCACGGCTTCCCTCACAGGCAGACCGGAGCGAAGCCCACGCGTAAAGCCTCTGGCGGCGTGGATGGAAAGGACCTTCGGGACCGACTGAGTATGTTAACTTCCTGCGCTAAAAATCCTTAAAACATTGACATCCTAGATTTAATATCCTATGATGTGGGTCGTCGGTTCTCAGGAACAGCGACTATGCGAAAAATCTCCTCAATGTCCACCCTCGCCCTCCTCGGGGTCCTCTCCGGCCTTGCGCCCGCGCTTCCGGCCAACAACGCCAAGCTCGCGGCAGTCGACTCGTCAGGGTGCTTCTACGTCTCCTCTTCGGCTGGTCCCAACTCTTCGGGCTACGCCAAGATCCGAACCGTCAAGCGCGCCGCGAACGGGTCCATCGAATACTCGCGCGACTACTCCTACAACGCCTACCGGAACAATCTCCCCGTCCAGATCCGCCTCGACGGGTCGGGGAACCTGTTCGTATGCGGCAACTCGGTGACGAGCGACAACAAGGCGGCATTCTTCCTTCTGAAGTACGGACCGACGGGGCAGCTTCTCTGGTCCAGGGCCTACGACGGCTCCCTTGACTCTGGGAGAGCCTCCGGCCTCGCGCTCGATTCGGCGGGCGACGCCTACGTCGTCGGCTCGTTCCGCATCGGCTCCGCATCGACGGATCCTTTCGTGGGCAAGGTCCTGAAGTACTCGTCGGCGGGAGCGTTCTCCGTGGATCGCACCGTCCATACCCAGTACTCGACCGGGCTCGCCGCGATCCAGATCGACGCGTCGAATCGGATCTACGTGAGCGGAACGGTGGGGACAGGGGGCGGCGAGCCTACGGCGAGCTCGCTCATCCTGCGCTACGACACGGCGGTGAGCCAGCAGTGGTCGGGCGTCTCCGCGTTCCCAACGTCGAAAGGGTACGCCACAGGGCTTGCGATCGACGGCTCGGCGAATCCGATCGCGTCCTACAACGTCCAGGGCCTCGATCCGAACGACTACTCGTTCAGCGGATCGTTCATCGTCAAGAGCTCGTCGGTGAACGGGACCCCCATGTGGACTCGGGCCCTCACGAGCGCGAGCGACGCCAACAGCTCAGGGGGCGGGCTGATCGTGGACGCCTCGAACGACGTCGTGGTCGGCGGCACGGAGTCGCACCTGGGCCCGAACGGGGTTCCGACGTCGATCTACCGGATCACGCGCATCGACGGATGGACCGGATCGTTGGAGTTCCACTCCTCGTTCGCTCCCCCGGGAAACTTCTGCAGCGTGTCGTCCTTGGCGCAGGACGCTGGGGGCGGCTACCTCTTGGCGGGCACCGACAGCCAGAACTCGAACAACGGGTATCAGATGCGCGTGCCGGCCTTCCTGCCGAGCGGCGCGTCGAACGGCGCTTACTACTTCTGGCCGGTCAACCGGACGCAGGGCGTCTCTGTGATCACCGGCGGCAGGTCGGCCCAGCTGTACGCCGCCGGCTACGTTGACGTCGAATCGGGCCGATCGCCCTACCAAGCGTACGTGAACAACGGCAATCTGGGCTATTCCTGGTACACCGAGACCGGCACGCCGTAGAGAGCGCGGCCAACCGAGCTTCGGAAACGGGGACTGCCTACCGTCCCCCTCTCCGAACCGGCCATGGGAGCGCGGGCTCGGCGCTCACCGGCTTCCCGCCTTGGCGCTCCGCCGGTTCAGGTCCGCGAGGACGCCGCGCCGCCAGCCCCGAAGGTCGGAGGCGGCGGCGACGAGGGATGCGGTGAAGGCGCGGCAGGGGCCGCACCCTCCCGGCGTCCCGTGGGCGCACCGGGCGGGCATCTTAGGCCACCCCCGCGCGGAGGTCGTCCTCGATGGCCTGGAC
>Ga0160428_1001299_pt1 | contig 19655 bp, 18 predicted proteins | sample SolpanmetagenomM_FD_108198 | JGI IMG/M metagenome (GOLD analysis project Ga0160428, IMG submission 108198) | Solar panel surface microbial communities from Lawrence Berkeley National Laboratory, California, USA - M | ecosystem: Engineered > Built environment > Solar panel > Unclassified ... | reverse complement strand
GACTTCCTTCACCTGCTCGAGACCACTCAGGCCATCGAGGACGACGCAGAACTCGTCGCCACCGAGCCGCACCAGCAGATCAGGGGTCCGGACCACGCTGCTCAACCGGCGGCTCACCTCCACCAGCACCGCGTCTCCCACCGCGTGGCCGACCGAGTCATTGATGGCCTTGAACTGGTCGAGGTCGATGAACAGCACCGCGACACTCGTCCGGGTCCAGGTGGCGTTGTAGACCAGTTCGGGCAGGCGTTCGTAGAGCGTGTGGCGGTTGGCCAGACCGGTGAGGGCGTCGGTGTGTGCCTGGTGCTGCAACTGCCGCTCATTCTCACGCTGATCGGTGACGTCGGTCATGCAGATGACCAGCTGCTCCGCAGTGTCCGTCGAGGGGACATCCGAGTGGAGGTCGTGCCGGGTGACGGACAGCCACTGACGAGTTCCGTTGGAACGTTGCCGCCCGATGATCTGAACTGCACTGGGCTGAGCGAGCACCCGTTGCAGGAGCAGTTCCTGGGGCGTAGCCTGTCCACACTCGTCTTCCAGCTGCAATGGAATGTCCAGAAGACGCTTGCCCAGAATATCTTCCATCCGGAGATCCAGGAGACGTGCGGCGCTGATATTGCAGGACAGCACAGTGCCCGTGCTGTCGAGCTGCGTCACGCCTTCCTGCAGGGTGTTCAGGATCTGGTGTGAGCGTTCCGCCGCTTCCAGCGAGGTGCGGTAGATCTGCTGATTGCGCTCCAGGGCACTCCCCAGTTCTGCCGTACGGGACAGGACCAGCGCCTCCAGCTGGACACGGTACCGCTGCTGACGGGTGAAGTGCCGTTCGATCCCCAGCGCGGTGGCCAGCAGACCGAACAGGGCGAACATCGCCACACTGACGGTGACGGCCAGAATACTCTGCGATGCTCCTGAAGCCATCGGCATGCTCATCGGGGGCGCGGCGAAGGTGGTGGCCCACATCCCGGTGTAATGCATCCCAGCGATGCCGAGGCCCAGGAACAGCGAGGCCAGAAGTTGTCGTACGGGCCAGGCAACCTGGGTCGTTCCCTGTTCGCCTGATGGCTGCCTGAGCGAAAATGCCAGGAAGAGGGCGGCCCCGGAGGCAGCCACCGCAATCACCATCGAAAGGACAACCAGACCAGAGTTAAACATCAACTCGAATGGCTGGCCGACGGCGTGCATGCCGAGGTAGTGCATCCCCACGATCCCGCTGCCCATGACGATGCTGCTGGTCAGCAGGGCGCTGCGCGAGAGACGCGGCCGACTGGCGCCCTGGAGCACCAGGCCGGAAGCGAGGAGGGCCGGTAGGACCGAGAGCACGGTCGGCCAGAACCGGTAGGTCATCGGCATGCCGCCGACATGCAAGGCCAACATGCCGACGAAGTGCATCGCCCAGATTCCCAGGCCCAGAATGAATGTGCCGAGGCTCCACCAGCTCTTCCAGGCCCGGCCGTGCAGAGACGAGAGATGAGCCGCGAGCGAGAGCGCCACGTAAGCGGCAGCGCAGGCGATCAGCACGGATAACAGTACCAATGCAGGACTGTATGATGTTGAAAGAAGGGACGGGACGGGCACCTCTTCAGAACAGCAGAAACAGCAGAACAGTTTCCTTACTGAAGACCTGCCTGAAAGGCAGATGATGAACCGGGCGGGCAGCCGGCATGATCACTCCGGCTGCCCGCCGTCACCCTTGTGCTGGCCTGCTGAGGGTCACATTTCTTTCTCTAGGGCTCCGGAGTGTTGTCCTGACTGCGAAGGTCAGATTGCTCCAGATCAGGTCTGTCAGATCCGACTTCAGGCTTCCCCAGAAACGATTTCTCTCTGTCTTCAACCACAGGCCTCAGGGCCGTCCGAATCCGGGATGGTCCTCCTCTCCAGAGGCTGCGTAGTCCAGAAAAGATGATCAAGCTTATTGGGGTGCGCTTCCTTACAGCGGAAGGAATGGGTCCTATCCTGATCAACCGTCTCTCTTGTCAGATCACTGGAGAAGAAGCGTAGGTCATTCTTCCCGGCCCGCTTAGCCTGGTACATGGCCGTGTCCGCCTGGTACAGCAAGGTGTCGACCGTATCCCCGTTCTCCGGCGCCACGGTGATGCCGATGCTCGCATTCACACTGACTTCGCTTCCAGCCAACCTGAACGGCAATGCCAGCGCGGTCTGCATTCGCTGCACCACCCGTGTAACATCACTGGCCAACAGGAGATCCGGAACAAGAACCACGAACTCGTCTCCGCCCATGCGGGCCACCGTGTCGTTGGGCCGCACAGTCACCTTTAAACGCCGCGCCACTTCCTCCAGCAGCTGATCTCCCACGGCGTGACCCAGAACATCGTTGACCTGCTTGAATTCATCCAGGTCGATGAACACCACCGCCAGTGTTTTGCTTGACCGGTAAAGTCGAGACAGTTCGACAGTCAGGCGATCGTACAGGAGGGCCCGGTTGGGCAGCCCCGTCAGCGCGTCGTGGTGTGCTTCATGGGCCAGTTGTTCGTTCAAGGCCTGCAGTTGCGCCTCCGTCTGCTTCCGCTCGGAGATATCCCGCTCCAGACTCAACACCAGTTCCCGTTCTCCCAGAGTGATCAGGCTGCCACTGCATTCGACATGGAAGATATGGCCGTCCTGGCGACGGTGTAACCCCTCGACACGCGCCTCCGTCCTCTGCGCACGAATCCACGTCAACAGCCGTTCGCCCTTGCGTGCCATCAGGGCCTCCGGTTGCACCAGGTCAATGGACTGTCCGATCAGCAGTTCCCGGTCGTAGCCGTTCATGCGCGCGAACGCCGGGTTACAGTCGACGATCCGCCAGGGAATCACGGCGTCGTGAGGGTCGATCAGCACCACACCGTCACTGGAGCGTTCGAACAGCGCTCGGAAGCGCGCCTCGCTCTCTTCCTGCTCCAGGCGTACCCGGCGTTCCTCGTTGACGTCCAGCCCGATGGCGATCACCAAATCGAGTTCACCGGCCGCGTCCAGCAGGCGCGTCGTGGCCCACCTGATATACTGACGCTCACCTGAGGCGCTCATCCAGTAGTTCTTGTATTGTCCGGAAGGCTGCTCCAGATTGACCTCTGCGTACATTTGAGCAGCACGTTCCGCCTGAATCTCGTCCAGGACCAACGGCCACAGCAGTTGACCAATCACTTCCGCTTCACGGTGCCCGGTCAGCCGCTCGCAGGCCGGGTTGAACCGCAGGATCCGGCCGTTGCGATCAAGGACCACCATAAAGGCGGTCGTCGTCTCAAGCACAGCAGCGGCGATATCACGCGCCACAGAACGCTCTGGCGCGAGTTCAGAAGTCGCAGAAAAGGCCCTGTCGCGTTCGCCCATACGGACAGGGTAATCAGTACGTTCTCACAAAGGCGTTACAGCGATGACCACTTATTTTCAGAGGTAGACACCTTCATCAACCTGACCGACGGGCTTCTCTGAGCCAGTATTCGCGTACAGGCGACGCAGGGCGTCCACGACCTGGGGGTCGAACTGGCGACCGGCCTGCGCGGTGATCTCCACCAGTGCGGCTTCCAGCGACCACGCCCGTTTGTACGGCCGTTCACTGAGCAGCGCGTCCAACACGTCCGCGACCGCCACGATCCGACCCGCCACTGGAATCTCCTCTCCAGCCAGTCCGGCCGGATAGCCGGTGCCGTCCCAGCGCTCATGGTGTGTGCAGGCAATCGTCTCCGCCATTCGCACGAGCGGTGAACAGCCTCCCTGCAGAATCTCCGCACCGATGCGGCTGTGCGATTTCACGACCTCGAACTCCTCCGGGGTCAATCGTCCCGGCTTGAGCAGGATGCTGTCCGAGATCCCGATCTTGCCGACGTCGTGGAGTGGCGCCGTCCGGCGGATCAGCTCCACCTGATCCGCCGGCAACCCCAACGCTGTGGCAAGCCCGGCCGACGTCCAGCCTACCCGGTGCATATGCTCTCCCGTGTCGTCGTCACGGTATTCAGCGGCACGGGCCAGTCTCTCCAGGATTTCCAGTTGCGCGGTCTGAACCTGTTGGATCAGCTGTGCGTTGTGTTCCCGGATGATGTCTTCTGCTGCCTGCTGTTCTGTGACGTCCATCACCAGTCCAGTCAGGCCCGCCACCTGCCCAGCCGCGTCCCGGTAAACGTTCCGGATGGACCGAAACATTTGCCGACGGTCCTGGAGCACGAATGCTTCCGGCGTAAAGCTGGTCGCCTGTCCTGTCCGCAGCACCTGCTCGTCGTGCGCCCGGATGACGGACGCGAGATGTGGAGGACAGAGTTCCTCGTCGGTACAACCCAGAATGGCGCTGACCGGCTGCCCGATCAGGGTAGCCCCTTTGGTATTGATCATCCGGTAACGACGATCCAGGTCCTTGACGTACACCACCTCCGGAACACCATCCAGCGCCGCCTGCAGCAGGTTGCGTTGCGTGACGAGTTTCAGCTGCGCCGTCGCCTGCTGGGTCCGGTCGCGGACGATCAGGGCGTACACGCGCGCTCCATCCACTTCCAGTGGCAGCACGGTCGTCTCGACCGGGAGCATCTGGCCGTCTCGCAGGCGAACGGTCTCGACCGGGTCGTGCCCGAGTTGCCGGGTCGGCTGGGTCTGGACGAACGTCCAGAACCGTTGACTCACCTCCGGTCCCATGGTGTCCTGGATCAGGTCCAGGATGCTCCGTTCCAGCACTTCCTCCCGGGTGTACCGGAACAGGCGCTCGGCACTGATATTCCACTCGGTGATGACGCCCTGGGCGTCAAGCATCAGGACAGCGTCCGGAGAGGTCGTCAGCATCCCCTCGTGAACGGCCTCCAGTCGGCGGGACCTGATCAGTGCCAAGTGTAGTTCCAGTTCGTGTATGACACTGGCAGCCAAGTGTCGAAGGCTCTGCTGTTCCCTGAGAGACAGTGGTTCGCGTGGCACGGTATCCAGGACACACAGCGCTCCCAGTCGATATCCTTCCGGAGTGATCAGGGGAGCGCCAGCGCAGAACCGGATCCCGGGGGGTTTAGTCATCAGAGCAGCGTCCTGAAAGCGGAGGTCCAGAGCAGTATCCGGGATCACCAGCACACCGCCGGACTGTGAAACACAGGTGCAGAAAGACAGGGCATGCTCCACCTGCTCCCTCTCCATGCTGCGGGAGGCGCTGAACAGCGGACGATGGTCGTGTGTCAAGAACACCACGACCATCGAGGTTTGGAAGATCTGTGCGGTCAACAGAAGCAACTGGTCAACATCAGGGACCGCGTCCAGAAGGGCGTACCGCTCAGGCGCCGTTGGCCTCCGCGCTTCATACATTCAACAACTCCCGGAAAGTACGGACATGGTCTACCCATCATGGAGAAGGAATTCTTTCAGCGGTCTGACGGGAGATCTCACAGCGTTTCATGATGAAAATAAACTTCAATCTTGAATAAATCATGGGGAAATCGATTGAGCTGTGGCGATATCATCGGTATCGAGATCGAACGTCGCCTGCTCTGCGGAAATCAGAATGTCTCGCTGCTGTCCGATAGTCGCCAGCTTCTTTTTCCGAACGGGCCTATGCACATGAACGTATTCGTTGACGCGGCCTCCCTAAATTATATGAAGTCGTGAACGCTCACAGGCAGTCCTGTGCAACCTTGACGACACCCCTTCAGGTCATTGACCTGCCAGTTTTTAGGCTCTGATTCGTCGGTGCCAGGGTAGGTCATCAGAGAATGAGGCGCAGCTCATTTTTCCCATTCAGAAGCCCTGGCCCACTTCGATGACGAATGTCGGCGAATCCGTCGTTCAGTTCGGTCGCTGATCAGACAGGCCCCGGACGAACGTCATCTGTCAAAGCGGATCCTCGCTTCAACATGATCCCAAGTGTTATCTCGCGCGCACTCATGGAACAGGTCTGGCTGACATGGCGCGGATCTCTGGTGAATTCTGTTCACAGTCATTCTTACAGTGATCTGAACTGAACGGAATGCCGATATTCATGAACGCGACCACGCTGCAGAAGCACGGGTTTTTTACATCTCCCCCGATCTCACAGGTGCATCATTTCTGGAGAACGGAACTCTTTCCTGAACGGTAGTTTCGAACCACAATCATTGACGGCGAACCACTGTATTGAATTCTGCTCTATCGGCAACAGTAGCGGCATGTTTCTTCTGCTGCCGAAACAGGGAGATCATGATGAAGTTCTCGGTTACCTCTACCTTCCTGCTCAGTACCCCTCTGCTGCTCGCCGCCTGCTCGCAGACGTCCCCTGTTCCGGACCCGATGCAGCCGTTCACGACCCAGACGCTGAACTGGCAACCGTGTGACCTCTCCATCCTGGGAACGACTGGAGGCTTCCCGGAGGCGATCAGCGCCCTCGGTGACCGGGCCAGGTGCGCCGACGTTCAGGTGCCCCTCGACTATGCCCATCCAGGCAATGGAACAGCCATCATGTCGATGCTGCGCGTCAGCGCCGCGCAGCCAAAAGCGCGGCAGGGGTCGATCTTTTTTAACCCTGGTGGACCTGGAGAGGACGGTCTCAACTTCTCCGTCTACTTCAGCGCCCTCCTGGGCAATGCCGATCCATCGACGCCGCGTGGACAGAGCTACCGGCAGTTGGGCGAGCAGTTTGACCTGATCGGCTTCTCTCCCAGGGGCGTGGGCGCCAGCACGCGGCTGTACTGCGGAACGAATGAGCTCCAGGCACCTGTTCATTACGCGAGTGCCGACCGCAGCCAGCAGAACATCGATGCCATGCTGCACAACGGCCGGCTTACCGCAGAGGCGTGCGCCAAGAACCCCGTCACGCCGTTCATCAACACCGACGCCACCGCCCGTGATCTCGACCTGACTCGGACCCTGCTCGGTGATGAGAAGCTCAACTATATCGGCTACAGCTATGGCACCTGGCTGGGCGCTTGGTACGCCAAACTGTTTCCGGAGCACACCGGGCGCATGCTGCTCGACGGGAACATGGAATTCAGCGGCACCTTCAGCGCGACGGCCGCCCGCCAGCCGGAAGCGTTCGAGCGCGATTTCCGACAGGTGGTCCTGCCGTACGTCGCGCGTCAGGACACGACCTACGGCCTGGGTCAGAACCCTAACGCCATCTCCGCCATGTACGACCAGCTCTCAGTACCGGTCCGGGCGCAGGTCGCGAACATCGTTCAACAGAACCTGTATCAGCACGACAACATGCCGGAGATCGCCGCGGCCCTGCTGGCGGCAAAGGTCACGCAGCAGGTGTTGAATGCCCACCCGAAGGACAAGCCGACCTCACTGCAGCCTGCCCTCAGCCTGACGCCGATGGCCGCCGACCCGGATCTGGACGCCGCTGCACACCTCTTCGGTCAGCAATTTCTGGAGAACTACGAGGATGTGAAGAACCCGGCCGCCTCCCCGACCGAGTTGATTGGTGGGGACGCAGTGTTCCAGGCCGTGAGCTGCAACGATTCCACCGGCAACCGGGACGTCACCGCAGTCGTGGCCGAGGACAACCGGCTCGCGCAGGTCGCCCCACTGATCGGTGGCAGCTTCGCTGCGAGTCCCTGCCTGAGCTGGACCATTCCTTCCGTGCAGAAACCTGCCATGCCGGCCGCAATGCCGCCGCTGCTGATGCTGCAGAACGAGTACGACCCGGCCACTCCCGCCGCTGGCGCGCTGGCCGCCTGGAAAGCCACGCCCAACAGCAAGATGCTCTTCATTCAGCATGAGTCGCAGCACACCGCCTTCCCGTACAACACCGACTGCGTGGATCTGCCGATCAACCAGTATTTCCTGACTGGAACGTTGCCGAGCGAGAACTACACCTCCTGTGAGGCCGTGCCGCTGCCCAGCGAGACCCAGGTATTCCCGGCCGCGGATGCAGGCACGTCCTCGCAGGGCCTGAGCGCTCAGGGACTGCAGCGCAGTGCATTCACCCCGGCAGGCCAGAACGCCCTGAACGCCCTTCGCGAGATCATCAGTCGGAACGCCAAGGTCCATTGAACTGGCGGCTTGGACGGGCGTTCTTTCGATGACCTGAACGTGGTGTCGCCGACAGACCTCCTGTGAAGACATCGTGCTGGAAGCCTCTGCTCCCTGCGCTTCTCAAAAGAGCGACACACTTCGCTCAGAGCTGTCTCATTAACCGTTATGACGCGTTCCGCACCGTTTGCATCTTCCCTGCGTCTCAAGGAGACCATCCATGTTGAAGCACCGATTCGTTTCCACTACTCTTATTCTCTCCGTCCTCGCTACCGCGCTGAGTGCCTGTAATACCATGACCACCGGCACCCTGGAAACCGACACTGTGCCAGCCTCAGTGGCCAGCGGCACAGTTACCCTTCAGCTTGAACATCAGAGTTCCATCCAGAACGGCCTGCACCTGAATGTCAGCATCGGCCGGGGAAGGCGCACCGGTGTGATGCTCGACACCGGTTCGACTGGCATCGTAATCGCCAAGCAGTTCCTCGGCACCGATTACACCCCGACCGGAGAGACCTTCCAGGACTTCACCTACAGCAGCAGCGGCAACAGTTACTCCGGAGAGTGGGTGATGACGCGCGTCCGGCTCTATTCATCCTCGGCGATCGGCGCTGAAAGTGTCGCCACCGTGCCGATGCGCGTCCGGATGGTCACAAAGTCTTGCAAGACCGGTGAGGCCTGTGTCACTGACGAGAAAGCGATCGGCATCTCGATGATGGGCATTGGCTTCGACCGCGTCGATCCGCACGGCACGACTGTTGATCAGACGCTCAATCCGTTCCTGAACCTCACCGCCATGGGGACGGGCGGCACCATGAAGCGCGGCTATGTGCTAACCCCGAAGCAGATAACGCTCGGTATCACCGACGACGACACGGCCAACTTCAGCTTCATCAAGCTGCAGAAGCTGCCGGTCGCTCAGGGTGACGACTGGCAGGCTCCATCTGCCTGCGTGAGTGTGCCGACCGCGAACGTCGCGCCTCAGTGCGGTTCGCTGCTGGTCGACACCGGCCTGAACTACTCGATCATCCAGGTCCCGGACGGCATCGACCCGCCGCAGCACCAGGATCCCGACCCGAACTCCAAGAGGAAGCTGCTGGATGACGGTCAGCAGGTGGTGGTGACACTGCCGGATCCGAACGGCCGGACGCTCTACAGCTTCACCGTGGGTGACGCGTCCACCGGTGCGCCGACCAAGGTCGCCTGGGGTCATAGCACCGCTGCCCACAACGGTCAGGCGTTCATGAACACCGGCATGTACACCCTCAGCCAGCTGGATTACGCCTACGACGCGGACCAGGGGCGTGTGGGCTTCCGCTTCCACGCCCTGAGTTACTGAAGCTTCGGGAGAGGACAACATGACGGACCTTGCCCATTCTTCAGATTCACGGTCGTCATCCTCTACTTCGCTGTCCACGCAGCTCGCGACATCACCATTTCCGACGCACCGCATCATCGGTCTGGGCGACGGGGTGTTCGCCATCGCGCTGACGCCGCTGGTGCTGGAGTTGCGGGTGCCTGCTGCCACGGCACTGCCGGGCGCCACCATGAACTGCTTCGGGCCCTCCCGGGCATGGCCACCAGTCTGTTGTGGTACGTCGTGACCGGCCTGTCGATCAGCCGGTACTGGCTCACCCACAGCCGACTGCTGCACCTGCCCCATCAGCCGAACGGCCGCTTCGCGAACCTCAACGTCCTGCTGCTGCTCGTGGTGTCGCTGCTGCCGTTCGCTGCGTCGGTCCTGACGAGATACTCCAGTGACGGCCTCGCGGTCGCCCTCTATGCCAGCGTGCAGGCGCTCATCAACGGCATCTTTATGCTCCTGCTCCGTACAGTGGATGAGGCAGCGCCCGATGGCTTCGAGATGAAACGGGTTCTGCGGAGTGAGGCGCTCACAGGTCTCGTCGTCTTCGGCCTGATCGCTCTCCTGGTGGATGACCTCGACGGTCCTGCTGCTTTTCCCTCTGTCACGCCGGTTCTTGCTGCCAGCCCTTCATCGTCTGCACTTCCAACGTTGACTGGAGAGAAATCTGGATTCAGCCATCGAAGACCGGGCAGATCAGGTTGGGTTGAGAAACGCTGTCAGATGGCGAGCAACGAACGCTCAGTTCCCTCCACTTTCGATGATTTGCCCGGCCATGCCACGAACCAGGAAACCCTTCACTTCTTCTGCCTAGGGCAGTCGGATACCCCGAGAGGTCGTCATGAAACCAGTTTCTCGAGTCCTGAACTTCGTCTTTCTGAACCTGCTCTGTGCCATGCCGGGCCTCGCCGCTCCAGCGACTGGACCGGCGGTGTATGTCGGAACGATCGGGACGTCGCCTGTCGTGGTGCAGCTTGGTTCTCAGGACAGCGCGTACTTCTACACCCGTCACGGTCTGTCCATCTCACTGTCGAGTCAGAAACAGGGTCCAGCACTGCTGCTCCAGGAGCATCTGTCTTCCGCGCTCGATCAGGGAGATACCACGACTTCGACGGGTTCCATGCGTCTCACGCCGCGACCGAATGGCTGGTCAGGGACCTGGCAGACGGCGAGCAGGGGGGCTCAGTTGCCCGTTCGGCTGTCCCTGGCGACCGTCACGCCGCTGGATGGCTCGCTCGTCGCCTCGACCGGGTTCCAGAAGTTGCAGCGCCAGGATTTGTTCAATTACCTGCGGCTCAACCACGCCTGGACTCGGGGTGCTCCGGATACTTCTGGTCTGCCTACGGTACGTGAGCCACTCTCCGGTATCAGCTACCCGCGGGTGCCAGGGAACGCGCGTGTGAACGCAGCTTTGCAGGATCTGCAGGCGCAGGACGCTCTTGAGGCGCTCGACTGCCAAGCGAGTGCGCCGGATGGTTCACCTCAGGCAGCATGGGCCGTGCAGACCCGTGTGACGCGATACAGTACGAAGCTGTTGAGTCTTCAGACGGTCGGCACGGCCTTCTGCGGTGGCGCCCACCCAGGAGACGTGGCCATGACCGAGACGCTGGACCTACAGACCAGACAGCCGGTAGATGTTCGCACGCTGTTTGCAGGGCTCACGGACGCTCAGCTCCGCGACGCCTACCTCGCCTCCTACCCGAAGAGCAATCCGTCCTGTGCAGAGGCCGTCAAAGAGCTGCTGACACAGACCCCAAACCAGCTGACGCCGACCCCGTTCCTTTCCAACTCGGGTCTGTCGCTCTGGCTGCCCGACCTGCCTCACGTGGCCTTCGCCTGCAACGCTGCCGTCACGTTGAGTTTCGCCAGTGTGAAGTCGGCCTTCCAGGGAGAGCCGGCTATCCTCACTGACCTTTACCGCTGATCATGCGTAGTTACAGACGGCTCGGGACCGCCTGCCCTTCGCCGAGGGCTATTCAAAACACCTCTTTCATCCCCAGCAGGAGTGTCATGAGTTCATGTCGTCTGATTCTGAGTTCTGTCCTGGCCATTCTCTCAGCTGTCCCCGCTGCTGCTCAGCAGCATCCGTCCAGCACGTTCTACCACTGTCAGAATGAGACGACGCTCGAAATCGACAGCGGGCCGGCGGACGGGTTGACGGTGCGCTACGGGCCCTCTGCCTTGTCACTTCACCGTGTACCTTCGGCCGACGGGCTCAGATTCACGGACGGACGGATCGTCTGGTGGTCGAAGGGCAGGACCGGTACCTTTTTCCCGGACGCCCAGAGCAGGGGCATTTCCTGCCAGCAGGGTCCGGCGACCCAGTTGGGGGCAGCGGTCATCCTTTCCACTGACGACCAGGTGCCCACGGCTCCTGTTTCACTGTCACTCGGCGATGATGTAACGTTCCAGCTGCCCGTCCAGGCAGGAACCGGCTACCGGTACGTCCTAAGAGGAGCGACGAATCCCAGTGTGCTACAGGCACTGGAGAACAGCGTCGTTCCTCCACAGCAGATCGGAGGCAGGTCGAGAGTCCTGTTCGGATTCACGGCCGCGCACATCGGAAGCACCGCCCTGCAGTTCGACCTGATCAGTCCTGGAAGGGAGACGACAGAGACGCTGGTGTATTTCATTCAGGTAAAGTGAAAAAGAAGCGCTGACATGGCTGACAGGGATGGAGATGAGGCCAGAAGTCCCTGCCGCCTGTCTCAAGAGATGGCAGCTCTATGGAATGAATCCATAATGCAGGTTCACCGTCATTTTTGATGACGGCTGGTCACACGGCCATCAACACGCGCTGTCGTAGGAGTTGAAATGAGGCCCGGCCGTATGCCTGTCGTTTGATCAGTTTGATCTTGTTGACATTGCCCTCGACCGGGCCGTTTGACCGGGGCATCAGGAGGGCCGCCTTCAGCGCGACGGCATCGCGTTCGAGACCTCGGGCTAATGTCACGAAGTCTGGCAGACTGCATGTCCTCGCAGCGTGGAACCAGGGTTCGAGTTCGTGCAGTCTTCGTTCACGCATCTGGACGCCAATATGGTCACGAACCCACCCACGGATATGAGCGAGTATTTCATGGATGTCGTCCGCCCGACTGTCCTGGCCGAGTTGGACCGGCAGGCATTGGTGTATATCAAGCTGATTGACGCCATGCCCTGAGCTATCGGATACCTTGCGCCGTCAGGAAGCTGTGAGACGGCATTTATAGACTGGTTTCAGGATTCCTGTTCCGGGAGTCTATCCATCATACGAAGTCACGGCCCGCGCAGCTGCGTCAGGGCCGTGGCTTTTTTGCTCTGGTGCTGATGCCCGGCAGTGGATGCCTGGGCAAGGTCGAGGCGCTCCTCCCGCAGAAGGACGCGCCTCCCTTTTTTACCATCCGATCCGGCCCGAGCAGCATACAAACTTGATGAACCGGAGCTCTGCAGTCCACCTTCTTCCCGTCCTCTCCCTTCCTGCCTGTTCCCGTTCACCGTCCTGAAGCCCCCACCCCTGCTGAAAAGCGTTGGGCGGCGGCGTTTTTAGGTCTTCGTTCCTTGAGAGGTGATTTGGTACCAGTATTTCTCGCCTTGCGCTTTGGAGATGTTGGAAGTTCGGGTCCGAAATGCCAATGGCGTCGTTGCATGGCGTTCGCAGGCCTTCTGCGCCTCTCCCAGGGTCGGGAACCTGCCCAAGTTCTTGGCGACGAGATTGGTGTCCATATAGAGCGCTTCCGCCAGATACTGGTCCATGCAGGATAGACAGCCCTGGAGATTGGGGCTGTAGCCTCGGCTAGGGTGCTTAGGCCCGATATGGAGTACTGGGCAAAGGTCGAGGCGCTCCATCTGCACGGGACGCGCCTCCCTTTTATTAACGCTACGTCAGTGCACTGTCAGCACTCGTCGGTAGAGTTGATTGAGTAGAGCCACCTGCAGGCATCCTGCTTGCTCTGCACCAAACCAACCCCCCACCCGCGCTGAGAAGCGTCTGGGCGGGGGCTTTTTCCATAGCTGTCGTAAGAGATTCGCAAGTGCTTATACGTCATCCTCACGTTCAGAGCGAGACCCGCTTCCACCGCCTTCCCCTTCTTTCTCGAGGTCTAGTCATGACATCCCGTACGCAAGGCTTCACCCTGATCGAACTCCTGATCGTCATCGCCATCATCGGCATCCTGGCCGCCGTGCTCATTCCCAATCTGCTCGGGGCACAAAAGCGTGCTTACGACACTGGAGCGCAAGCGTGTGCCAAAAGCATCCAGACCGCCCAGGCAACCTTTCAGATCGACAAGCAGGCGTACTTCAAAGTCGATAAGGCTGTAGGTACGGCCGACACTGATCCGACCTTCGTGGCCGGATCGGTCACAGCGGCTGGTACGCCAGCCAGCTTCACCGACAGCGGCCTGAACCAGGGCTGCCGCAAGGGCAACATCGTAATCGTCACCAACGGCACGCCCTCAAGTTCGGACTATACCGTCAGTGTCAAGGACAGTCGTGGCTCCAAGACCTACGTGGTCACACCTAGTAGCTTGACGGGCAGCTGAAGTAAAGAAAATAGAACACCCCCGCACAACGCTTCTCAGCGCAGACGCGAATGTGCTCCAGTGTTCAGGAGTCGATCAGGAAAGCGCAAGCTCTTTCGAACTCAAGGTTTTTTGATGATGACATAGGTCTGGTGGTGGTCTGTCGCCTGCCATTTCCAGTCTTCACCGGCACAAGGCACCCACTTGAGGTCCGTCTGAGCCTGCTCTTGGCAGGCCTTCCGAGCTTCAAAGGCGTGCTGAAAGTCGCCGAGCCACTGGTGATCACCGTTGGTTGAAATCAGGGAAGCCTCTATATGAGGGGATATAACCTGATAGTAAAGGATATTCCCAGAAGCTCATCTCGAGGCAACGCCGCCGACCACCACGGCGTCAAGCCAATACCGCGCTTGGTCCCGGTTTTTCTGTGACCAACCGGCGTTGACCAGTTGGGCGTCCCAGGCCTGCCAGACCTGTTCAAGCATCTCTGGCTGTGCGTCAAGGGCCCGCGCCAGGGCCTCGAAGGTCACTGGGTCCGGAGCCGTGAGACTGTGTCCACCTAGATCTACCAAGTACACCTCGGCCAGCACATCTGCCGCTTCTGACACCGTCCAGTAGAGCTGGTTCACTTGAACCCGATGCCCCGGTAAATGACCAGCATCCCCACTTGGCTGCGACTGACCTGACCGGCCGCCTTCAGTTCATCCAAGACTTGCTGCACCCAACTCAAATCAATATCGAGCGCTTTTGAGAGAGCCCTGGCACCTTCGGCCCGTGTGTTCAGCCGCTCGAGCACCGTCATTGCCACAGGACTGAGCGGCCCGTCCTTTACTTCCCGCACCTCTTGCCGCTGCACCAAGTGATACTCGGTTTGATTCTGGCAGCCATTTTGCTGGCTGACCGCCACTTGCTGTGTCTCGATTAGAAGACGCATCGCCTCCTGAAAGATTGAGGGATTCAGATCAGTCATCCGCCGCAAGGCACCTTCCGTCATGCCCAGACCCGGTGTAGACCGCAGGGCAGTCAGGAGCAGTTGCTGGGCCTGGGTGCTTTTCTCGGTCCGCGGCATCGGTGCTTATCCTAGCGATTGGAGTTAGGGGAACCAGCGGTTGGTTGAGAGATCCTGAATTCCCAGCCCTGCGCCCGGCAGCCTCCAGCGCTGGACCAGCTCATAGGCGCCCTCACAGGTCCAGGAGGTCGAACTCGGGCTGACCGTCTCGGGCGTGACGTCGATCTGCATCCGCTCGCCAAGACGGTCTGAGATGACCATGGCTGTGAAGCGGAGGGGCCGCTCTGGCATCATGCCCTCGATGGTCAGCTCACAGCGTCGGGTCATGCCCGCCCCGACCGGGTAGGGGAAGACATCAATCTGCTGACGGTCGTAGCGCAAGATCAGCAGGCCAGTCACTACCTCGCCTGTAGTGAACTGGTCACAGCCAATGGTAAACACGATTCTTTTGCTATGAACAAAGTCACAACCCTGATGAATTTATGTTGACAATCTCACAGTAAAATAAGAAACATGAAGGATTCGCCGTTCACTTTAGATTCTTTAGCAGCCCAGAGCCCAGGCAGCAACTGGCTTGGTTCAGAAAAACTTTCTCCTGAGATTGACTGCCCCACTCTTCACCTGCAATCCAATACGTCACCGCTTATCAGCATCGTGATCCCCACCTTCAACAGGCCCCAACTGCTGATCGAACGCGCTCTGCGGAGTGCCCTCAATCAGAACTATTCACCTTTAGAGATCCTGGTTGTTATGGACGGCCCCGATCCGCTCACAGAAGCGGTGCTTTCGATGGTTCACGACCCTCGGCTGCGTGCACTGACCTTACCTCACAACGCCGGTCCTTCCGCCGTTCGTAACTTCGGTGTTCAGGAAGCCCAAGGGGAATGGATCGCCTTTCTGGACGACGACGATGAGTGGGGGCCCGAGAAGCTGACACAGCAGCTTGAGTGCGCATTGAAATCGTCCTTTCCACTGCCGCTCGTGTTCAGTAGCTGGATCAACCGCACGCCGGCTGGAGATACCCTCAACCCGCCTTATCTGAAGGCGCCGACCCAACCGCTCGGGGATTATCTGCTGACGCGCCGCTCTCCAAAGTTTCCCGAATGCAGTCTGACGATCAGTATGGCTTTTGCGCCACGCAGACTGCTGACACTGCTGCCGTTCGCGGAAGACCTGCGCAAGCACGAGGACTGGGACTGGATGCTCAAAGCCGAGCAGGTGCCAGGAGTCGGCATTGAGCAGTTGCCCCTGGGGGACAGTCCGGCCCTGGCGGTCTATTACCATGGTGAGCCACGAGACTTCGCCAGCCGCCATACCTTCTGGGAACCCTCGCTCGCCTGGGCAGAATCGCACAGAGAAGCGGGCAGACTTTCTGACCGGGCCTTCGCTGGATTCATCGTCTCGCAACTTGCCCCCTTCCCCGCGGCGGCGTATGACGGTCGCGGCTTCACTGCGTTGACCCGTGCCCTCGCGTCAATCCGACCCGGACTTTATGAGTGGATGCGATACGTCAAACTGTGGGCCATTCCCGCGCCGATGCGGCGCTCGATGAAAGGCTATTGGCGCGTGGTAAAGAGCGGCCTCAAAGCTGGTAAGACGAGCTACTCCACTCAACTTTCGAAAACACCTTCCTGAGAAAGTATTGGAGGGGCCTGTATCGGCTGTAGATCAGCGTTGAGACGTGTTGGCGTCGCCTCGTACTCAAGCAATCTGCTCGACTGCGAGAGTCGCATTCCTTGAGGAGAGTAGAAATCCCCTACCTTGATCCGGTCGGGGATTTCTACTGCCGGAATGGCTTGGCCTTACAGTGCTTTTTTGAGATCCAGCGCGACCTTAAAGCCGACCTTTTTCCCGGCGGGAATCTGGATCTTCTCCGCTGTGCCTGGACGCACGCCCTGACGAGCGGCAGTCGCGCGGACGTTCAGGGTGCCTAGACCGGGCAGGCCGACCGTCTTCCCGGCCTTCAGCGCCTCGACCACCACCTCAAGCACCGCGTCGACGACCGAGGTGGCCTCGGCGCGAGTCAGGTTCACTTGGCCGGACAAGTGATCGATCAGGCCGGTCTTGCCGAGCTTGTCTGCACCCTCAGTAGTGCTCTCTGCTTTGGGTGCCTTAGCGGCCTTCGGTGCGGCTGCCTTGGCAGGAGTAGCTTTGGCTGGGGTCTTCGCAGGTGCTTTCTTGGTCGCTTTGGTCATGCCGCTCATCTTGCCATGCCAGAAGATAAATTTCGGAAAATAGCGGTCTTGAGCAATGCTTGGCCTGAAAGGCTATACGCAGCTATCGTCTGCACGGCAGAAACCCCCAACCGGATTAGGGTCGGGACGCTTTTTTCAGTCAGCTGAGTGCGGTAATGGACGCACGCCGGGGAGGTGCAAGGCCAGGCCTTCACGGAGGCTCTCCACGCTGTGATGTTGCCGGGCATCCAACCGCACGAGCGTCAGGCTGACGCTCCGGAAGGCCGCTTGTTCTTTTTCAGCGTGCTGGTTTTCCGAGCACTACCGACTGACGTCAGCGCGTCGCGCCCAGCATCGATCACCTTGGCGCGCTCCCGGCCAACGTCGAAGTCCAGGTGCTCTCCTCTGGTCTATTCACCCATCCTCAGCTCTGCGTTCATGGTCCTCCTCGTGTCACCTCCTGCGGAAATTGAACCCGCGACCGGCCTGGGTACCGGAGATGGCAGACGCCCAGCTGGACGAGCCTGGGCGGGAATAGTGGTCTTGGGCAGCGTATGTCGGTGCCGCGCTTTCGCCAGGGCCGGTCCCTGAAATACCCCGCTGTTTGCTCCTGCTGGCCCAGCGGGTGGCCTCGGCTCAGGATCTGGACTCTCGGGCCTGAGCGCCCTCACTGCGGTTCCCGGTGGTGCTGTGGGCGCGTCGGACCTCAACCAGCGAGATCTTCGCCCTGGCGGCAGGCCAGGCTCAGCGGTGGTGTCACCCGGCGATCTGAGGGGCCGGGAAGGCGCGTGCTCCGTGATGCTGCGAGTTCCGGAGGGGCTGCCTTGCACCGTTCTAGAAGCGAACGGCGGTGGGTGAATCGGTGTTGCTCTCGTGCAGGCCTCACACCTGCCTGCGCCATCGCAGGGGCGTCAACCTAAACGTGCGAACTGTCATGCGTCTCGGCTCTGTGTCGCTGCTGGACCATCTCTCGACGGCGAGCCCCCGCAGCTGCGCGGGTGGTTCAGATGCCAGTCGGGGTAAGCCAATGGGTAAAGGCCCCACTGGAGAAAACGAATGCTAAGCATTCACTGCGTGTTACATTCGGGTGTTGCAGTTGTTGCAGCGGGTAGTGCCACTGGGAGGTGCCATGCCATACGAAACGACCTGTAACAACGAGGCTGCTTTGGCGGCACTGCTGTACGTTGCTGACAAGCTACCGAAGCCGAACATGCACAAAGTGGCGAAGATTCTTTACTTTGCTGACAAGCTGCACCTGGAGCGGTACGGCCGCCAGATCTTCGGGGATACATATATCGCCATGCCTTTCGGGCCTGTGCCTTCCCACGTCTATAACTTGGTCAAGGAAGCCGATCCCAAAAAAACGGGAGACTCTCTGTTTGGTGCTCCCGAGATCGCGAGTCATCTGCGCATCGAGTGGGACGGAAACGTGCGCCTCGTTTACCCCGAGCACGAACCGGACCTCGACAATCTCAGCCGCAGCGACCTGCTGTGCCTCGATGAGTCCCTGGAGCTGTTTTCGGACTTGAACTTCAAGCCGCTGTCTGACCTGAGTCATGATGCCGCCTGGGATGCTGCCCGCAAGAAGAGCCCGTACCAAAAGGGCGCACCAATGACACTCGACGAGATTATCGGGACGCTCGACAACGCTGATGAACTCCGGGCATACCTAGCGGACCCGCACCCTTGACCGGGGGTTCTCAACCGCCCCAACCGCAGCTCTGGGAGGTCTACCGAGTCTTTGCGCCGGATGCCGGAAAACTGAAGCGGGTCATTTTGATTGGCATTCCGACAGCGGGCATGTGCCTGGCGCTGTACATCAACAGCAGGCGGACGCCGTTCCTGGCACACGATCAAAACTGGCATTACTCGTTGGACGTGCCGGCCACCGGGCACGTTTTTCTCAATTACGACTCGGTCGTGACTTGTGACAAGGTGCATACCGTCGATCCGAGGGTGTTGAAGGCGGGCGAACTTTTGGGCCGCGTTCCGAAAGCAACTGCCATGGAGATCGTCACCACAGCAGAGAACTGCGAGGTGCTCCCGCGGCGGGACCAGAAGCTTATCTCTGCGATCCCCTGCCGCCCTGAGGCCTGCCCGCTCACGCCAGCGCCTCGGCGAACTGGGGCAAGAGTGGTGAGATAGGCTGTACCCATGCTCGAAGGCAAGGATCTGGCATTGATCGTGGACGGTGTGGCCGTCACGGGCATCGGTGTCTCCGAGGAAGATTTCGACGCGGAAACCCTGGCCGCCTGGGTGGCCCTGGGGCAGACTCGGAATGTGCTGCTGCTGTGGCATGCCCAGATCGACGGTATTCGGGGCAATATGACTGGCGGCACCAACTTCGCCGTCACCTGGTTCATCATCGACCGCAGCAAGATCACTGGCCTTGCTATCCGGGGCAAGAGCAACGCGTTCCGGACATTTAAAAGAACCCAGGCGCAAGCCAAAAAGTGAAGAGGCGCCTGGACAATCAGACCGCCTATGCAGACCTTGCTGCGAAGTTCAAGGAGGCCTCTGCGAGAACCGCGAGAAAGAGTAGAGACAGACGCCCCCGATAGACTGAACTTTGGGAGCTGAAGATGCCGAATACGACCGATGAACGAAATATGGGACGCGTTGTCCTGCACGACACCGATGGAATCCTGGTCAGCGCTGATGTCGATCTGGTGCGGATGGCTCTGCCCAACATGAACACGGACACG
>Ga0160428_1001298_pt1 | contig 19678 bp, 16 predicted proteins | sample SolpanmetagenomM_FD_108198 | JGI IMG/M metagenome (GOLD analysis project Ga0160428, IMG submission 108198) | Solar panel surface microbial communities from Lawrence Berkeley National Laboratory, California, USA - M | ecosystem: Engineered > Built environment > Solar panel > Unclassified ... | reverse complement strand
GTTCCGCATCGCCAGCATGACCAAGCCGATCACCTCGATCGCGTTCATGATGCTGGTCGAGGAGGGCAAGGTCGCGGTCGATACGCCGGTTCATCACGTGCTGCCCGAATTCAAGGATATCGGCGTCTTCAACGGCGGTGGCGGCGACGCCCCGTTCAGCACCAAGCCGACGATCGAGCCGATGCGCATGGTCGACCTGCTGCGCCACACCGCCGGGCTCACCTATGGCTTCCAATATCGCTCCAACGTCGATGCGGCGTACCGGGCGGGCAAGATCGAGAATTGGCATGGCGGCCATGATCTCGACGGCTTCATCGCGGCGGTGGCGAAGATCCCGCTGGAATTTTCGCCGGGTACGTCGTGGAATTATTCGGTCGCCACCGACGTGCTCGGCGCGGTCGTGCAGCGCGTGTCCGGCCTGCCGCTGGCGGAATTCTTCGAGACGCGCATCTTCGCCCCGCTCAAGATGTACGACACGTTCTTCGCGGTTCCGGCGGACAAGACCGACCGGCTGACGGATTGCTACACTTTCGTGCCGGGCGCCGGTGGTGGGAAGGGGAGCCGCGTGATGTACGATCGCGGCGCCGAGAGCGCGTGGAGTCGCATGCCGAGGCTGGTGTCAGGCGGCGGCGGGCTGGTATCGACCGCGCTCGATTATCACAGGTTCAATACGATGCTGTTGAACGGCGGCGAACTGGACGGCGCGCGCATCGTCGGGCGCAAGACGATCGACCTGATGACGATGAATCATCTGCCGGGGAATTCCGATCTGTCGACGATGTCGAAATCCCTGTTCAGCGAGGCGGCGAATGCCGGGACCGGTTTCGGCCTCGGTTTCGCGGTGAACGTCGATGTCGCGCGCTCGATGATTCCCGGTTCGGCCGGCGAATATTATTGGGGCGGGATGTTCTCGACCGCGTTCTTCGTCGATCCGGTCGAACGGCTGACGATGGTGTTCATGACGCAGATGTCGCCGAGTTCCACCTACCCGATCCGCCGCGAGTTGAAGACGCTGATCTACTCGGCGCTCACCTAAACCTGCGGGAGCGCCGCCAAGCGGCGTACCGCCACTGCATATGATAGTCCCAGGAGGTATTATGACCGGTCCGATCACCACCGAACGCCATGACGACGTTCTCGTCATCATCTCGAACAACCCGCCGGTGAACGCGCTCGGCGCCGCGGTCCGCCAGGGCCTCGAAGCCGGGATCAAGGAAGGCCTTGCCGACGATTCGATCCGGGCGATGGTCATCCGCTGCGAAGGCCGCACCTTCTTCGCCGGCGCCGACATCACCGAATTCGGCAAGCCGTTCGTCGAGCCGGGCCTGCCCGCGGTCGTCGACCAGATCGAGGCATCGACCAAGCCGGTGATCGCCGCGATCCACGGCACCGCGCTCGGCGGCGGCTGCGAAGTCACGCTCGGCTGTCATTACCGCATCGCCGTGCCCTCCGCGAAGATCGGTACGCCCGAGGTGAAGCTCGGCCTGCTGCCCGGCGCCGGCGGCACGCAGCGTATCCCGCGCATCGCCGGCGTTCCGCTCGCGCTGGAAATGACCGCCAAGGGCGATCCGATCAGCGCGAAGAAAGCATTGGACGCGGGCCTGATCGATCGCCTCGCCGGTGAGGACAGTTTGGTCGCCGACGCGATCGCCTTCGCCCGCGAAAAGGCCGGGACGACCGATATGCCGCGCGCGAGCCAGAGTACCGCGCAGGCCGATGCCGAGGCGGTCGCCGCCTTCAAGAAGGAAAACGCCCGCAAGTTCCGCGGCTTCGACGCGCCTGCCGCGAACATCGCCTGCGTCGAGAAGGCCACCGACGGCTCCAGCTTCGAGGACGGCATCGCGTTCGAGCGGCAGGAATTCATGAAGCTGATGATGGGCACGCAATCCGCCGCACAGCGCCACATCTTCTTCGCCGAACGCCAGGCCGCCAAGATCGACGGCATCGCCGCCGACATCGCGCTGCGCCCGATCAACAAGGTCGGCGTGATCGGCGCGGGCACGATGGGCGGCGGCATCTCGATGAACTTCCTGTCCGCCGGGATTCCGGTGACGATCGTCGAAATGGCGCAGGACGCGCTCGACCGCGGCACCGGCGTGATCCGCAAGAATTACGAGGCCAGCGCCGCCAAGGGCCGGCTCAAGCCAGAACAGGTCGAGGCCGCGATGGGTGCGCTCAGCCCGACGCTCGATTTCTCCGCGCTCGCCGAATGCGACCTGATCATCGAGGCCGTGTATGAGAATATGGACGTGAAGAAGGAGATCTTCGCCAAGCTGGACGGCATCTGCAAGCCCGGCGCGATCCTGGCATCGAACACCTCCTATCTCGATATCGACGAGATCGCGACCGCAACGCAGCGGCCGCAGGATGTCGTCGGAATGCATTTCTTCTCGCCTGCCAACGTGATGAAGTTGCTGGAGGTCGTGCGCGGCGCGAAGACGGCGGACGACGTGCTCGCCACCGTCATGGCGCTGTCGAAGAAGATCCGGAAGGTCGCGGTGGTCGCCGGCGTGTGCGACGGGTTCATCGGCAACCGCATGCTCAAGCCGCGCCAACTGGAAGCGATGAAGCTGCTGATGGAAGGCGCGACGCCGGAACAGATCGACAAGGTGCATGTCGCGTTCGGCATGCCGATGGGACCTTTCCAGATGAGCGATCTGGCCGGCGTCGATATCGGCTGGCATCGCGACCCCAATCGCATCGAAAGCATCCGCGATGCGCTCGCCGCCGAAGGGCGCTGGGGCCAGAAGACGCAGAAGGGCTTCTACGATTACGACGAGAAGCGGAACCCGACCCCGTCGCCACGCGTCGCCGAGATCATCGAGGATTTCCGCAGCAAGTCGAACATGCAGAAGCGCGAAATCTCCGACGAGGAGATCATCGAGAAGACGCTGTACACGATGGTCAACGAAGGCGCGCTGATCCTCGAGGAGAAGATGGCGCAGCGTGCGTCGGATATCGATGTGGTGTGGATCTACGGCTATGGCTGGCCGGTCTATCGTGGTGGGCCGATGTTCTGGGCCGACACCGAAGGCTTGGCCAAGATCGTCGCCGGGCTGGAGAAGCACGGCTTCACGGTCGCCGAATTGCTCAAGAGCAAGGCGGAAAGCGGCGGCAAATTCAACCGGTGATCCTGACAGGACATCCTGTCGCGAAACGCCCCCCTCCCCGTTCGTGTCGAGCGACGTCGAGACACGTCGAGCGAAGCCGAGACGGCCACTTGCCGCCTCGGCTTCGCTCGGCAGGAGTTCTCGACTTCGCTCGAACCGAACGGAATTAGGATTAAAATATGACCGACACGAACCTCGACCAGTTCCGTACCGAAACCCGCGCCTGGCTGGCGGAGAACTGCCCGCCCGAAATGCGCGAGCCCGTGCGCTCCGAGAAGGACGCCGTCTGGGGTGGCCGCGACCAATCGAACCTAACGCCGGCGCAGAAATCCTGGATGGATGCGATGGCGTCGAAGGGCTGGACCGTGCCGGATTGGCCCAAGGCCTATGGCGGCGGCGGGTTGAGCCCGGCCGAGACGAAGATCCTGCGCGAGGAGATGGCCGCGATCCGTGCGCGCAACCCGCTCAACTCGTTCGGTATCTCGATGCTCGGGCCGGCACTGCTGAAATACGGCACCGAAGAGCAGAAGCTGGATCACCTGACTAAGATCGCGCGCGGCGAGATTCGCTGGTGCCAGGGCTATAGCGAACCGAATGCCGGATCCGACCTTGCCAGCCTCGCGACCTCGGCGGAAAGCGACGGCGACGACTATATCGTCAACGGCCAGAAGGTGTGGACCAGCTATGCCGACAAGGCAGACTGGATCTTCTGTCTCGTGCGCACCGACAAGACGAGCAAGCAGGGCGGAATCAGCTTTCTGCTGTTCGACATGGCCTCGCCCGGCGTCTCGACCAAGCCGATCCTGTTGATTTCGGGCAACTCGCCGTTTTGCGAAACCTTCTTCGACAATGTCCGCGTGCCCAAGGCCAACCGCGTTTATGAGGAGAATAAGGGCTGGGACGTCGCCAAATACCTGCTCGGCCACGAACGCGAGATGATCTCCGGCATGGGGCTCGCCTCGACCGGCGGCAATCCGCTGATCGACGGTGCGATCGCGACCGTCGGGCTGGATCATGACGGCAAGCTTGCCGACCCGCTGCTGCGCGCCAGCATCGCGATGTTCGAGGTGCGTGCCAACGCGTTCGGCATGATGAGCGAGCGCTTCATCGACGAACTGAAGGCCGGCCGCGCGCATCCCGCTCAGCCGTCGATGATGAAATATTACGGCACCGAGCTGAACAAGAGCCGCTACGAACTGATGATGGCGTCCGGCGGGTCGGACGCGCTGGAATGGGAAAGCGAGCGCTCGAACGGCGGCAGCACGCCGCGCGCCTGGCTGCGCACCAAGGCGAACTCGATCGAAGGCGGGACGAGCGAAGTCCAGCTCAACATCATCGCCAAGCGCATCCTCGATCTGCCGAGCGCGTAAGCCAATAGCCCTCTCCCCCTTGGGGAAAGGGTTGGAAAAGGGGCAGTCCGATACCAACAGATACAGGGCCGGCGTTGAGAGACTGCTCCTCTCCCCGGCCCTCTCCCCAAAAGGGGAGAGGGAGATTTCGAATGCCACTCTACCTCAACGACGAACAAACCATGTTGCGTGATACGGCGAAGGACTTCGTCGCCGAACACGCGCCGGTCAGCCACATGCGCGCGCTGCGCGATGCGAAGGATGAGACGGGTTTCTCGCGCGACCTGTGGAAATCGTTCGCCGAAATGGGCTTTACCGGCATCCTGATCGGCGAGAACGATGGCGGGCTGGGGCTCGGCCATGTCGAGGCCGGAATCGTTCTGGAGGAGATCGGTCGCAACCTCTCCCCCTCCCCGTTCCTGACCACCGCCGTCGCCGCGGTCGAGGCGCTGAAAGGCAGCGCGCACGCCGCGAAATACTTTCCCGGCATCCTGTCGGGCGAGACGGTCGCCGCGCTGGCGATCGACGAAAGCGCGAAGCATCGCGACGCGATCGGGCTGAAGGCGGAGCGTTCGGGGAACGGTTTCAAGCTGTCGGGCAAGAAGCAGTTCGTCACCTATGGCCATGTCGCCGACCTGCTGATCGTCGCGGCGCGGACCGGCGGATCTGCCGCGGACGCGGAAGGCATCACGTTGTTCGCGGTCGATCGCTCCGCCGCCGGCGTGACCGCCAGTCCGGAACGGCTGGCGGATTCGAGCCTTGCCGCCCGGATCGAGTTCGACAATGTCGAGATCGATGCCGACGCCGTGATCGGTGAGATCGATGCCGGCCGTGACCCGCTGGACCGCCTGCTGCGCGCAGGCCGCACCGGTGCCTCGGCCGAATTGCTCGGCGTCGGCGGCGGCGCGATGGACATGACGGTCGGGTACCTCAAGGAACGCAAGCAGTTCGGCGTGACGATCGGCAGCTTCCAGGCGCTCCAGCACCGCGCCGCGCACCTCTATAGCGAGATGGAGGTCGCGCGGGCTGCCGTGCTGAAGGCGGCGCAACTGCTCGATCAGGGATCGCACCGGGCCGACCACGCGGTATCCGTCGCCAAGGCGATGACCGCGCTCGCCACGACGCTGTCGGTGCAGGAAGGCGTGCAGATGCACGGCGGCATCGGCATGACCGACGAATACGATATCGGTTTCTACATGAAGCGCGCGCGCGTGCTGGCCGAGATGTTCGGCGACGCGAACTTCCATGCCGACAAGCTGGCGACCCTGTCGGGCTATTGAAAACGCCCTGCCCCCTGACCCGTTCGCCCTGAGCTTGTCGAAGGGCGTATCATGAGCGCTGTCGCGTGTGGCACATGTTTCGACAAGCTCAACACGACCGGGTTAAGGGGGACTATGACCGACATGACCAACCCATCTCCCGCCGCTCTCGCCATCGATCTCTGCGATCTGCTGACCGTCGAGGAGATCGACACCGATCTCTATCGCGGACGGCGCATCGCCAACGGTCATGGCCACGGCCGGGTGTTCGGTGGTCAGGTCATCGCGCAGGCGATGCAGGCGGCCCAGCGCTCGACCGACGCGCCGAAGGTGGCGCATTCGCTGCACGCCTATTTCATGCGCCCGGGGAATGACGATCACCCGATCCTGTTTCGCGTCGTGCGCGATTTCGACGGCAAGAGCTTTGCCACCCGCCGGGTGATCGCGACGCAGAAGAGCGTGCCGATCCTCAACATGGCCTGTTCGCTGCAAGTACCGGAAGAGGGGCTGCATCATCAGGACGCGATGCCCGACGTGCCCCCGCCGGAGGATTTGAAGTCCGATGTCGAGATGCGGGCCGAAATGGTCGATGCGATTCCCGAACGCTTCCGGGCGCATTTCACCCGTCCCCGCCCGATCGAGATCAGGCCGGTCGCGCCGCGCGATTTCATCAATCCGGAAAAGACCGAACCGCGCCAGGACAGCTGGTTCCGCATCACCGCACCGATCGGCGACGATGCCGCGATGCACCGTGCGGTGCTCGCCTACGCCTCGGACATGGCGTTACTCGGTACGGGCACGCTGCCGCACGGCGTCAACTGGATGACGCACAAGCTGCAAAGCGCCAGCCTGGATCATTCCTTGTGGTTGCACGAGGATTTCCGCGTCGACGACTGGCTGCTCTACGCCTGCGAAAGCCCGTGGGCCGGCCATGCGCGCAGCTTCAACCGCGGCAAGATCTACAATCGCGAAGGCCGGTTGGTCGCGAGCGTCGCGCAGGAAGGGTTGATGCGGCTGCGCGCCTGACCATGACATGGTGGAATCGCGACGAACCGTGATGTCGCCCGGAACGCTCATTCGCCTGGAGCGAGATGACTTTACCGAAACCCGTTGGGGTAGATCGACGCTATGTCATCCTGGTCTATCCCGCGATCATCCGTCGTGCCTTGGTCGTGGCCAGTTGCGTGTCCGAAGCCAGCTTCTTCACCTCGCTCGCCACCACGGCGAAGCCGCGCCCGGCATCGCCGGCGCGAGCCGCCTCGATCGTCGCGTTGAGCGCGAGCAGGTTGGTTTGCGCGGCGATCCCGGCGATCGATTCGACGACATCCGCAAGCTGCGCGATCAACGTCTCCATCGCGACACGGCGCGTGTCCGCCTCGCTTTGGTAGCGCTGGCTTTCCTCCAGCCGCTTGGCGACCTCGTCCGCCAGCTTGACGCGGTCGCCGACATCGCTGGCGAACTTCACCACGCGCGTCACGCGGCCGTTATGATCGATGATCGGCGTATAGGTCGCCTGCAGCCGGATCTCGCGACCGCCCCGCCCGATCCGGCAATATTCGCCCGCATCATGCTCGCCGCGACCAAGTTTGCGCCAGAATGCGATATAGTCCGGCGATCGGGCGTAGGCGGGATCGCAGAACATGCCGTGATGCCGCCCGATCACGTCGCCAAGCGTATAGCCCGTTGCGTCGAGGAAGTTGCGATTGGCCGATACGACGATGCCGTCCGGTTCGAACTCGATGATCATCTGGGATTGATCGATCGCGCTCCATAACGGTCCGTCGCGAAAACTGTCGTCTACCATCGGCATCCCTATTCGTAAGGAATCGGGTAAACGGAAATAGTTAAATCAATCGCAACAAAGCCGGGTTTGCCGCGCGATCACCACGGGACCGGACGCGGCCGGGTCAACCGCGTACGGCCCGCCTCAGGCGATCAGGCGGCCGTCTTGCCGTATTCCTGACGTGTGACCGGGTGGCTCGAGGAGAGACCGCCATCGACCGCGAGCGCCTGACCGTTGACGTAGCTGGCATCGTCCGAGGCGAGAAACGCGGCGACCTTGGCGAGTTCCTCGGGCTGCGCGCCGCGACGCAGCGGGTTCAGCCGGCCGATCTTGTCCATCTTGCCCGCATCGCGCGCATAATCGAACGTCGGCTTGGTCATGCCGGTCTCGGTCAAACCGGGGCAGATCGCATTGACCCGCACGTTCGACCCGGCAAGCTGCTGCGCCGACACTTGCGCGAGACTGATCACGCCGGCCTTCGACGCGGAATAGGCCGGCGAACCGGCGCCGGAGCGGATCCCCGCCACGCTGGCCGTCAGCACGATCGCGCCGCCGCCGCGCTCGCCGATCTTCGGTGCCGCGTGCTTGATTGCGAGGAACGGGCCGATCAGATTGACGCGCAGGACTTCGGTGATCAGCGCGACATCGGTATCAAAGATATTCGCCATGCCGCCCGAGATGCCGGCATTGGCGAACATGATGTCCAGCCCGTCATAATATTCGCACGCCATGTTCACGGCGCGGACGACGTCCTCTTCCTTGCCGGCGTCGATCCTGATGCCGTGCGCGGTACCGCCCGCCGTATCGATCATCGCCGCGGTTTCCTCGGCGGCATCCGAAATGTCGGCGCACAGCACGCGGCCACCCTCGCTCGCGAACAGCAGCGACGCGGCACGACCGATGCCCGATCCGGCGCCCGTGACGATGATCGATCTTCCGGTGAACCTGGCCATTTTCCGTCTCCGTCTGTCCAGCCGGGGCTGGAATGTTGTCCGTCCGATCGTCGTAGGGCAGCGCTAGATCGTCACGCCGCCATCGATGACGATCGACTGCCCGGTCATGAACGCGCTGGCCGGGCTGGCGAGGAACACCACCGCACCTGCAATCTCCTCCGGCACGCCGATCCGGCGCAGCGGCACGCTCTGGTTCGTCGCGCGGATGCGGTCGGGATCTTCCCACAAGGCGCGGGCGAAATCGGTCTTGATCAGCCCCGGCGCGATACAGTTGATGCGGACGTTGTCGGGCCCGAATTCATGCGCGAGGTTGCGGGCAAGCTGCATGTCGGCCGCCTTGGAGATGGCATAGGCGCCGATCGTCGTCGTCCCGCGCAGCCCGCCGATCGAGGAGACGATGATGATCGATCCGCTGCGCCGCTCACGCATTTCCGGCGCGACCATCGCGATCAGCCAATGGTTGCTGACGATATTGTTGTCCAGGATCTTGCGGAACTGTTCGTCGCTGATCCCGGCCTGCGGGCCGTAATAGGGGTTCGACGCGGCGTTGCAGACCAGCACGTCGATCCGGCCGAAATCGGCGCGCGCGGTGTCGACCAGATTCTGCAGACCGGCCTTGTCCGAGATGTTCGCGGCGACCGCGGTCGCCGTGCCGTCGCCGAACTTCGCGTTGATCTCCGCCGCGACCGTATCGCAGGCATCCTGCTTGCGGCTGCTGATCACGACCTTGGCGCCATGCTCCGCCAGTTCGAACGCGCTGGCCTTGCCGATCCCCTTGGTCGAACCGGTAATGACCGCCACCTGGTCGGTCAGATCGAATAGCGACATGTCTTCTCCTCTTATGCGCCGGCCTTCTGCGCGAACTCCCAGGCGGCGTCGGCCAGCCGGTAGACTCCGGCGGCGGACTTCTCCGCCTGCGCGCTGGACGCGGTGCCTTCGACGATGCGTTTCTTGATGCCCTGTACGATGCCGGTGAGCCGGAACAGATTGTACGAGAAGTACCAGTTGAGGTCCGGCACCCCGTCCCGCCCGGTCGCCGCACAATAGCGCGTCACCATCGCCTCGATCGTGGGAATGCCCGTTTCCGGACCGGTCCTGCCCTTCACTCCCGATCGTCCCTCCGGCTCGGTCACCCAGCTCATCAGGAAATAGGAGAAATCGGCCAGCGGATCGCCGAGCGTCGACAATTCCCAGTCGAGCAATGCGATCACGCGCGGCTCGGTCTTGTGGAAGATCATGTTGTCGATGCGGAAATCGCCATGCACGACCGACGTCCGCGTCTGCTCCGGTACGGTGCGGCCGAGATAGTCGATCAAATTCTCGACCGATTCCATCCGCTCCGTCTCGGAAGCGCGATATTGCTTGGTCCAGCGCGCCACCTGGCGTTCGAAATAATTGCCCGGCCGGCCATAGTCGCCGAGCCCCGCCGCGACGTGATCGGTGTTGTGCAGTTCGGCGAGCGTATCGCACATTGCCTCGTACACGCCGGTGCGCTGCTCGGGCGTATAGTCCGGCAACGTCCCGTCCCACAGATTGCGCCCATCGGCGAAGCCCATGACGTAGAAGTCGGTGCCGACGACGTCCGGATCGGTACACAGGCCGTAGGGTCGTGCGACCGGAAAGCCGGTCGGATACAGGCCGGCGATGACGCGATATTCGCGGTCGACCGCATGCGCCGAGGGCAGCAAATTGCCGAACGGCTTGCGGCGCAGCACGTATTGGCCCGACGGTGCCTCGATCTTGAACGTCGGGTTGGATTGGCCGCCGGCGAATTTCGAATAGGTCAGCGGCCCTTCGAACCCCTCGACATTGGCCTCCATCCACGCGGTCAATCTGGCTTCGTCGAGCCGGTCCTTTTCGGGCACGGCGATCGTCTGCGGCGAGGAATCCGTCGCCATCATGCGAACTCGATCACCGAACGGACCGTGTCGCCGGTGCGCAGTTTCGCCATGGCCGCATTGACGTCCCCGAGCTTGATCCGTTCGGCCACCATCGTGTCGAGGTCGAGCCGGCCGTCGAGATACATTTCCACCAGCCGCGGCATATCGATCGGGAAGCGGGTCGAGCCGAGCAGCGATCCTTGCAGCTTCTTGCCGGTGAGGAAGGTCGGTCCGGCGATGCTCACCGACCCGCCCGGCGCGATCATGCCGAGGATCGTCGCGGTGCCGCCGCGGCGCAGGATGTTCCAGGCAAGTTCCGCGGTGTTGGGGCGGCCGACCGCCTCGATCGCATAATTCACGCCGCCATTGGTCATCGCGATGACCTTCTTGGTCAGATCGGGATCCATCGCGTCCAGCCCGTGCGTCGCGCCGAGCTTTTTCGCCAGTTCCAGTTTGTCCGCCACCGGGTCGATCGCGATGATCGCGCCCGCACCGGCGATCTTGGCGGCGTTGATCGCCGCCAGGCCGATCCCGCCGCAGCCGATCACTGCCACCGTCTCGCCGGGCCGCAGGCGGCTGTCGTTGAAGATCGCCCCCGCCCCGGTGATCACCGCGCAGCCGAGCAACGCGGCGCGGTCCAGCGGCATCTCCTTCGAGATCGCGACGCAGGCGTTTTCGTGGACCAGCATCATCTCGGCATAAGCCGACAGGTTGAGGAACGGCGCCAGCGGGGTGCCGTCCTGCAGGCTCAGCCGGGGCGGCGCACCCTTTGCCCGCCGCGTCGACGGATCGACGCACAGGCTCGGACGTCCGCTGATGCACATTTCGCACGATCCGCAAAACACCGTGAAGAAGGTGATGACGTGATCGCCGACTTTCAGATGCGCGACATCCGATCCCACCGCCTCGACGATGCCCGCCGCCTCGTGCCCCGGAACCGTCGGCACGGGATGCGGGAACGCCCCGTCGATGAAATGCAGGTCGGAGCGGCAGACGCCGCATGCGACGGTGCGGATCAGCACCTCGCGCGGCCCGGGATCGGAGACTGCGATGTCTTCGATCACCAGATCGGTCTTGGCCTCGTAGAGGACGGCTGCTTTCACGTCGGAACTCCGGGATTCATCAAGCTGGTCTAGCGTCGGATCTTTCTAGTCGCGAAGCCGCCCGAACCGACCGGCGGTTCGGGCGACCCGCAAAAGACCGGCTCAGCGCCGCACGGCATCCTTTGCGGCAACGGCAGCCGGCAGTTCGGCATATTTGCCGAATTCGTGCCGGGCGATCGCCCGGTTGTGCACCTCGTCCGGACCGTCGGCGAAGCGCAGCGTGCGCATCGCCGCCCAATCGTGCGCGAGGCGGAAATCGCCGGAGACGCCGCCGCCGCCATGCGCCTGCACCGCATCGTCGATGATCTTCAACGCCATGGTCGGTGCCTGCACCTTGATCATGGCGATTTCCTGCTGCGCGCTCTTGTTGCCGGCGCGGTCCATCATGTCGGCCGCCTTGAGGCACAACAGACGGGTCATCTCGATATCGATCCGGGCACGGGCGATCCGCTCCTCCCATACCGAGTGATCGGCGATGCGCTTGCCGAACGCGACGCGCGTCAGCAGACGCTTGGCCATCGCCTCGATCGCCTCCTCCGCGGTGCCGATCGTGCGCATGCAGTGATGGATGCGGCCCGGCCCGAGCCGGCCCTGCGCGATCTCGAACCCCCGCCCCTCGCCGAGCAACACGTTGTCGACCGGGACGCGCACATTCTCCAGCACGACTTCGCCATGCCCGTGTGGCGCATGATCATACCCATATACCGAAAGCATGCGCTTGATCGTCACGCCCGGCGCATCCATCGGCACCAGGATCATGCTCTGCTGGCTGTGACGCGAACCTTCGGTGTTGGTCTTGCCCATCACGATCGCGATCTGGCAGCGCGGATCGCCGACGCCCGAGGACCACCATTTCGTGCCGTTGATGACGTAATGGTCGCCGTCGCGCACCATCCGCGTCTCGATGTTCGTCGCATCGGAGGAGGCGACGGCCGGCTCGGTCATCAGGAAGGCCGAACGGATCTCGCCGTGCATCAGCGGGCGCAGCCAGCGCTCCTTCTGCTCGCGCGTTCCGTACCGGTGGAACACTTCCATGTTGCCGGTATCCGGCGCAGAGCAATTGAACACTTCCGACGCCCAGCCGACGCGGCCCATCTCCTCGGCGCACAGCGCATATTCGAGATTGGTCAGCTGCGTGCCTTCGAACTCGAACGTGTCGTCGACATGTGTCTGGCCCGAATGCGGCGGCATGAAGAAATTCCACAGCCCGGCCTCTCTCGCCTTGGCCTTCATATCCTCGATCACCTGGATCACTTTCCAGCGCTCGCCGGTATGCGACTGCTCGTCATATTCGTGTTGGCGCGGGCGGATGTTCTGATCGATGAAATCGCGAACGCGATCCCGGAAATACGATTCTCGCTCGCTCAGCGTGAAATCCATCTTTGCTCTCCATCCACCGGTTTGAAGGCTGGTTAGACCGTACCGCGTTTTCGGTAAAGCGCCACGCCGACATATTTTGCGGCTTCGCGGCCGCATCGAGAAAAGACTGTTTCTTCTAAAGGAACTTGTTAGATTGTGTCCAATGGAGGCCAACAAAGCGACCACGCTCGACGAAGAGAGCGGCACGAAGCGATTCCGCGCCAAGCGCGACGCGATCCTCGCCGCCGCCGCGCAGGCGATCAACGAACAGAGCGCGAAGGGCATGACCTTCGCCGACGTCGCGCGCCGCGTCGGGCTCAACACGACCAGCGTGACCTATTATTTCAAGCGCAAGGAAGACCTCGCCACCGCCTGTTTCGAGAACACGCTGGAACGGCTTCAGGCGATGCTCGACGAGGCGTTGAAGGAAGCGACGCCGCAAGCGCGCGTCGCCAAATATCTGTCGATCAACATGCAGCGGCTGGCCGCGATCCAGCGCGGCGAGGAAACCGCCTTCGCCGTACTGTCCGACCTGCGCGCGATGGAAGAGCCCGCGCTCGGCCAGTTGATGGCCGGGTGGCGCGACGTTTTCCGCAAGACGCGTACTTTATGGGGTCCGGCCAGGACGCGCGCCGAAACCGATCTTCGCGGTGCCCGCGCGCACGTGCTGCTGGAGAACACCTTCTGGTTGCCGATCTGGCTCACGCGCTACGAACCTGACCAGTTCGACCGGATCGAAGCGCGGCTGATGGACGTATTCGAACACGGCATCGCTGCGCCGGGCGAGACTTGGGCGCCCGAACTGATCGATCTCGATCACACTTCCGAACCGGGCCGGGCGGCGTTTCTGCTGGCGGCGACGCGGCTGATCAACCAGCTCGGCTATCGCGGTGCCTCGGTGCAGAAGATCGCGTCCGAGTTGAACGTCACCAAGGGCAGCTTCTATCACCATCTGGATGCCAAGGACGATCTCGTCATCGCCTGCTACAAGCGCAGCTTCGACACGATCGCCGATGCGCAGCGCCTGGCGGACGAACGCGGCGGCCGGCAATGGCATCGCCTCTCGAGCACGATCGCGACGTTGCTAGACGTGCAGTTCTCGGAGCGCGGCCCGCTGCTGCGCACGACGGCCCTTTCCGGCCTGCCCGGCGGCGTGCGCAATACGATGCTGGATCGGTCGAACCGGATCGCGCGCCGTTATGCCGGCACGATGAGCGACGGCATCGCCGAGGGGTCGATCCGGCCGGTCGATGCGTTGGTGGCGGCACAGGCGTTGATGGCGTTGCAGAATGCGGCCTTCGACATGCGGAAATGGGCCAGCACCATGCCGCGCGACCGCGCGGTCGCCTTCTACGCCTCGACCCTTGCGTTCGGCCTGTTCGACGATCGGGTGCTGGACCTTTAATCGCGTGGCTGGCAACGGCGCGTCGGAATACCGGAGAGTGAAATGAGCGGCATGGGCCAATTCGACTGGGCAGATCCCTTCCTGTTCGACGATCAGCTGGACGACGACGAGCGCATGATCCGCGATACCGCGCGGGCCTATGCGCAAGAAAAGCTCGCACCGCGCATCATCGACGCCTTCGCCAACGAAGTCACCGACGTGTCGATCTTCCGCGAGATGGGCGAATTGGGGCTGCTCGGCCCGACCGTGCCCGAACAATATGGCGGCGTCGGCGCGAGCTATGTTGCCTACGGCCTCGTCGCGCGCGAGGTCGAGCGGATCGACTCCGGATATCGTTCGATGATGAGCGTCCAGTCGAGCCTCGTGATGTACCCGATCTATGCCTATGGCTCCGAAGCGCAGAAGATGAAGTATCTGCCCAAGCTCGCCTCGGGCGAGTTCATCGGCTGTTTCGGGCTGACCGAACCCGATGCCGGATCGGACCCCGGCGGGATGACGACGCGGGCGAAGAAGACCGCCAACGGCTATGTCATTTCCGGCGCGAAGACGTGGATCAGCAACGCGCCGATCGCCGATGTGTTCGTCGTCTGGGCAAAGAGCGACGAACATGGCGGCGGCATTCGCGGCTTCATCCTCGAAAAGGGCATGAAAGGCCTCGCCACGCCCAAGATCGAGGGCAAGCTGTCGCTGCGCGCATCGATCACCGGCATGATCATGATGGACGAGGTCGAGGTCGGCGACGATGCGTTGCTGCCCGACGTGCAGGGTTTGAAGGGTCCGTTCGGCTGCCTCAATCGCGCGCGTTACGGCATCTCCTGGGGCAGCCTCGGCGCGGCGGAATTCTGCATGCATGCCGCGCGGCAATACGGCCTCGATCGCAATCAGTTCGGCAAGTCGCTCGCCGCCAACCAACTCTACCAGAAGAAGCTCGCCGACATGCAGACCGAGATCGCGCTTGGCCTGCAGGCGTCGCTGCGCGTCGGCCGGCTGATGGACGAGGGCAGGTTCGCGCCCGAGATGATCTCGATCGTCAAGCGCAACAATGTCGGCAAGGCGCTCGATATCGCCCGCATGTCGCGCGACATGCATGGCGGCAATGGCATCAGCGGCGAATATCAGGTGATGCGCCACATGATGAACCTCGAGACGGTCAACACGTATGAAGGCGCGCACGACGTCCACGCCTTGATCCTCGGCCGCGCGATCACCGGGATCGCTGCGTTCTGACGATGATGGATGCTTCCCGGCATATCCCGGCTTCGGATACCGGCCCGGACGCGCGGTCGTGAAGCCGCTTGCCGGGATCAAGGTGGTCGAATTGGCGCGGATCCTCGCCGGGCCGTGGTGCGGGCAATTGCTGGCCGATCTAGGCGCGGAGGTGATCAAGATCGAGCGGCCGGGCGCTGGCGACGATACGCGGCATTGGGGTCCGCCGTTCATGCATGGACCGAACGGCGAGACTCTCGACGCGGCCTATTTTCACTCGACCAATCGCGGCAAGTCCAACCTGGCGGTGGACATCGCGACGCCCGAGGGACAGGCGGAAATCCGCGCGCTCGTCGCCGATGCCGATATCGTGATCGAGAATTACAAGGTCGGCGGGCTCGTGAAATACGGGCTGGATCACGCGAGCCTCAGCGCGATCAACCCGCGGCTGATCACCTGTTCGATCACCGGCTTCGGCCAGACCGGCCCCTATGCACACCGCGCCGGATACGACTTCATCATCCAGGGTATGGGCGGCATCATGTCGTTGACGGGGGAGCCGGACGGCGCTCCGCAGAAATCCGGCATCGCCTATGCCGACATCTTCACCGGCGTCTATTCCGCGGTCGCGATCCTCGCGGCGCTCCGCACCCGCGACCGCGACGGAACCGGTGCGCATATCGACATGGCGCTGCTCGACACGCAGGTCGCCGTGCTCGCCAATCAGGCGCTCAACTGGATGGCATCGGGCAAGGTGCCGCATCGCATGGGTAACGGACATGCCAACCTTGCGCCGTACCAGAGCTTCGCCGCGAGCGATGGCGACCTGATCATCGCGGTCGGCAATGACGGTCAGTTCCGCAAGCTGTGCGCGGTGCTCGGCTTGCCGCTTGCCGACGATCCGCGTTTCGCCACCAATCCGGGGCGCGTCGAGAACCGCGCGGAGATGATCCCCCTGCTGTCCGCCGCGATCGCCACGTGGCGCAAGTCCGATCTCGCCTGGGGGCTGGAGGAAGCCGGCGTGCCCGCCGGGCCGATCAACCGCGTGGACGAGGTCTTCGCCGACGCGCAGGTCGCCGCGCGCGGGCTTGCGATCGTCAATGACGGTATTCCGGGCGTGGCATCGCCGATCGTCATCGACGGCGTGCGCATGGTTTCGGACAGGGCCAGCCCGCCTCGCCCCTGACCCGGCCGCCAAGGGGCACGGAAGCCAGCACGACGACACTGATGCAACGGAGAGCGACGCCATGACCACCCCGCCCCTGCACGGCCTCCGGATCGTCGAGATTGCCGGCATCGGTCCCGGGCCGTTCTGCGGCATGATGCTGGCGGATCACGGCGCGGAGGTGATCCGGATCGAACGTCCGGGCGACGCGACGACGACCGCGATCGCCGGCGATCCGCTCCTGCGCAGCCGGCGGAGCATCGCGCTCGATCTGAAGAGCCCGCGCGCGGTCGACGCGGTGAAGCGGATCGTCGCAACGGCCGATGGCCTGATCGAAGGGTTTCGTCCCGGCGTGATGGAACGGCTCGGGCTCGGCCCGGAGGAAGCGCTCGCCGCCAACCCGAAGCTCGTATACGGACGCATGACGGGCTGGGGCCAGACCGGGCCGATGGCGCCGCAGCCCGGCCACGACATCAACTATATCGCGCAATCCGGCGCGCTCTATGCGTACGGCGCGGCGGGCGGCAAGCCGCAATTCCCGATCAACATGGTCGGCGACTTCGGCGGCGGCGGCATGATGCTCGCATTCGGGATGCTCGCCGCGATCCTCCACGCGCAACGCACCGGCGAAGGCCAGGTCGTCGACTGCGCGATGACCGAGGGGTCCGCGGTGCTGATGAGCATGATCTGGGGCTTTCGCGGCAATGGCCGCTGGAGCGACCGCCGCGGCACCAACCTACTGGACGGGGGCGCGCATTTCTACGACACGTACGAAACGGCGGACGGAAAATGGGTCTCGATCGGCGCGATCGAACCGCAATTCTACGCCGCCTTGCGTCGCGTCATGGCGCTGGACGGCGACGAATGGTCGGCGCAGTTCGATCCGCGCGTGTGGCCGGACCTGAGGCGGAAACTGACCGAGCAGTTCAGGACGAAGACGCGCGACGCGTGGTGCGCCGCCTTTGCCGGTCACGAAGTGTGCTTCGCGCCGGTGCTGAGCTTCGACGAAGCGGTCGTCGACCCGCACAACGTCGCGCGCCAGGCCTTTGTCGAGGCCGGCGGCATTACCCAGCCCGCGCCCGCGCCGCGCTACTCCGCCAGCCCGACCGTTACGCCGGCAATGCCGTCCGGGCATGACGCCAACCTCTTGGCCGAACTCGGTTTCTCGCCGCAGGAGATCGCCGCGCTCGGCTGATTTGCCGACGGCGTGGCGGCATGCGATAGTTCGCCGCATCCTATCGCATCGACCGGAGAGCATCATGGCCACCGCAGTCCTTCGCAATCGTCCGGTCAGCGAATCCGAATGGGCGGCGCGCCAGGAACTCGCCGCCTGCTACCGCATCTTCGACATGCTCGGCTGGTCGGAGATGATCTACAACCACATCACGGTGAAGCTGGAGGAGGATGGCGCCTTCCTGATCAACCCGTTCGGACTGCATTTCAGCGAGGTCACGGCGAGCAGCCTCGTCAAGATCGATATCGACGGCAACACGCTGGACGATTCACCCTACCCCGTGAACCGCGCCGGCTTCGTCCAGCACGCCTTGTTCCACCGCCATCTGCCCGACGCGCATTGCATCATGCACACGCATACCACCGCCGGGATGGCGGTCAGTTCGCTCGAAGGGGGATTGCAGCCGATCAACTTCTACGCCTGCAACTTTGCCGGGCAGATCGCCTATCACGATTTCGAAGGCGTCACCGTGCGCGACGAGGAGGGCGCGCGCCTGTTGGAGCATCTCGGCACGAAACGCGTCATGCTACTCAAGAACCACGGCATTCTCGTGATGGGCAAGACGCTGCCCGAAGCCTTTATCAAGCATTGGTCGCTGCAGCGCGCCTGCGAGATCCAGCTCGCCACGCTCAGCATGGGCACGCCTTTGGTCGTCGAACAGGCGGTGATCGACGTTCACCAGCGCGATCTCTACATGGCGCAGGCCAGCGTCAGACCGGGCGAGGCGGATTTCGCCGCGATGGTCCGCAAGGTCGACAAGATCGACACCAGTTGGCGCGACTGAGACCGGCCGTCAGCCGAAACGATAACCGCTGACGACCCACCCCATGACCACGTCGCGATAGTCGCGCACCGCCGTGTCGTTGCCGCCCGCGCCGAGCGCCACCATCAGCGGCAGGAGATGCTCGGCCTCCGGATGGGCGAAGCGTGCATAGGGCAGGTCTTCCCACGCCGCGATCCGCTCCGCCCGCCGCGCCGGATCGGGATCGGTCACCGCTGCGGTCAACGCCGCGTCCCAGGCGTCCGCCGCGGCCGTCACCTGCGGCCCGCGCGCGCGCAGATTGTGGAAACTCATCCCCGAACCGAGGATCAGCACGCCCTCGTCGCGTAACGGCGCCAGCGCCCGCCCGATCGCGATGTGCGCGGCGGGATCGAGATCGGCACGCAGCGACATCTGCACGAGCGGAATATCCGCATCCGGCACCGCGACCATCATCGGGATGAACACGCCGTGGTCCCAGCCCCGCACGCGTTCCTCCGCCGTCCCGAGCCCCGCCGCCTCCAGCAACCCCACCGCCCGTCGCGCGACCCCGGCGTCGCCCTGCGACGGCCATTGCAGGCGATAGGCATGCGGCGGGAAGCCGCCATAATCGTACGTCAGCGGTTGCCCGTCGCCGACATGCAGCGTCACGTCCGGCGTCTCCCAATGCCCCGACACCATCAGGATCGCGCGCGGGCGTTCCGGCAGGCGGGCGATCAGCCCGGCGAGATACGCTTGCATCGGTCGCCACATCGGGTCGGGCGATCCGCCGGCGGGATCCATGAAAAAGCAGGGGCCGCCGCCATGCGGAATGAACATCGTGGGAAGTGTCATGCACGCGATATCGGGCGGCGGGCCCGGTGCGGCAATCGCCTGGATGGAAACGCGCCGTTTCGCCACTTCGGAGCGAGCGTGGCGGGCGCGAAACCGCTTTCCCGATCGGTCCGGCTTCGCCTAAGCTGCGCGCGATGACCCGCTTCACCGTCAACAACCAGCCGGTCCGGTACCGCATGGATCCGAACACGCCGCTGCTCTGGGCGCTCCGCGACGCATCGAATTTGACCGGGACGAAATATGGCTGCGGCAACGGGCAGTGCGGCGCCTGCACCGTG
>Ga0160428_1001297_pt1 | contig 19705 bp, 26 predicted proteins | sample SolpanmetagenomM_FD_108198 | JGI IMG/M metagenome (GOLD analysis project Ga0160428, IMG submission 108198) | Solar panel surface microbial communities from Lawrence Berkeley National Laboratory, California, USA - M | ecosystem: Engineered > Built environment > Solar panel > Unclassified ... | reverse complement strand
CATGTGAGCCTCCTGTAGCTAACTCGACCTTCCTTTTATGAACGACGCCGGCCGCGAAGAAACCCTTTGGCAACCATGTTGTCGCTTGCCGTGTCAGAATGAGACACCGCCGCCGCGCCGCTCGATGTCCCGATATTGTTGTTTCAGGCGTGGAAAATTTCAGGCGCAAAACCGCTAACCCGGGCGGAGCCTCAGGTTAGCTGCGCGGAACGCTTTAGGCGTTCCTATTCAGGGCTGATCGACGGCCACGCGACGGCCTAAAAAGTTATCGCACCCGCAGGCGCTCGGATCGGATCGTGTTCCACAATCCTCGGGACGCCGCCATTCGGGGCTTTGAACCAATCCGCCACATCCGTTCAGGGTGCGGATTGCGGTGCGGCCCTCCCACTGGGTCAGGCCGCAGCATCAACGCGGTCGATCGGCGTGAGCGGCTGCCGCCGGCCGAACCGTCGTGCGGACGGCTCTGCGCCGCCAATAGCTGTTGAGGGAAATCCTTTTGCCAATCCTGGCAGAGGAGAAAAAAGAGATGTCGAACACTCGCGCATGGCGCTCGAAGCGGCGCACCCCGGTGCCGAACAGCCGACAGAAACGAAACGGCTTGTTCCTCGATGCGCATCCGGTTTGCCAATGCTGCCGCAACGCCCCGTCGGAAGAAGCGCATCACGATCTGCCGAAGGGCCATCCCGGCCGGTACAAATGGCAGAACATGCGGGCGCTGTGCGAGCCATGCCACGTCGCCCTGCACAAGCGGTGGAGGCTTAACGGGTCGCTGACGATCCGCTTCACCATTTAGGATCCGCCGACGATCGTCATCATCGCAGAGAGCCTGTTGTTACCTGACGGTGGTGACGATCGGACACATCAGCGCTTCGGTTTCAGTCCCAAGGCGATCAATTGTCGAATAGCCTCCGCGCGGGTGGCGATACGGTTCTCAAATCGCCAGTCGTCGATCGCCTTGGCCTCGGTGGCCGTCACCATGATCGGCAAGCGGACGTCCTTTGGCTCCTGATCCATAAGCCGCGGGTATGACAATCGCCCAACTTGCACAAGGTTGTTGACGATGAACGCCGTTGAACATACATAGACACAACTTGTGCAAATTGTGCAAGCGACCGGAAGGGAGGATTAGGCCCCTCCCCCCGGTCTGACCACCACCGTTCTAGGAGAACGATAATGGCTATAAGCACTCTACCGGGCGACGTGCGTCCGGCCAACCCCATGCGCCGGCTGCTCGCCGCGCTGGAGCCCTGGTACGACTGGGGCACCATCAACACATCCCGCATGGACGCCCGCACGGATGCCGAGTGCACCGAGGGCGAGGTGTACTGGTTCGATCTTCAGTGGTTCGGACTTCACCTCGGCTTCCAGATCGGCCGCACGCCGAAGCGGAGGGGCTGATCATGACAGACAGCTACACCATGACGCCGACGGTGAGTGATCCCGTCCAAACCGTCGAAGAGATGACCCTTTCTCTGGAGCGCGTGACTTCCCTGCTCGGCACCAGCAACAGCGACTATATGGATCACATCGTGGGTGGATTGACCACGACGCCATCCCTGCATCGCATCGCCTTCAATGTCTGGTGCATCAACCAGATCGTCGTCGAGAAGCTGAGCGAGATCCACAAGGTGCTCGTCCAAACGGAAAGCGGCTTGCTCGCACTTCGCAATGACGCGGCCCGTTTGCCGGCAGGGAGTGCTGATCGATGACATATCTCATCGCCAGACGCGCACCCGCCAGTGACGCCTGCGTGGCCATCGTTCCGTCGCCTATGTCGCGATCGGCGGTGGGCGCTGCTTCTGATGCAGCGGCCATCGAACAACATTGGGAGGATCGATGCGCCGCCTATCGCGAGTTCGAAGCGGACCCCGATGTCCTCGCCGATAACGAGCGCGCCAACGATTACTGGGACAGGATCGACGTGACCGAGATCGCGATCCTCAACAGCTTGGACACCAGCATCCGCGCCGCCGAACTACGGCTGTGGGTAGCTTGGTCCCATTGTGACGGTCGGAAACGCCCTTCGGTATCGCAAGGTGACGTGCCTGCGCTGATCGCGATCCGGGCAAGCCTCGATTGGCACGAAAAACTGATCTTCGGCGCGATCCTCAACCTGCGCGGGGAGGGCTGAGGATGGAAAGCAACACCACCCGCCGCGGCCTCCTATGTATCGGCACCGCCGCCGCCACGATGGCCGTTCCGCTGATGATAGCCCCTGCTGCGGTAGCCGCCACACCCGACGCCGTCAGCCCCGCCTTGTTCGACCTGATCAGCCAGTTCGACGCCGTGCATGCGAAGATCAATCGGTTTTACGACAACGTGTTCAACCCCGCCGTCGAACGCTCAAACACTATGCGCGCATCTATCCCGCACGTCACGATCCCGCCGTCACCAAACTGGCGAGACGACCAGCTTTTCTGGTCGACAGACAATCGCGTCGGTGTGGCAATGGCGAAGTCGTTGGTGAAGCATGAACCGCGCACCAGTCGGCGTAGCGATGTCGTCTGCGCCCGCAAGCTGATTGCCGCGATCCATCGACGCGATCGTGAAGGCAAGCGCATCGATAAGATTACCGGGCTGGACGCCGCCAACAAACGGGAAGTCGGGATCTACGATCCGTTCACGAAAGCCGAAGCAGCGATATACGCCTTCCCCGTTGCTTCGATGGCGGACTTGAAAGCAAAGCTGGCCTTCATCGAGCGTGACGACGGTATGGACGGCGATGATCTGCTGCCTCTCGTCATCCGGGACGTGGCGCGATTGTCGGGTGGGGAGGCATGACCATGACCACCACCCCCATCCGCAATCTCGTCTTGATGCTAGAAACTGCTCGCCAGCGGCATGAAGCACTGGAGGCAGCCGAGAAGCGAGACGACATCACCCTGGCCGAATGGGCGCCGGCATCGCGCGTATGGAGCCGGCAGCAAGAAGCGCTGACCTCTGCCATCATCGCCGAGCCACCGCAGACGTTTGACGACGTGCTGGCAGTGCTGATCGAACTTACCGTGAGGCACGACGAGATCACCGGGCTTTGCGAAGATGCGACAGAGCGCGAGATCCGAGACCTGCACGAAACGACAGGTGTAGCGGTCAAGAACTGCCTGCTGCGGCTCTGCAAGCTGTTCCGGCCCGACCACGACCTGACCGAAGCGCAGCACCAATCGACGCTCTACCTGACCAAACAAGCCGAACAGTGGCTTCCAACCCTGGGAAGGCGCTGACATGGCAACGCAGATACAGCCCACCTTCGACGCCGCCGCCTGGCTGTCGGCACTGGTTGCGATCGGCGGGGGCTATGCCTTGGCGTCCGGTCGCAAGCTCTGGCTGGTCGTGCAGGACTGTCCGGCCGACGCGCTCACGCCGATCATGGCGCAGATCGTTGGCAGACCCGAACGCGTCGAGGCGGTCCGATGGACGATCGAGCAACGCCAGAATGGGGAGGCTCACCCATGACGCACGACCTGCACATCATCCGCGACGGCCACCCGTTCACGCCGTTGGAACTGGTCATAAAGCTGGGGCGTCCGTCCGCGGCGGTGATCATCGGCGAGCAGATCGACGCGCTGATCGCCACGCTCGACCGGCTGGACGGCGACCCCGACCTCGAAGAGGACGATCCCCCCGGTGGTGACCCGCTCGACTTGGGCGAGGCAGAGGCGGGCAGGCTATTGCCGACCTATGGGATCGATCAGGCCAAGGGCCCAATCAACTTCCGCTCGGCGCTCGACGCATACCTCACGGCTGGAGAAGGACAGGCATGATGTGCACGCAGACCTTCGACGCAGCCGCATGGCTGAGCGATTTCAAGACGGTCGGCGGGACGTTCTCGATTCTGCCGGATGGCGACTGGTTCATCGGGTGGCGGCTGGATCCAAGCCTGAACGACGATGACGCGCGCGCCCTTTTCAACAAGGTGAAGGACAGCCCTGATCGGCTCGAAGCCGTGAAAATGGGCGTCGAGCATGGGTGGGCACGTTGATGGCCCACGCATCGCATACCGAGCGTCCACCCCGTCATCACACAATCGGGTGGCGTCGTGTTCGACGTCGTCCGTGGGCCTGCCAGGGCAAGCAGCCAAACGTGTACGATCAGCTCGATTTTCCGCTCACGGTCAGTCGCGCCGTGCTTGTTCGGTATGCCGCCAGTCTGCTCGATCAGCTGAACGGCAGAGACGGCGATCCGACCAAAGATCAGGAGACAGCATACGACTAGCTTACCTGCGCATAGCCCGCGTCCAGCATCACCCCGGCCACCCGCCGTCCGCAACCGCCGGGCGGCGGGTTCGCCACGTGTGCACCATTTCGGTAAGAGCCTGGCGCTGTCGAACTGGTATGTGGACGCCGACTGGTGGATGCCGATGTATCAGAAGGCGTTCCCGACGTTGGTCTCTGCGGTGGCGGTGCGGGACGACGGGTGGGCGCAGCGCGGCGGCATCGATCGCCTGCTTACGCTGGCGTGCGGGCGGACCTATACGGTGGACGAGAAGGTGCGCACCGCCGACTGGCCGGACGTCTTATTGGAGCGCTGGTCGGACGAGGCGGGTAAGTCGCCGGGCTGGGTGCAGAAGCCGCTCGCATGCGACTTCATCGCCTATGCCTTCGCGCCAGCCGGCACATGCATGTTACTGCCGGTGCCCGCTCTCCAGCGCGCATGGCGTCAGCACGGACGGCAGTGGATCGCAATCTACGGAACGCGACTGGCGCACAATCCGGGTTATGTATCGGTAGGTGTTCCAGTGCCTCGCGGGGTGCTGATGCAAGCGATCGTAGAAGCGATGATCGTATCGTAGGCTGGGTTCAAAGATCGAAACGGGAACAGACGGCAGGGCCGCTTGACTCGTAACATAAATTCTGACTCATCTTGCAGGTCCGATCCGATTCCCGTATATGTTGATAGACCCTGCTCGGTCTGAAACCTCACGCTCTGCGCGGGGTCTGCTGTAGGACCAAGTGGGGTCACTTCTTTTCCATCGCCGCCTTTTTTGTGCGCCCGGGATCGACTTTCGCGTTTGTTGGAACGAAGAGCCAATGGCGATATGGATGGTCAAAGCGCAGGTGTGGCCCGTCTACAATTGCCGTGCTCACGCCCACGTTGAAATTCGGATATAGCCTGAATATTCGTTCTTTTATGGCTTTATAGACCCTCTCTTTCGCCCGCGCTCTTTTGCTCCTTCGCTTTGCTGGAGGAATCGGCTTAGTATGCTTTTCGTTTAGCCTTGATTGCATGCTTCCTAGCACGACGTCTAAAGCTTGAAGAACGTTATGCTTTTTCGAATTTACATCTGTGATGTCTTCGTAAGCGATTTTAAACCCCGCTCGTGACCACTTCGGAAACGTCGACAAGCTGGACATATACAATTTGAACTGCTGAAATTTTTCAGCGTTGGCCGGAACATCGTCCAACAAAAGAGTTGCTGAGGCAGTCTCACCGACATCAACAGAATGCTGCAGGCCAAAAGCATGCTTGATAAATTGATAGTATAATAAAAAATAATCGTTCCCAATCTGATACTCGTCCAAGACGGGTCGATTGCGATTCTGAGTAAACATGATTCTTATTTTCATATCGCCGCGATCGATAATATCGAAAACGGCGTTTACGAAAGATATATATTTATCTGCATACGGCTCTGTTATGCGTTCCCACTTCATTTCTCCTTCAAATATGTTGAGCGCGTCTTTGACGGTCTGCAGCTCAGCTTGCAGTAGCTGCTGCTTAGACGCCTCAATTAACGCTCCGCCATAGAAGTTGGAGTAGAACCGACCCTTATCGTCGGACTCGTCGCAGAAGATTATATAGCGTTTGTGCGGCATGCCCCCGACCCTGCCGCCGTCACCGTCGCTGTCAAGACGCGCGCCGTGGAATGCTTCTAATTAGTTGGCAGACCCGGCAAAGCCCGGATGCTAGCCACCTCGATGCTTACCGATCGCAAACCCGTGCCATCGTGCTGGCACCAGCTATGTCGACGATCCTGCAAGTGCCCGAACGCTGGCCGCCTCGATCTTCACCGAACGCAGGCTTGTCCCCTTCACTCGCACCAGCTTACCTCGGTCGATCAGGTTGTAGACGGTCCCGCGGCAGACGCCCAACATCGCCTCGGTTTCCTTCATGGTGGCGACCAGCGCCGCAGGCGAGATCGCAGCTGGGTCAGGCTGACGGCGGGCGCGCGAAGCGCCCTGCCGGTCAGCATTGACGTCGGCGACTGCCTCGGTCGCCTGCTGGGCGTCCTCGGTCGGGGCAACCGACGCCTTTCGCTTTCTACGGCGCGACACGGTTACGCCGTCGTGATGTGCAATCAACCAGTCGATATGCTTGGCGTTGAAGGTTATGCCGGTGACGACGGCGGCTGGCGCTCCGCCGACCAGATCGGATCCGGCGAGACGGAACGTGCCGCTCGTCCACACGTCAACGTCGACGCCGTCCATGGTCGCACGCTGCCAGAACTCCACGGGCACCTTTGCGCCCCGAACGCATGTGCGTACGCCGCGTGCATCGACGGTCTCGGTCGCCAGCGCGTAACCCTTTACCAGCCCGGCCGCCGCGAAGTCCGCGATGATCGTCGGCGCGTCCTCGATGCCAGCAGCCTCGACGATCTGGACGGCCTTCATCGGCGTGATGGTCGTATGCGCGTTCAAAATTCCACCGCCGCGTGTTGCGTATTCCAACGCGGGTCTATGCCCGCGTAAGGTGAATAAATGGCTTAAGTGATAGTGATAATGCCCACCAATGTTCACGGACGCACACCGGCAAGCAAAACCGAAATGAGGGAACAACTGTGGGGAACGCGCCAGCGTTGGCGGCAATTTCTGCCGTTATTCCAATCGCTTAGCGCTAGGTAAATGGTGCCCAGAAGAGGATCGCGCTGAGGCGCAGGGTTCGGGTCCTCGGGTGAGGTCGAGTTTTCTCCTGCTTTTTCAGTGAGGGCGGGTTCGAGTCCCAGAAGAAGACCCGCACCATCTCGCCTGTCCAGATGCTGGTCAGACGACTTCAGCGAGCCTGTGTTATGATCGGGCATGGTCATGTGCGGGGGCTTCAGACATCTTGGTTGAGCATGGGGGGCAGTGCGAAGATGGCAGCGGCTACGACTGCCCGATCTGCTCGGGGAATGTGTCGCCCGAGTTCATTGAGTGGTTGGATGAGGTCGTGGCGGCATCGGAGGCTCAACCGGGTCAGGTGATGACCTTCGACGAGGCGATTGCCTTCTTCCGCAACTTCGACACCGGATCGCCCGATCCTCAATGAGGTCAGGCCGCTTGGGCCATCTGCTGCTTGAGCCGGTGGACGGTCGCGACACCGACCTTGAGCTTCTTTGCCGTGGCGTTGATGCTGACGCCCTTGGTGAGGGAGCGTTTGATCCGCTCCACCTTCTCGGCATCGAGAGGCGGTCGCCCTGACCGTTTCGTGCTCCGGCTGAGCCCTGCCATGATCCTACTGCGGATCAGTTCACGCTCGAAGTCGGCAAACACGCTGAGCATGCCGAACATGGCGCGTCCGCTGGGAGTCGAGGTGTCGAGCGCCTGCTGGTGGAGGTAGAGGTCCACCCCCTTGGCGTTGATCTCAGTGAGGAAGCCGACGAGGTTCTGGAGGGAGCGTCCGAGCCGGTCCACGGCCCAGCTTGCCACCATGTCGATCTCCCGGCGTGCCACGGCCTTCATCAGGGCGTCATAGCCGGGGCGCTTGTCGCGTCCCTTGGCACCGGAGATGCCGTGGTCGGTGAACTCAGCGACTACCTCCCAGCCGTTGCGCTCAGCGACGGCGACAAGCTCGCGGCGCTGGTTCTCGGTCGTTTGCGAGTCCTGCGAAACCCTCGTGTAAAGTGCGATGCGCTTGGTCATTCCAGAAAGACTCGCTCCAGTTCTGGAATGCGTCAAGCAGTTCATTTAGTTCGATTATTTCTCCATTCCGTGAGACCGTCTCGACTCATTGAGCATGGAGGCACTATGGCGCGCACGCCGATCTTGAACGCGAACCGGATCGTCATCGGCTATATCGAGGAGCAGGGTGGCGGGAAGCAGAAGGCGCTCGACCGCAACGCCATGCTGCTGGGCTATTACGACCCGAGCACCAACAGCACGCTCAATGCGAACCGCATGATGGTGGGCAAGGGCAACCAGTTGTCGTCGCTCATCGATCGAGCGCGGTGACGGCTACACCGCCAGCGTGAACATGGTCTTGTCGATCTGGTCGAGGGGCAGGCGGTTGATGAGGGCGCGCTTGTCGACAGGGTCGATGGGAAGCCATTGCAGGCAATTTTGGATGTCGCCGACGATGACGACGCGGGCGGGTGCGCCGTGCTCACCGGCATACCAGCCCGGATAGATTACTGAGAGGCCGAAGTCCGGGGTGACGGCCTCGATGCAGGCGTGACCCTCGACCTGCACCACATCGCATCGCACGCCCTTGAGGGTGAAGCTTGCGCCGAGTTGGTCGCCGGTCAGCATGAGGTTGATGAGGCTGGGGCAGTCAGTGAGCGAGATGGGCGTGGGCATGCTGATATTTAGTGGGCAGCGGGGGTCATCGCCCCAAGAGACGCTGCCGCCATTCCTTCCGCAACACTTCCCGCTCGGCAAGCAAGACGAGCTTCTGCTCATGCGCGACCTGCGCCAATCTGGCCTGTTCAGCCTGTTGAGCGGCAATATATTCAGGAGACCGCATCCGTGCTTCTTCAGCCGCCAGCCGGATAGCGCGCTTCTGCTGAGCGTGCTTGCGATGCTCAGCATGTGCGGCCAGTTCTGCTGCGCGTTTTGCCTTCGCAGCTTGTTTTGCGGCCTGCTTCGCCTGCTGTTTGTCGCGTGCCGCCGCTCGCTGACGGGTTCGCTCATCTGCACGCCGCTTCTCTGAAGCCGCAAGTTGACGCCGTTGCTCTTTCGTAAGCTCACTGAGTTTCAGATGCTTGGTGTCAGGTGTGACGAAATCTGCGACCTGTTGCACCCGTGCCGGGTCCGCTTCGTAGAAGCCGCCCTTCAGCCAATCCAGCTTCGCCATTACGCCCCCTCAGCACGGCAGCATCAAACAGCCTCGTTCCCAAATCAACTGCTTTGCGAAACAGCTCCACAACTCTCAGCCGAGATGGTTTGCGAACACGGTTTTCCGCCCCCAACGCTCAATGAGCATCACCGGTGTTTGCGAAATGGGGCGGAAGGGGGATTTCAAGAGCCTAAATACGGGGGAAGCACGGAGGGCAGAATGGGCTGGAGGCATTACGAGGCGCGGCAATCGGGTGACTGTGAGGCGACGGACGAGCAGGGAACATCGCTGCTGCGCTACGACATGGGCATCGTTGAGACTGGCCGCAGCAGGGTGTTCGCGGGTCATTTTATCCGGCTCATGTTGACCGATCACGAGCCGATCACCGGCGAGGATGAGCACTCGCTTCGCGCAGCCTTGTGGCGACTGGCCCGCAACATCGAGCCACTCGGCCTCACCCTTAACTGCGTCGGCCTGAACGCCCAGTTCAATGAGAGCGGGCTCAGCATGGATACGGGGTGGGGATATTGGGGGCCTCATAGCGACCCCGTGCACATGATGGACCCGCTGCCCTCGGCGCGCGAGTCCCCGGATGATCTTAATCAGATGATCCGCGAAGCCGTTGACGGAATGCGGATCGGCCACGACCTCACGCTTGGACGGGCTGCTGATTAGCCCGCGCGCGCAGCGCCTCGTAAAGCTGAGCAGGGCCGAGCAGCACCTCCTTCAGCCCTTCGCGCACCTTCGATGAGTCCAGTGCCTGCTTGCTCAGTGAGGAGTGCGCCTCGAACGCTTCGATGATGGCGTTCATCAACTCATCCCTGAGTGTTGGTGAGTTGTCGAACTGGGCCTTGGTGTTGTTCGTCGCCTGCGTGACCAGCGCCTCGGATTCGAGCATCTTGTCGCGCAGCGTCGTGACATAGCTCAGTTGGTCGCCGTCCGTGGTGTCGGCACCGAACAGGTCATTCACCCGCTCAATGATCTCGGCGAGAAGCGCCTTCTCCTTCTCCTGCACCAAGCCTGATCCCACCCCGGTCATCGGGCTTAACTTGCTCTCGTCGAAACCGGAGACATCGAGACGCCGCTGCCCCTCATTCTTGAGATTGTGGTGGGTGAGCACAACCTTGGACAAGTCCACCCCCTCGCGCTCACGGCCGAACTCCAGCAGCGGCATCAGGCGCTTGAAGAACAGGAAGCGCTTCTCAACTGAGGTGCTGGCGTAATCGAAAATCTGGGACAGGAAGCTGTAGGCTCGCTGGTAAGCAGCCATATCGTTCTTGAACAGGACGAGCGCGTTGATTTCGTCCTGAGCATCGGCCGCACTGGCGGCGTCCTCGCCATCACGCGCGCTGCGCAGCCGTTCCTGCGCGGCCTTGAATCGCCTCAGCAGCCGATCAGCCACCGGCTCGATCGCGGCAATGAGGTCACCCTGTTTGGCGCGCGGGTCCATCTCGACAGTGGCAACGCGATCAACCTCGAACTCATCATAATGGCCGCTGGCGTCCAGCTTCGCCTTGAGGTCGAGCACGATGTTGGGATCAGTGACGCCCTCAAGCTCGGCCGTATCGTAGTAGGTGCGGAAGGCAGTGAGGATGTCCTCGGACGAGTTCACGAAGTCGAGGACATAGGTGGTGTCCTTGCCCGGATGCGCACGGTTGAGACGAGAGAGCGTCTGCACCGCCTGAATGCCCGCCAGCCGTCGATCGACATACATGCCGGACAGCAGCGGCTGATCGAACCCGGTCTGGAACTTGTTCGCGACGAGCAGCAGGTGGAACTCCTCACTCGCGAAGGCATCGCGAATGTCGCGGCCCTTGAGTCCCGGATTGAGCGACGCACTGCTCTCAGTGACCGGATCACCGCCTGACTCAGGATCGTTCACCTCACCTGAGAAGGCGACCAGCGTTCCGAGGCCATAGCCCTGCGATTTAATGTAGCTGTCGATCGCCAGCTTCCAACGCACCGCCTCAACACGACTTCCGAGCACCACCATCGCCTTGGCCTTTCCGTCGAGCAGCGGCTGAACATTCTCGCGGAAATGCTCGACGACGATCTGCACCTTCTGAGCGATGTTGTAGGGGTGAAGGCGCACCCAGCGCATGATGCCCTTGAGCGCCGTGCTGCGCTCAACCTCCCGGTCGTCCCATTCCTGTCCCTCGTTGGCGAGGCGGAACGCGAGCCGGTAAGGCGTGTAGTTCTTGAGCACATCGAGGATGAAGCCTTCCTCGATCGCCTGCCTCATTGAGTAGACATGGAACGCGGCGGGCAGATTAGCGGGGCCGGGTGGCTGATCCGGCTGCGGCCTGCGTCCGAACAGTTCGAGGGTCTTAGCCTTCGGTGTCGCAGTGAAGGCGACATAGGTGACCCCGCTCTCACCCGCGCGTGCCGCCATCTGGGCGGCGAGAATGTCTTCATTGCCGATCTCGCCGCCATCCTGAAGGTCGGCGATTTCCTCGGGCGAAAGAAGCTCCTTGAGCTTCTTGGCGGCCTCACCGGTCTGCGAGCTATGCGCCTCATCGGCAATAACCGCGAAGCGCTTGCCCTCAGTGGCGGCAAGATCGCGCACGGCGTCGAGCGCGAAGGGGAAGGTCTGGATGGTGCAGACGATGATCTTCTTGCCCTGAGCGAGGGCGTCGGCAAGTTGGCCGCTCTTTGCCCCGCCCTCACTGCGGATCGTCGCTACAACGCCTGTGGTGCGCTCAAATCCGAACAGGGCGTCCTGAAGCTGAGCGTCAATAACATTGCGGTCAGAGACGACGATCACCGTCGAGAACAGCTTGTCGTTCGCCTCAGTGTGAAGGTCAGCGAGGAAGTGCGCCGCCCACGCGATCGAGTTGGTCTTGCCCGATCCCGCTGAGTGCTGGATCAGATATTTGCCACCCGCGCCCTCGGCGCGCACTGCGGCACGCAGCTTCCGGGTAGCATCAAGCTGGTGGTAGCGCGGGAAGATGGTGCTGCGGATTGCGCGTTTCGCATCCCGCTGAGCCACGAGGTAGCGGCCAATGATCTCCAGCCAGCTTTCACGCTCCCACACTTCTTCCCAGAGGTAGGCGGTGCGGTGCCCGTGCTCATTGACCGGATTGCCCGCGCCGCCTTCATTCCCCTTATTGAACGGAAGAAAGCGCGTCGCGCCTCCTGCCAGCTTCGTCGTCATATGGACTTCGCTGTTGCTCACGGCGAAGTGGACGAGCGCGCCGTTGGGGAAGGAGAGCAGCGGCTCAGCATTTTGTCCCTTCGGGCGGGGCAGGCGGTCGAAGCGATATTGATCGATGGCGTCGGCGATCGACTGCGTGAAGTCGGTCTTGAGTTCGACCGTCGCGACGGGAATGCCGTTGAGGAACAGCCCCAAATCGATGCAGTTCTCGTTCGTGGTCGAGTAGCGAAGTTGGCGGACGACCCGCAGCCGGTTCGACCGGTAAGCGGCAATGATGTCCGGGTTCACGCCCATGGCGGGCTTGAACTGAGCCAACTGAATCATGCCGCGCACGCCGACCATTTCGACGCCATGGCGGATCACATCGAGCGTGCCGCGATCGTCGATCTGCTTGCGCACGCGATCCAGCAGCGTCGCCTCAGCGCCTGTGCCGTGGCTGCGGCTCAGCGACTCCCATGCCTTCGGCTGAGTCTGCTGCACCCATGCGATGAGGTCGGGCGGAAACAGCGCCCGGGGGCGGTCGTAGAGCGCCGCGCTGCTGGGATCGTAGAGCCACCCATGCGCGCCGAGGTGGCCGGAGATTTCGTCCTCGAAGCGGACTTCCTTGTGGATGCTCATGCCGTCGCTCGCACGGGCGCAGCGACCTGACGGGCTTCCCAGTCCTTGTAGGTCAGCCCACCATCAGTGGTGCGCCAATCAAGTTGGCCGTTCGATGCCCTGCCGTTGACCGCCGCCGCTGCGGCACTGGGGCTACGAAAGGCGTAGTCCTGCGTGAAGACGCAGTGCTCGCCCTCCTCGGTGAGAACGCCAGATCGGCGTAGCTCCGCGTAAAGGGTGGCGTAGGTGTGATGATCAAGGCCGGTCCATTCGAGCCTGCTCATTGAGCCCGCCTCCACGACGAACTCACCGTCAGTAAGCACGGCGGACGCACGCAGGCCGTGCTTGCGCGACTCCAACACAAAGCGCGTTGCGCGAGCGCCGACTTCCTGCGGACCGGTGAGCGTCCGCACCGGCGCGGCAGATGTGGCGGGCCTTGCCGATCGGGCGCGTTGGATGAACATGTCCACGCGCACGGCTGGGAGCACGATCAGCAGGTTTTCGAGGAATGCTTCCATCTTGGCGATGTCGGCCTCACTGAGGATCGGCAGCACCGGCGCGGTGAGATTGTTGAGCGGCGTGTGCCCGATGCTCTTGGCGTAGCTGACCAGACGCGCTTCGAGGTAGCGCACATGCGCCTTGTTGAGTTTGTTCGCCGACGCGGTGACCAGCACCGCGCTGGTCCACCACTCCTTCTTCACATCGTGCTGCCGGATGCGAGCGCCGATGTCCTCGCCTTCACCGATGTAGGCGAGCGGTTCCCCCTCCTGATCGCCAAGCAGCATGTAGACGCCCGCATAGCCTGCCTCAGCACGCGCCAGCGCAGCGCTCAACTGAGTGCGCGGGAACATCAGCACATGGCCCGTCCAGTTGAACAACTCGGCCGTGACCATGCCATCCGGGCGACCGTCGATGTAATAAAGCTCCAAGGAGCGGCCGACTGCTGGGCTCATGCGAATAGCCTTCCGGTGGCGATCTTAGGCCCGGTGCCGGTGGGCACGACGCCGTGCCGACGCATCCAGCCCAGCCACTCAGGAAGCTCATCGCGGCGAAACTTCCTCGGCTTTTCGGGGTGCCAGTCGTTGAGAAACCCAGAGATAATGTCCTCGTCGGTGGGTGACGCCCCCTCAATGAGGGCATCGTTCCACACGCCATAGAGCGTCGCCACGGCCTCAGCGCCCTTGGTAGTAAGCGCCGCGAAGTCCGCGATCAGCTTGTCGAGCTTGGCCGTGCGATCTGCGCCGAGCCAGTCGGCAAGCTCTTTCCGATGTGCGCCGCGCTGCTGACCGGGACAATAACTTACGGCGGTGCCGGTCCCACCCGCCTGATCGACGGTCACGCCAGCGATGCTTTGCGCGCCGCTCTCCATCTCATCGATCATAGCCCGATCAAGCGGGCCAGCGGCTTCGCGCGTGTAGGAGCCCGCAAGCTCACTGACGCCAACATGCGTCTCAGTAAGGAAAGCGATTTTCTGAAGCTTAACGCGGCCGAAGGTCGCCTGATGCGCGGAGCGTTCAATGATCTCGGCGGCGATAAGACCGCGCGCATGTGCGCGGTCTATTGAAAAGGGCTGCACCTTAGCGGACTGGCGAACATCGATCTTGCCAGTGACGGCGGCGGAAATGAGGGCCGCGCGACGCTCTCGGAGGAGCGAGATATTTGCCTCGCAGGCGTCATCAAGAGCGTCGAGGGAAGCCAGCGAAGTTTGAACCTCCGCCGCTATCTTGACCTGCTCCGCGAACGGGGGGAGTGGAATCCGAAAAGCCTCGATGTCTGGCATGTAGATGGTCTGATGAGTTGAACCCATCATCAATCGCGCGAACTCTTGACGCATGGCCTGTAAAACGATCAGCAGGAACTCGGCACAAAGCTCTGAGCCACATATCCAAGCTGCGAAGTCCTGAGAGACTGCAAGATCAATATCTATGATTCCCGCAAAACCCACGGAAGCCGTTCTCGACAGGATTATAGTTCCGGCGGGCAGCAGGCGCGCGGCTGAGTTCGCCATCCCGATCTCACTGATGTGCTGGGTGGTAGCGAGCACCCTCGGAGAACGACCACTCCTGAGTTGATTGACATCAGCGAGTGTGAACCACGGGATAACGCACTCTTCTTCAACCCAGTATTCCGGGCGCTGACGGCTTGGCGTATGGCCGCTTTCAAGTCGAGCGACTGCGGTCAGCTTGCGGACGCCCCAATGCGCGGGCACTTGGCCGAGCCATTCGATCCCGCTGTCCTTCATAGGCGCGTCGGCATTGAGGCCGTTGGTGACGGCGTGGCAGATGACGGCTTGCCGCTTCTCCTTTAGCAGAGCGACCAAGCGCTGCTGCTCTTCAATGAGCGCGTCGATATTAGTAGTTTCGCGGTCAAGGAACTCAATGAGCGATGTAAGTCCAGACTCAGTGGGTGGTAGTGCCACTCTGATATCAAGGACTTGCCTCGAACTGAGGTGCTTCACGGTTGTGGCATAGGTGAGATCATTGATCAGGCGGAGGGGGATAGGAAGAGTATGTTCCAGCATTCTGAGAATGTTTGCGTCACCCCGAAGGCAGCAAACTCGCTGGTTTAACAAGGCAGGGCCTTGTCCCAGCCATCTCCCCACATTGAAGTCGCCATCCATGCCGATGAGCAGGTCTTTGTCGGAGACGAGCACGGCTTCCACGACATCGCCGTCGAAGCGGACCGCTGCCTCCTGCGCATTCAGGTCGCGAATCCGTATCAACGGAAGTCCATCGTCCGGGCTGAACCGACCGGCGTCGAAGGGGTAGCCGTTTACAAGGCTGATAAGTTCGCGGAGCCGTCTTACCTGCCAATCGAGGGGCACGTCACCCAGCCACTCAACACCGGAATGCTTATAGCTCGGGTAGGCCGGAAAGCTCACGCCGCCAGCCCTTCCAGCATGCCCTTGATCCGGTCAGTCACGGCCTCCAGTTCGGCATCGATCTCAGCGAGCGGGCGCGGTGGCTCAAACACATAGAAGTGGCGGGTGAATGGGATTTCGTAGCCCGTCTTCGTCTTGTCGTGGTCGATCCAAGCATCCTCAGCGTGGGGCAGCACCTCGCGCGCGAAGTAGCTCTCGATGTCCTCACTGAGCGGCACATTCTCCGTGTCACGCAGGGCGCTGTCCGACTGCGGCTTGCCCTTGGTCTTGCCGCGCTGACCCAGCACGACCTTACCAGCCTCGTCGCGCAGCGGGCGCTCGACGGTGATGGTGCGATAACCAAATGCGCTGTTCGGGAAGATGCGCGACAGCGGTGCGAGCTTCACCTTGCCACCCTCGGACGCTGAGGGCACCGGCTGGCCCTCAATCACCACCTTACGGCCCACTTCCTTGCCATCTGTGTCAAAGCTGGTGGCGAGCCGCGCTTCACTGAACCCACCGAACAGCTTGGTCACGGTCGCGATATGCTCGTCGGACATCTCCTTGCGCTTCGAGCCCAAGGATTTGCGCATCCTGCGCCACATTGAGGTGGCATCGATCAACTGGACCTTGCCCCGTCGAGCATTCGGCTTCCGGTTTGAGATGATCCAGATATAGGTGGAGATGCCGGTGTTGTAGAACATGTCGGTGGGCAGCGCGACGATCGCCTCAACGAGGTCGTTCTCCAGCACATAACGGCGGATTTCGCTCTCCCCGCTGCCTGCGCCACCGGTGAACAGAGGGGAGCCGTTCAAAACGATGCCGAACCGGCACCCGCCCTCATTGAGCGGGCGCATCTTCGACAGCAGGTGCATGAGGAACAGAAGCGATCCATCGGACACGCGCGGCAGACCGGGGCCGAAGCGGCCGTCATAGCCCTTCTGCTCGTGCTCAACGCGGACCTGCTTCTCGACCTTCTTCCACTCGACGCCGAACGGCGGGTTGCTGAGCATGTAGTCGAAGGTGCGGCCGGGATGGCCGTCCTCCGACAGCGTGTTGCCGGGGGCGATATTCTCAATGGCCTGCCCCTTGATGAGCATGTCAGCCTTACAGATCGCATAGGACTCAGGGTTTAGTTCCTGCCCGAACATGGTCAGGTGCCCCTGCGGGTTGTGCTCAGTGAGATACTCGCCCGCGATCGACAGCATGCCACCCGTGCCCGCCGTGGGGTCATAGATGGTGCGCACGATCCCCGGCTTGGTCAGCGCGTCGTCGTCCTCCACGAACAGCAGGTTGACCATGAGGCGGATCACCTCACGGGGCGTGAAGTGCTCACCGGCTGTCTCATTCGAGATTTCAGCAAACTTGCGGATCAACTCCTCAAACACGCCGCCCATCGCTGCGTTGTCCACCCGGTTTGGGTGAAGGTCGATGCCCGCAAACTTCTCCGTCACCTGATAAAGCAGCCCGGTCTTCGCGAGCCGGTCGATCTGGGCGTGGAACTCGAACTGCTCGAAGATGTCGCGCACCGAAGGAGAGAAGCCCGCGACATAACGGACGAGGTTAGCGCGGATGTTGTCCTGATCGCCCATCAGCTTGCTGAGGTCGAGCGCATCGGTGTTGTAGAAGCCCTGCTTGGCGGTGCGCAGCAGGAAGGGTTCAGGGTTGATCCCCATGGCCGTTTTGGCCGAAAGCTCAGCGAGAACAGCGGCCTTGGTCGGCTCCAGCACGCAGTCAAGGCGGCGCAGCACGGTGAACGGCAGGATCACCCGCCCATATTCGGACTGCCGGTAATCCCCTCTCAGCAGGTCGGCGACAGACCAGATAAACGACGCAAGTGCTTGATGATTCACGATCCACCCCAATCCGACGCAGAGGGGTAGCACATTTGCCTATTCCAGAAATCCAGAAACGGAATGAGTCAATGGCTTCGTAGGCTCGGAGAGCCGAGCAGGCTCGGCTGCTGCTTCTCACTGATCGCGCATTCGTTCCTTATGCGCATCAGCAATCGCAGCGTTATAGAAACGGGTTCATTGAATCAGGTCTGGATCAATCAACCTCGGGAAGAAGATACAGCACTATCTCCCCCCGCACCTGAACAGACTTACACAAAGGACATCGCGTGATGTCCGCGCTCGTTGAGAGCGATGCTGCCCAGATGCGGGGGATAGGTGGTTCATCAACCTGCGGGTGTCTGAAACTGTGCGTCGCGGCTTCGGGTCTTTACGCCCAGCAGGTGGTCGCCCGGACCCTGCATTCGCCAGCGCCTATCAAGATGCGCTCCCCGGCAGAGCGAGTGCTGACTTCGGGGGACATCTTCGACGGTTATATCGGTAAGGATAAGCGATTGAGCCGCGCACGCCATTAACTCCGCGCCTGCTCAATCCGGGGAGGTGTCAGCTAACGACATGGCTCCCCGTCTTGTGCTGGGGCTGTGTTTGACTTCGCACCCCGCGACGACCGTTGTCCGCTTCAACACGCGACCGGGCTCTTATCCGATCGTTCTTCCACTCCCGTCGCGCGGCCTCATCGCTTTCAGTGAGGGAGCGGGCCTATGTCCGGGGCAGTTTTTGAGCGGGCCACTCTCTTGGCCGTTGCCGACCGCCCTGCGAAATGTTCATCCTTATTTATCATGGGGGCGCGCCCACCGCATTATTCATCTTCAGTGGCGAGACGCCCCAGAGCCATTTCGCCAACTCCGGGACGCTCGCGGTATTTAGGCTTCAATGATCAGTTTGCGCGGCGATAGGCGACGCGACCCTGATGATCCCGCCCTTCCTCGGCATTGCCAGCAACGGCCACGCGCTCGGCGGCAAAGCGAATGGTGCCCTCGCTGCCTTTGAAGCCGAGGCGCTGCGCCTGCCGGAATAGGGCGCTTACGCACTTCAACTCGTTCGTGAGCAGGCTGAGGACGAGGTTGTCGGTTTCGGCACCGCGAGGCTTCACTGCGACCACGCGGGTGCGCCGTCGTGATGGGGCGAGAGCGGCGACCTTCCGCACAGCTTTCGGTCGCGCCGTGGCATTGTCATTCACGGACGGAGCCATGGGGTTGGTGTTCGGCGTCGATCCTCGGATCATGGCTGTGACGGCATCGAGCATGCGCATTCCGACTTCCTGCTCTTTCTTCGCCGCCTGCTCAGCGGCGAACGCCTTACGCGACCGCTCAGCAGATTTCAGTGCCTGCTGGGCCGTCTCCACCTGCGCCCGGAGTGCTGCGATCTGAGCGTCGCGCTGAGCGACGACCCCGAGTAGTTCGTTAGAGCGGCCGAGGATGTGCCCCAGCCCGCCGAACTTGGCCGCGTTCTGATGCAGGATGCGGAAACCAGCTACAGCTGCGTCCTCACTGGCGTTCGCGTTGAGGATGGCGTTAACGATTTGGTCAGTGTTCGTGATCTTCATGGGAAAGCCCCTTGGTTGAGTGTCTTGCCAAGGGGTGCGCACCTCGTTGACGCAGAACCATGTAGCTGGGCCGAACCTGATTCGGGGAAAGTGCACATTTGGTGTCAGATGGCTCGTAGACCCAATCACCGCCTGAGCGACGCTGAACGCTACAAGGGCCAGATCGCAAGCAGGGCGAGTGCGAATCAGAATGCCGCCACTCGGAGAACGGGCTGGCTCATCGACGCGGCCGACTACATTCTCGCGTGGCGGCTCGAAGGAAATGAGGGTGATCCGCCTGTTTCCGCGCTGCGCAGGTTCCTCGCTGATCGTGGATGGACCTCCGAGCGCGGGAAGCAGGTCAGCAGGGCGGAAGTCGATCGCATGCTGGAGAGTGTCGACCCAGCCAAGTCGGGCATCCCGAGAAGCAAAGGCGAATGGGAGGCTTTCAGGGAAGGCTTCCTGACGATCCCAAACGGTGAGATCATGAGTGTAGCAATCCAGTCACAAGATTGGCTTGAGTTTCAGCAGGCTCAGAAGGACGGTTGGAAGCCTTCGTGGCGCGGCCGCACCCTCAGCGAAACGGACGAAGAAGAGGACGCTGAGCGTTTGAGGGAAGCGCTCGCACGACCTGTCATCAAACGGCCTCGCTCTTTTGGATGACTCGACCTTCCGCCCCATTCCGCAAACACCGGTGATGCTCATTGAGCGTTGGGGGCGGAAAACCGTGTTCGCAAACCATCTCGGCT
>Ga0160428_1001295_pt1 | contig 19746 bp, 16 predicted proteins | sample SolpanmetagenomM_FD_108198 | JGI IMG/M metagenome (GOLD analysis project Ga0160428, IMG submission 108198) | Solar panel surface microbial communities from Lawrence Berkeley National Laboratory, California, USA - M | ecosystem: Engineered > Built environment > Solar panel > Unclassified ... | reverse complement strand
TTCTTGCGCTCTGGCCATAGGGGAGTGAGTAGCTATTCGGTTGCGTGGCGTTGGGAGGCTCCCACCGGGTGGCAACTAACTAGGTTATAACCACCTCGCACCGGAATAAGTCCCGAATTTACTCCTTATTTTTCGAAAAAGCTAGTGACCTCGCGGCTGGCCCCGGCGGGCAGGTCGCCGAGCAGCACCTCGCCCACGCGCACGCGCACCAGCCGCAGAGTAGCAAAACCCACGGTAGCCGTCATTTTGCGCACCTGCCGGTACTTGCCCTCCGTCACGATAATGGCTACCCAGCTGGTGGGCCCGTGGCGCTCGTCGCGGATGCGCCGGCCGCGGGGGGGTAGGGCGGGCGCCTCGGCCAGCAGGCGCGCCTGGCAGGGCAGCGTGCGGTAGGCCACGCCGTGAATGCTGATATCGACGCCGCCTTGCAGCTGCGCCAGTGCTGCGGGCGTGAGCAGGCCATCTACCTGGGCGTAGTATTCTTTTTCGACGTGGCGGCCGCGCACCTGCTCGCTCACCCGGCCGTCGGTGGTGAGTAGCAGCAGGCCCTCGCTGTCTTCATCGAGCCGGCCAATGGCCATGGTGCCGGCCGGAAAATCGCCCAGCTCGCCCAAAAAGTGCTTCTTTTTTACCTCCTTAGCAAACTCGCTGGTAAACTGGCTGAGGTAGCCCCAGGGCTTGTGCAGCACGAAGTGGCGGTGGGCCGGGGGGGTAGGGGCTGGCAAAGCAGCAGGGCATAGATCGGGCACAGCGCAGGGGAAAGCGAATGCAAAGAACCGTATTTTTTAGTAAAACTCATGCTGCTAGTAACCTGGACTGTTTTCGGCCGTTAAGCTGAGCCGTTTACTGCCTTTCCTTATCCACAACTACCATGTCTGATAAACCCTCTATTTTCCCGCCCCAGCACCAGGATGCGGGCGCCGGCAAGCCCGGCCTCGAATACAAGATGACCCCCGAGCCCGAGTACATTCGCGAAGGCTACAAAGGGGCTGAAAAGCTCAAAAACAAAATTGCTCTCATCACGGGCGGCGACTCGGGCATAGGCCGGGCCGTGGCCGTGCACTTTGCCCGCGAAGGCGCCGATGTGGCCGTTTCGTATTTCCCTACCGAGCAGCAAGATGCTGAGAAAGTGCAGCAACTCGTGCAGGCCGAAGGCCGCCGCTGCCTGCTGCTGCCCGGCGACCTGAAGGTGCCCGCTTTTTGCGATGAAGTGGTGGCCCGCACCGTGGCCGAATACGGCCAGCTCGACATCGTGGTAAATAACGCCGCCGAGCAAAACTGGCACGATTCGCTGGAAGAAATCACCAACGAGGAGCTCGACAGCATCTTCAACCTCAATATTATCGCGCAGTTCCGCATTGTGCGCTCGGCCCTAAAGCACCTCAAAGAAGGCGCGGCCATCATCAATACTACCTCGGTGAACGCCTACAAAGGCAACGAGGCGCTGCTCGACTACACCTCCACCAAGGGTGCCATCGAGGCGTTCACGCGGGCCTTGTCGCTGCAGCTCATCAAGAAGGGCATCCGGGTAAACTCGGTAGCGCCGGGCCCCATCTGGACGCCGTTTGTGCCGGGGGTAGGGCTGCTCAAGCTGCCGCTTTTCGGCCACGATGTGCCGATGGGCCGCGCCGGCCAGCCCTCCGAAGTGGCCCCGGCCTATGTGTTTCTGGCATCGGAAGATGCGTCATACTTCTCGGGCCAAACGCTGCACCCCAACGGCGGCTCGGTGGTGAACGCGTAAGCACTGCTGCCCAAATGCTTTGTTGCCAGCTTCTTAGTCGGGAGCTGGCAACATCGTTTTCGGCCCACGCGTAAGAGGCCACTGCGGCAAAGAAACCACCGCCTTAATGCGCTTTAAGCTTATGACTACCAAATTCATCCTGCTGGCCACGGCCGCTACGTTTGCCTTTGCTTCCTGCTCGCAGGAGAAGAAAGCCGAGACTACCGAAACGACCACCGTGCCCAGCGGCACCGAAACCACGACCACCACTACCGCGGTAGACACCGCCGGCTACCGCAGCGGCGCCGACCAGCTGGCCACCCAGGTAGCTGCCGACGTGCGCGCGACCGACGCGGCCGCCAAAGCCCGCCTCCAGCAGATATACTACAACCGGGGCCGCGCCCTGCGCGACGCCGACAACCGCTACCTGACCGATACCACCGGCCGCTACGCCACCGTGCGCGACATCAACGACCAGACTACTCGCGAGGTGAAAACGGTAGTGACTGACCCCACCGCCTACCGCACTTATACCGACAACCAGGGCAACTACTACGCTGGCCCTTACAGCGCTAGCACGACTACTACCACGACCACCACCACTACTACTCCCGCCGCTAAGCCAAGCCTCGGCGCCCGCGTAGGCCAAGGCTCAGGCATCAAAAAGCTGGAGAACAACGACGACGACCACAAAGTGAAATACGAGAATGGCGCCAAAATCAAGCGTAGCGATGACGGCTCGCTGAAAATCAAGCGCGCCGACGGCACCAAGATTAAAATCGACGAGCACGGCAACCGTACCGTGAAAAAAGGCTTGTTTTAGGCCTGCCTATTGCCGACTAGTAAGGCCCGTTTCCTGCCCGGAAACGGGCCTTTTTGCGGGGGTAGGGGCAAGCATCGCCGCCCCGCTTGCTAGTAGAAGATTGAGCCGCTGGGCTGTATCTTTCAATGCGTTAGCTGCCTGCGGCCGGTCCGTAGCTAGCTAGCTCTTGTTCCTGGTTATGTCTACTTTCGTTTCCCCGCCGGCTTCGCTGCCGCTTGCCTCTCTACCAACTGTGCCCAACCGCTTCGCCGCGCAATTTGCCGCCTTGCAGGCCAATGCGCCAGCGCTGCGGGCCGAGACTGTGGCTACCCGCCGCCACCGACTAGACCGGCTGGCCGGCTGGCTCACCGCTAACCGCACGGCCATTCAAGAAGCGCTTTTTCAGGATTTTAAGAAGCCGCCCGAGGAAACAGACCTCACCGAAATTTGGCCGGCGCTTACGGAGATTCGCCACAGCCGCCGCCATCTCAAAAAATGGTTGGCTCGGCGCCGGGTGGGCACGCCACTGGCGCTGGCCGGCACGCGCGGCTGGGTGCAGGTCGAGCCCAAAGGCGTGGTGCTCATCATCGCGCCCTGGAACTACCCATTTTACCTGGCCCTCGACCCGCTGGCCTCGGCCCTGGCAGCTGGCAATGCGGTGGTAATCAAGCCCGCTGAGCAAACGCCTGCCACCGCTGCCCTGCTGCGCCGCATGGCTGAAGCCTTGTTCAGTCCCGACGAAGTGCTGGTGCTAGAGGGGGGTAGGGAGGTGGCCACCGAACTGCTACGCCTGCCCTGGAACCATATTTTCTTCACTGGCTCGCCCCAGGTGGGCAGAATTGTGATGCGCGCCGCTGCCGAGCACCTCAGCGGCGTCACGCTGGAGCTAGGCGGTAAGAGCCCAGCCATTGTAGACGAAACCGCCAACCTGCGCGATGCGGCCGAGAAAATCGTGTGGGGCAAATTTTTGAACGCTGGCCAAACCTGCGTGGCGCCTGACTACCTGCTGGTGCACGCCAGCGTGCGCGACGCGCTGCTAGTCGAGCTGCGCCAGGTCATCGGCCGCTACTACGGCCGCGATAATGAGGCGATTAAGGCATCTAAATCTTTCGCCCGCATCGTCAACGAGCACCACTTTGCTCGCTTGGCCGCCCTGCTCGAAGATGCCGAGGCGCGTGGCGCCACCGTGGCCCAGGGAGGCAGCTTCGACGAGCACCAGCGCTACCTCGAGCCCACCATCCTCACCGATGTGCCTGCCGGCGCTGCCATTCTCGAAGAGGAAATATTTGGCCCCATATTGCCTGTGCTCACGTTTGAAGAGCTCGCCGAAACAGCCGCCTACATCAACGCCCGCCCCCGGCCGCTGGCGCAGTACGTATTCACCACCAGCCCGACCCACCGCCGCTACCTGCTTGGGAGCATCGCGGCCGGTGGTGCGGCCGTTAACGAAACAATTATTCAGCTGGCGCACCCCGATTTGCCGTTTGGCGGCGTCGGCAACAGTGGCCTGGGCCGGGCCCACGGCCACGCGGGCTTTCTGGCCTTCAGCAACGAGAAAGCTGTGCTGCAGCAGCGCGTAGGCTTCACCGGCATTAAGCCCTTTTACCCACCCTACACTGGCCGGGTGCGCCGTCTGCTGGGCCTGCTTTTGAAATATCTGTAGGGGGTAGGGCCAGCCCCGCTGCCTCTTGGCAACTTGTGGAGTAGGGTGCCAGCTGCCGCGACCGATGCAGCTATTTATTTTTTCAGCATCTCAGCCTGAATCTGAGCGCGCTTCACCTGCATCTCGCGGTAGGCAGTGGGCCCGAGTATCTGGCGCAGCTCTTTATCGGAAGCCGCGTTGATGCGGGTAAGGGCCGCGGTGAGCTGCGCCGACTGGGCGGGGTGCTGCTGACGGGCCGCATTGGCCTGCTCCACGGTCGAGTTGAGCACCTGGCGCACTTTGCCGGTTTGGTCGGGGCGCAGGTGCAGCACGGTAGTCATGGCATCGGCGAGGTCGCGGGCGGCGGTAGGCGGGGTAGGCGAGTCGGGTGTGCGCACAGTTTCGACTACGGGCGGGCCAGGCGCCGCATCGCGGTGGCGGTGAAAAATGGAGCAGCTAGAAGCTGCCAAGCTCAAGGTCAGGGCTGAAAGAAAGAGGCGTGTGGGAGTCATAAATCTTAGGAAGAGCGAAAGAAAGAGTCGGTGCCGTAGGATTACGGAGAAAACCTTCCTTAGGTAAACCCAAGCCTAATTTTAGTAGCCTGCGCACAGCAAAACCGGGTACTACGAAGTGCTTCGTAATATATACGAAACATTTCGTAGTACCCGGTTTTATCGGCTAAGATATTGGGTGAGCGCCGAAATGCACCGAATTACGCCGCTAGTAGGCGGCTCATCACGCATTCCTGCTCTAAATCAAGCGCAATTTGGGCCAGCATGTCCTCCAAGAGTTTCGCCACCGCATCGACCAGTGCCAGCAGTGGCGCCAGCATAAACGGCTCGTCCCATTTATCGAGCTTCTCGACGGGGGGTAGGACCTGCCAAGCGTTGAGGTGCTGCAAGCTGGGCTTGAGGGTGTGAACCGTTGTTTTTAGGCGCGCCAGGTCAGCTTCGTCCAGGCTGCGGCGTAGGTCGAGCAAGGCTTCCTCGCAGCTCTCCACAAAGGTGTGGAGCATCGATACCACAAATTCAGCGTCGCCCTGCCCGGCCTTCAGCAAGTCGTCGATGCTGTAGAGGCTCAGGGGCAGCCGCGCCACGTCGGCGGGCTCCGTTGCATCAACCAGCGCGAGCGGCTCGGCTAGCGTGTCGGGGGGCAGTACCCAGTCTGCGAGCAGCTGCAAGAGCTGTATTTCCTGAAAAGGCTTGGCCAAAAAGCCGCTCATACCAGCCAGCAGACATTTTTCGCGCTCCCCACTAATGGCGTTGGCCGTGAGGGCAATAATGGGCGTTTTGAGGGCCAATTGCTGGCGCAGCACCGCCGTGGCAGCGTAGCCGTCCATCACGGGCATCTGCACGTCCATCAAAATCAGGTCGAAGCGCTGGCGCTGGGCCAGCTCCACAGCCTGAGCACCGTGCTCGGCCTCGGTCACCTGCACCTCGGCCTGGTTAAGAAATGACTTGGCAATCTGGCGATTAAATAGGTTGTCTTCCACCAGTAATACGCGGGTACCGCGCAAGCGCTGCCGGTGCTCGTTGGTGAGCATGGGCAGCTGGCGCCGCACCACGGCTTGCGGCTCACCCACGGGCAGGTGCAGCACAAAGCGAGTGGTCGTGCCCTTGTTTTTCTGGCTGGTCACCTGAATCTCGCTGCCCATAAGCCGCGTCAGGTCACGGCAAATGCTCAGGCCCAGCCCGGTACCGCCAAACTTGCGCGTCACCGAGGAGTCGGCCTGGGTAAACTCATCAAACATCGTGGCCAGGTACTCGGGCTCGATGCCAATGCCCGTATCTGTGACCCGAAACTCGATGGCGGCCATGCCAGCCGGCACGTTGGGGTCGTCGGCCAGCACTGCGCACTCCACCGTTACCAAGCCTTTGCTGGTGAACTTGAGGGCATTGTCGGCCAGGTTTAGCAATACTTGCCGGATGCGGTAGGGGTCGCCGAGCAGCACGGCTGGCACCTGCGGGCTGAGCACCGTGAGGAGGCCCAAACCCTTCTCCGCAGCCTTGAAGCGCAGCGTTTGTTCGACCTGGGCCAGTAGGTGGGTAGGCGCAAAACCGATGATTTCGAGGGCCAGCTTGCCGGCTTCGAGCTTCGAGAGGTCGAGCACGTCGTTGATGATAACGAGCAGGTTTTCGGCCGAAGTGGCAATGGCTTGCTGGTAGCCAAACTGGTCAGAAGAGAGCCGCGTTTTGGCCAGCAGCTGGCTCATGCCCAAGATCGCATTCATCGGCGTGCGAATCTCGTGGCTCATGTTGGCCAGGAAGGCTTCCTTCACGCGCGCCGACTCTTCGGCCGCCAGCTTGGCGTGGGTGAGCGTTTGCTCGGCCGTTACGCGCTCCGTAATATCGAGCCCGTAGCCTACAATGAGGTGCGGCGCGCCATCGGGGTGAAACACCGGGTGCAGGTGGCGCAGCAAGTGGCGCGGGCCGGTGGGGTAGGCCACGCTCTCTTCAAACGTTATCATGCGGCGCTCGCGCAGGGTTTGCTCTAGGCGCGCGTGGCGCGCAGTGCCCATGGTGCGCGGGCGGTTGGTGTGCTCAAAGTAGTCAAACTGGTCCTTGCCAATCACCCACTTGCGTAGCTCTGGATCTGGCATAGACCGTTCATTTACAAATAGATACCGGTAATGGGGGTCGAAAATGGCAATGTCGCAGGGCAGCTGGTTGAGCACCAGCTCGTAGAAGGCCTGCTGCTCGGCCAGCTTTTGCTCGGCCTGGTGGCGCTTGGTAATATCACTGCCCGTGCCCACCATCAGGCGCAGGGTACCGTCGGGCCCGTGCACTGGCCTGAACACACGCTCCCAGTGCCGCAGCCCGGTACTAGTGGCAAGGTTTTCTTTCCACTGCACCGCCGCTCGGGTGCGGCTAGCGTCATCGAAGTGGCGCTGGCGCTCGGCGGCTACCGATGGGGCCAACTGGCTGTGGGCGCAGTACTCCTCATTGGTTTTGCCCAGCACCCAACTGCGTACGCCCGCATGCGGAATAGCCAGCGTATTGGCGAAGCAGAAGCGGTGCTCGGCATCGAACACGGCCACCTCCACCGCCAGCTCGTTGAGGATAGTTTCGTAAAACTCGCGCTGCTCGGCCAACTGCTGCTCGGCCCCGTGCAGGGCATTGCTATCGGTGAGGTAGAGGGTAGCGCAGGTGTCGCCGGCCACCGGCACTACGTGCAGCGAATACCAGTTGTCGGCCAAAAAAATCTCTTGTTGCAGCGTAGTGCCCCGGCGCAGCGCCGTGCGCACCAGCGGCAGCAGGTAGCCATTGGGCCGCACAGCCAGGGGCAGCACGGGGCCCAGCGCTTGGGCCGCCAGGTTGGCATAGCGCAGCTCGCCGCTGGCCGTGAGACGCAGCACGGGGTTGGGGTTTTGGGCTAGCAGCTGGGTTAGCAGCAGCTCTTGCGAGCCAGCCGCCGGCTCGCGGGGGGGCAGCTCGCCGGCCGCCGGCTTGGGGCCATTGCCGGGCAGCCGGTCGAGTAGCGTTAGTAGGCGATTGCTCTGAAACTCGACTTGGGCCTGGGCCTGGGCCAGCGCCTGCCGCAGTTCCGTAAGCTGAACTTCAGCATAGGCGCGCCAGTCTTTTTCGTCTTCAGGTAAGGGGGTAGGAGAAGTAATAGAGGCAGTATAAGTAGCGGGCATAGAAACAATTTATACAAGCGAATCAGTAGCAAATATACGGGTAATGACTATTGGTAATATCCTTAAATACTTGTGTTTACAAAAAAATATAATTGAACTATTGGGGGTATTTTTTTAATTTTTAACCTGGCTTTTAATTGGCCGATACGCTGCTGCTACGCGCGAGTCGCAGAGTCTCAGGCACAAGGCGCGACTAGTGTCGGCCCGGGCGCCTACCCCCTATTTCAGCCCCTGCGCCGTGTAGTGCGCCAGCGCCATGATGGTGAGCATCGGATTGACGCCGCTGCACGCCGGAAAAGCCGAGCCATCGGCCACGTAGAGGCCCTGTACTTCCACGGTTTCGCCGCTGGGGCACAGCGGGTGGGTGCGGGCCTGGCCCCCGAGGCGGCAGGTGCTCATTTGGTGGGCGCTGTAGAGGCCGTAGCGGTTGGGCTGCCACGGCAAGCGCGGCAGGGCAGCCAGCAGCGCGGGGTTTTGCACTACCCCCTCGTGGGCGCGCAAGATGGGCAGCGAGCCGTGCGGCAAGTACACGGTGTGCGCCCCAGCCGCCACATGAATCTCGGCGGCTGCCCGAATGCCGGTGAGCAGGTTTTGCTTATCAAATGCCGACAATCGGTAGTCAATCAGTGGCACGCCCTGCTTATCAGTGCGCACCCTACCCCCGTCGCGGTCGCGGGTGAGCACAATGAACGAGCCCAGGTGGTCGGCGGCCTGCAGCAGCTCGCGGTGGTGCGCCCCCGAGCGCCAGGGCAGCACCATGGCCAGCAGGCCGGGGTGGGTGGGCGGCGTTTCGAGCTTGGCGCCGAAGTTGGTGCCGTGCAGTTGCGTATAGGTATCATTGACCACGCTCATGCTGGGGCCGTGCCACGAGTGCATGGGCCAGGGGTAGTGCGCCGCCACCGGCACGGTGGGGTGCAAGTGCAGGTGCCGGCCCAGGTGCGGGTGCCGCAGCCCCGAGCGCAGCAGCAGTGCCGGCGTCTGAATGGCCCCGCCCGCTACCACCACCCGCCGCGCCCGCACCACGATGCGCACCCGGCGGCCATCGGGGGTGGTGTGCATGGCCTCGGCCCCGGTAGCCCGGCCGCCCACAATGGTTACGTGCTCCACGCGCGTATCAGGCAGCAGGCGCGCGCCGTGGGCGGCGGCCGTGCGCAAGTAGGTATTGAGCGTGCCTTGCTTGATGCCGTTGGCATCGCCCAGCGTCGAGTAGCCCAGGCTTCGAAAATGCTGGTCAGAATCGTTGAGGCCCTTCTCGTTGCGCGGAATAAGCTGCGTTTTCTGGCCCAGCCGGGTCGAGCCGTCGCGCAAGGCCTGGTTTTGGCCGTTGTGGCGGGGGTAGGCGGTGTTCACGCCTAGCGCCAGGGCCACGGCGTCGAGGCTCTTGGCGAATGCGGGGCTGACGAACTGGGGCGCCTGGTGCTCGCGGGCCCATTCTTCGAGCACGTAGTCGGGGGTGCGAAAGGCGCCGGCCCAGTTCACGGTGGTGCCGCCGCCCAGGCAGGCCCCGGCCAGCAGCCCGATGCTGCCGTCGCGGGTGCTAAGGGCGCCACGCGCGTCGTAGAGGCGGCTCATCATATCTACTTCGCGCTGCGTGAAGTCGGCCCCGTGCAGGTAGGGGCCAGCCTCTAGCACCAGCACGTCGTGGCCGGCCTGGGCTAGCTCGCCGGCCACCACGCCACCACCCGCGCCTGAGCCAATCACCAGCGTATCGCAGCTATAGGTAGTGTCGGCCGGCGGGGCCAGGGGCACAAGTGGGCGCTCGGTAGCGCCGGGCAAATTGCCGTCGGGCGGGGGGGGAGGGCCGGGGTAGCCCAGCGCCGCCCAGGCCGGGTTGGGGCTGCTGGCCGGCGCATCGCCGTAATACAAAAAGGTACACAGCTTGCGCAGCGCGTGAAAACCCTTGCGCAACACCGCCAGCCGCGAGCCGGCCCAGCTCTGCAGCAGGCGCTCGCGCTGCGCCGGGTTCAGTTCTTGAAATGGCCGGAGCGGCCCCCACCACGTGAGGCCCGCCCATGGCCGGGCCAACAAATCGAGCAGCTGCCCAAACTCGGCCTGCGCGCCCAGCGGCTGGGCCCGGATGGCGGCGGCCAGCTTATCCAGGTTTATTAGCGCCGAGCCGGGGGGTAGGGCCACCGGCCCGGCGCTGGCCGGGATAAACGTGTCGGCCAGGGCGCGGAGGGTAGCAGCGCGGGTGGGCGTGAGGGCAAACATGATGGGTGGGCAAGGTGGGTGAGGAGCAGCGCGTTGGAGCGGAAAAGATAAGGCTGTTTTAGTCAAACTAGTAGGCGTGCCGACTAGTTTTGGCGCAAGCCCGGGCCCGGCTCGACCTTTGCGCTATGCCTACCCCCCTGCGCACCCCCGAAACTTCGCACCGCATTCACTTCCAGGACTGCGACATGCTGGGCCACCTCAACAACGCCCGCTACCTCGACTACTTCCTCAACGCCCGCGAAGACCAGGTGGCCGAGCACTACGCCCTCAACATGGGCGAGCTGGCCCGCGAGCAGCGCGCGGCCTGGGTCATTACCAAGCACCAGCTTAGCTACCTCAAGCCAGCGCGGCAGGGCGTGCTGGTGCGCATCCGCACCCAGATTATCCACTTCGACAACTCTAATCTGGTGGTGGAAATGCAGATGCGCTCCGACGACGGCCAGCGGCTGCTAGCGCTGCTGTGGTCCGAAATGGCGTTTGTGCAGCTGCCCGCCGGTACCCGCACCGACCACGCCGACGCGCTCATGGACCTGCTCGACGAGCTCGACGTGCCCGGCATCGACTACGAGCCCGATGGCTTTGACCAGCGCGTGAAGGCCGTGCGCCAGGAGCTGAAAAAGGCCCGCCGCACCACCGGCGCGGCCGACTAAGCCGGGGCGGCCGCAGCAACCCCACGTGGTGGCGGGGCGTACACGTTGGCACCTCGGGTGGCACACTCGCCGCCCCCTTCCTTTTCCATATTTCCTATGTCAATTTTCAGCAGCGATAAGCTTAAAGGCAAGCGCATTGCCATTCTGGCCACCGACGGTTTCGAGCAAGTAGAGCTCACCGAGCCCCAGAAATTTCTTAAAAACGAAGGCGCCACGGTCGATGTGGTTTCCCTCAAATCGGGTTCTATCAAAGGCTGGGACATGACCGACTGGGGCGATAAAGTAGACGTAGATAAAACCCTGGACGAAGTCAACGTAAGCGACTATGATGCGCTAGTGCTGCCCGGCGGCCAGATTAACCCCGACAAGCTGCGCGTCGAGCCTTCGGCCGTTGATTTTGTGCGCGAGTTTGCGCACTCCGGTAAGCTGGTGGCCGCCATCTGCCACGGCTCCTGGACGCTCATCGAAGCCGACGTAGTACGCGGCAAGCACATGACCAGCTGGCCCAGCGTAAAAACGGACCTGCGCAACGCCGGCGCCGAGTGGCAAGACTCGGAAGTAGTGGTAGATGGCAACTTCATCACCAGCCGCAAGCCTGAGGACTTGGATGCCTTCAATAAGAAAATCGAAGAGAAGCTGCTTGGCACCGCCGAGTAGTTTTGTCGTTTCAGCTTTTCGTAAAAGAACGTCCTGCTGAGCTTGTCGAAGCATCTCGCTCACGCCGTTAGGTTAGTAATCTAATGGTGCGAGCGAGATGCTTCGACAAGCTCAGCAGGACGTTCTTATTTTTTACTGTTTGTAGACCGGAGCTCAATACTTTAAAAACCACCACATTGCCAGGTCAAAAGCCAGCAAAAATGCGCCTTGCAGCTGCACCGAGCGGCCGTAGCCGTAGAGGCGCTCGGGGCGTTTGGCGTCGGGGTAGATGGCACGGTTTAGCAGCCACAGCGCCACGAGCAGGTAGCCGACATCGAGGCCTGCGTTAATCAAAAAAATCTGGCTCGTGAGGTGCACATCGGCCAGCGCCGCAGCGGGCGAAAAGCCGGGCAGCGGCCGCCCCGGGTGCGTGCGCAAGATACCCACGGCCGCCAGCACCGCATTCACAAAGCCCCAGCCGCAGTTCATGAGGTGAAAGTGGTGGTCCCACGCGCGGGGGTCGGTGCGCGGCAATTGATAGCCGCTGACCACCAAGTTGAGCAGCGCCCACACGCCCAGTACGCCCAGGCCCCGGCCCAGGGCCAGCTCGTGGTGCTGGTAGGCAGCCAGCCAGGCCGGCGCGGCCGGCAGCGTCGAAAGAACTAGCATGGCTACAAAGTAACGTCCCTACCCCCCAGTGCCCACTAAGGTTTGCCTCAAGGCTGGGGCGCTTGCCGCGCTGCGCTCGCCAGGACTGTTTAGGGGTTTTGCTACTCCTAAACAGTTCCGAAATACTTGAAGGGCAGCCCTGCGCTAGCGTTGGTCGTGCAGGTAGGGTTGTAGCACGGCCCACGCCCGCTGGGCGCGCACAGTATCGCCGGTTTGGGCGGCGGCCCGGTACACATTTTGAATTTGCACTAGGTTGAGGTGCTGGTCCATGCTGAAGAGGCTAGCATCGGGCCGGGTGGCGAGGTAGGCCAGCGACTGCGTGGCATTTTGGAAGGTGGTGTCGAGTAGCTCGTTGGCGCGGGCGCGCTGGCCACCGGCGACCAGCGCAGGCGCCAGCAGCGGCGAAAACGTGTCGTACGGCACGGTATCCATCGGCATTACTTGCAAGCAAAAGTCGGCCACTTCCCGGGCCTTAGCCGGGTTGCCGGCAGCCAAATAGGAGTTGGCCAGGCGCACAAACTTGTCGCGGTAGTAAGACGGAAAGCGCAGGCTGTTCTCGTCGTAGTAAATCTTCTTATTGCTGAGGCCGCGGTAGGCGAAGGTGTGCAGCAGCTTTTGGTAGTTGAGGTCGGGCTCCACGTAGCCTTCTTCGCCGTTGCGGTCGTAGGCAGGGTCGCGCAGCGGTAGCAGGCGGTAGGCTAGGCCTTCGAGCTGGAAGTACGGCTCCAGGCCCATGTAGTCGGCCGGCGACACCGTGGAGCTGAAGTAGATAGGCCGCCGCCAGTTGTTGGTGGCAATGATGTCCAGGATGGCCAGGTTTTTCTTCTCCATCGTGCCCTTGCCCATGTTCCAGTGCAGCTCGCTTACCAGCTGTTTGTTCCGGCCCTTCGGGATAATACCGAGGCGCTTCACACTGGCCGTATCCACTTTCAGGAAAAACTTGGGGGTAGGGAATGTGGAGGTCGAATACGTGCCATCCGTGTATTTCAGCAGCGGGCTATCCTGGCCCACCAGGCCAATGAACTGCTTGACGTCCAGGCTATCCACGCCGGGGTTAGGCATAAATGGCAGCACGTCGTTGGTGCCCTGCGCATAGGACGTATCGCCCATCGAAATGGGCACCGGCGGCGACTGATATGCCACGCGCTTCATCTGCTGAATGTACCAGTCGGTGTTCAGATACGGCAGCACAGCCACGCGCACATCGGTGCGAATGCCTTCTACCTCCTGCGCGTACCAAAGCGGAAAGGTGTCGTTGTCGCCATTGGTAAACAAAATAGCGTTTTGAGCGCAGCTGTTGAGCAGGTTTTTGGCCGCGTCTACCGAGGCGTAGCGGCCCGAGCGGTCGTGGTCGTCCCAGCCCTGTGCAATAAGAATGGCTGGCGAAGCTAGGCCCAGTAGCACTGCCACCGCGGTGCGCAACTGGCTATTTTGCAGCACCGTGCGCAGCGCCTGTGCTACGCCCAGCACGCCCAGCCCAATCCAGATGGCAAACGCAAACGTGGCCCCCGTAAAGGTGTAGTCGCGCTCGCGCGGCTCAGTGGGCGGCTGGTTGAGATACACCACAATGGCCAGGCCCGTAAACAGAAACAGCAGCCCCACCACCAGCGCATCGTGCCCCCGCCGATACGCCTGAAAAAACAGCCCAATCAGCCCCAAAATGAGCGGAATGGCGAAGAAGTTATTATGCGCAAAACTTTGCCCAAAGCGAGGGGGTAGGGTGCTGGCCGCGGGGCTAAAGGGCGTGACCACGCCCGCCTGCTGCACATCCGACTCGCGCCCCACGTAGTTCCAGCCGAAGTAGCGCCAAAACATGTGCCCCATCTGGTAGCGCAGCAAAAAGCTCAGGTTCTGGCCCATCGTGGGCTTCTGGCCCGCCTGCAAGTCGGGCAGCCACGTCTGGTACTCTTGCAAGTGCCCCGGCAGCGTGCTGTAGATGCGGGGTAGCAGCATCTTGTCGGCTTCGGCGTAGCCGGGCTCCTGGGCGCGGGGCAGGGTTTCGACGTAGCGGCCGCTCTGGCGCAGGTAGCGCGGCGTGCCCTCCTCGTAGTGGTCGGGCTGGGCGTTGAGCTGCGGGCCAAAGAGCAACGGCCGCGAGCCGTACTGCTCGCGCTTGAGGTAGCTCACAAACGAGAGGACATCCGACGGATTATTCTCATTGATAGTGGGGTGAAACGACGCCCGAATGGGCACAATCAGGTAGCTCGAATACCCGATGAGGATAAACACGAAGCACAGCATGGCCGTGTTCAGCAGTTGGCTGCGGTAGCGGTACGACAGCCGAAAGCCTGCGTAAATCAAGCCCACAAACAGCAGCAGGAAAATCACTACCCCCGAGTTGAAGGGCAAGCCCAGCGCATTGATAAAGAACACTTCAAAGCTGCCCGCCAGCGTGGGCAAGCCCGGAATGATGCCCGCCAGTACCGCGCCAACCATCATAAAGCTGACCAGCAGCGTGATGATGCCGCCCTGGGTGGTGGGAGCCGGCTGGCGGCGGTAGTAGTACACCAGCGCCAGCGCCGGCAGGGCCAGCAGGTTCAGCAAGTGCACCCCAATGCTGAGGCCAATGACGTAGGCAATGAGGATGAGCCACTTATCAGAGTCGGCCTCGCTGGCGCGCGCCTCCCACTTCAGCATAAGCCACACCACGGCTGCCGTGCACAAACTCGACATGGCGTAGACTTCGCCCTCCACGGCATTAAACCAGAACGAGTCGGAGAACGCGAAGCTGAGCGCGCCCACCGCGCCCGCGCCCAGCAGCAGCCAGGTTTGGCCGGCAGTAGGCGCGGGGGCGTCGGCCACGGTAGCTGCGTTGCCCAGCAGCAAGCGGGCGCCCAGCCGGGTGATAATCCAGAATAGAAACAGCACCGTGAAGGCACTGCTCAGCCCCGACAGCGCATTGATGAGCACCGGCACCGCCGGCGTATGCCCAAAGCTGAGCAGCGACACCAGCCGCGCCAGCAACAAAAACGTGGGCGCGCCCGGCGGGTGCGGCACCAGCAGCTTGTAGGCGCAGGCAATAAATTCGCCGCAATCCCAGAACGAAGCGGTGGGCTCCAGCGTGAGCCAGTAGGTAGCCAGGGCCACGCCGAACACGGCCCACCCTACCCAGGTGTTAAGCTTGTAAAACGAAGGCATGACGCAGAGGATGTGAGCGTAAGGTGGGAGGAAAGGAGACACTACACGCGGCCGGCCGGCACATCGCAATGACAGCCGCACTTCGCCCGGGGTTGCGTAGCAGCGCTCGCCCGCCGCTGTCCCCGTGCCTATTACTTCACAATACACTCACCCCTGCCTGCTCGGCCGGCGCACCCCGCGGCGCCGGTATGGCATCTTCCCAATTGAAAATGGCCCTCCCATGCCCGCCAATCGGCCCGCCGGTGTACTTTTGCAGCCGGCGCGCCCGTGGCGGCGGCCGGTTCTGGGGAATTAGCTCAGCTGGTTAGAGCGCTACCTTGACATGGTAGAGGTCATCGGTTCGATTCCGATATTGCCCACAAGAAGCCCCCCAGGTAGTCCCTGGGGGGTATTTTTTTGTCGCCGCCGAGGCTGCTGGCAGCGCATCGGCCCTACCCCAGCGCTGGCCAGTAAAAAACGGCGACTTAATTAGCTAGCGACCGCTGAAAGTGCAGCTGCAGAATGGCTTCTATTTTCTCCTTGGTAAGCGGCTTGCTAACCAGCCCGGCAATGTGCAGCTCGTTGATGCGCGCCAGGTCGCGGGCATCCATGGTGGTCGTGAGCATGACCACCACCGACGCCTGCTGCTGGTCGAGGGCGCGCTGGTAGTAGGCTTCCAGAAACTCGGTGCCGGTCATGCCAGGCATATTCGCATCGAGCAAAATGAGCGAGGGCGCGGACACCTCAGCCTGGCTGAGCAGGGCGAGGGCTTCTTCGCCGGTAGCGGCAATGAGGAGCTGGTCGGTCAGGCCCAGGCTTTCGACGAGCAGCTCGTTAAGGAAATTAGTCGTCGAGTCGTCGTCGATAAGTAAGACACTAGAAAGCTTTTGCATGGGCACAGGTATCGGCAATACTATAAAGAAAGCACCCTGAAAAACAGGAGCCTGCTCCTGAAAACTTGAGGAGCGCAAAGGGGGTAGGGGCCCGGCGAACGTAGCACCAGCCCCGGCCAGCGTGGCTTTGGTGAGGCTGCGCCGGTCTTTGGCGGAGATGTTTGGACTGTATACGTCCGGGCATTGCCCGGTGGTTGGCTGGTGAGGCAAAGAGTGGCCGCCAGCAGGCGCCGGCGGGCGCTGGCCCAACGGCGGCGCACTTTTTGCGAACACCGGTCGCCACCTATTCTTTCCGCGCCTTTGCCCAACTCTACCCAATATTTTCGCAACCTCGCTGCTGAGATAAGCTACTGGCCCGCCGGCTACGTGCGTACCGATTGGCGCTCGCTGACGGCCGAGCCCGCCGAACTGCGCGCCATCTACGGCCACGTGCTGCGTGCCATGCAGCGCTACGAAGTCACAGCCGCGCTCTTTGTGCACTGGCAGCCCGCCGCCGTGCCGGCCGAACTACAGCACTGGCTCGCCAGCGAGTGGCTGCCGCGCGCCGTTCGCGAAGCCAACTACCAGCGCTGCGCCCTCGTGGAACTGAACCAGCCCGGCCCACCCGCCGACACCCCCAACCCGCTACTGCCCGGCCAGCCAGAATGCGCCTGGTTTAGCGAAGTAGCCGAAGCCAGGGCCTGGCTGCTGCGGCCCAGCGACGCGGCCTAGCGGCCCAGGGCAAGCACTTCTTCGAGTACTTGGCGCGAGTTGGCTAGGCGCGGCACCTTGCGCTGGCTGCCCAGGCGGCCACGGTGGCGTAGCCAGTTTTCGAAGGTGCCGGCGGGCACGAAGTGCACGCGCGGCGGCGCCAGGGCCAGGTCGCGGTGGCGCTTGGCATCGTAGTCTGAGTTGAGGCGGCGCAGCTCTTGGTCGAGGCAGCTGGCAAAAGCTAGCGTTTCGGGGGGGGGTAGGGCCCCGGCCAGCTCCACGGCCCACTCGTGGCCGCCGCGCGAAGTGCCGTGCCCCGCCTCAAAATACACCGGCGCGGCCGTGAAATCGCGCACGGCGCAGCCTGTGGCCCGGGCCGCCACCGCAATAGCCGCCTCGGCGTTTTCCACCACCACTTCTTCCCCAAAAGCATTAAGAAAATGCTTGGTGCGGCCCGTGATGCGCACCCGGTAGGGCCGCAGCGAAGTAAAGCGCACGGTATCGCCCACCAGGTAGCGCCACAGCCCCGCGCTACTGCTGATAACCAGCGCGTAGCTAGGGCCGATGGTCACATCTTCGAGCGGTACGGGGCGCGGGTCGGGCTGCTCAAACTGCTCGGCCGGCAAAAACTCGTAGTAAATACCGTGCTCCAGCAGCAGCAGCAGGTCGGGGCTGCCAGGCTCATCTTGCAGCGCGAAGTAGCCTTCCGAGGCATTGTAAATTTCGAGGTAGCGCAGTTGCTCGCTGGGCATCAGCTCCTGAAACAGCGCCTGGTAGGGCCCAAACGCCACTGCCCCGTGCAGAAACAAGCCTAGCTGCGGCCACACCTCGCGCAGGTCAGAGGCGCCGGCCAGGGCCAGCACGCGGCGCAGTAGCACTAGCATCCAGGTGGGCACGCCAGCCAGCACGCGCACATCTTGGCGCAGCACGTGGCGGGCAATACGCTCAATCTTTTCTTCCCACTCATCGAGCAAAGCGAGGGGTAGGGGCGGGGTGCGCAGCGTTTGGGCCCAGCCGGGCAAGCTTTGCATCACCAAGGCCGACACGTCGCCGGCCACCGCCGCCCCGCCAAAGGGGCTGGGGCCGAGGCTACCGCCTAGGCTCAGCGTTTTGCCGGCCAGCAGGCGGTGGGTGGGGTAGCAGTGGGTAGCCAGGGCCAGCATGTCGCGCCCGGCGCGGTAGTGGTTGTCGTGCAGGGCCTCGGTAGTGAGGGGCAGGTACTTGCTGCGGGCGTTGGTGGTGCCGCTGCTACGGGCCTGCCAGTGCGCAGCGGGGCCGGGCCACAGCACGTCGGGCTGGCCCAGCAGCACTTTTTCCAGCTCGGGGTAGAGCTGCTCGTAGGTGCTCACGGGCACGCGCTGGGCAAACTCTTGAGCGCTGAGGCCGGGCGCGTAGCCGTGGCGCCGGCCCCAGGCCGTGCCCCGCGCCTGGCCCAGCAGGTAGCGCAGCACGGCTGCCTGCGCCGCCAGCGGCTCGTGCCGCACCCGCGCCAGCCGGGGTAGGCTGCCCAGTTGAACGGCGCGGGCAAGGAGCTGGTCGAGCACTTCGTGTTAGTTATAAGTTGACAAATAACTTTGATTATATAGACTAATCTACTGTTAATCAAATGACTTGCGCTTGAACTCGAAGTTGCGGCCCAGGTACACGCGGCGCACGGTTTCGTCGGCAGCCAGCTCCTCGGCGGTGCCGGCTTTCAGCAGCTTGCCTTCGAAGAGGAGGTAGGCGCGGTCTACGATGCTGAGCGTCGAGTTCACGTCGTGGTCGGTGATGAGGATGCCGATGTTGCGATTTTTGAGCTTGGCCACAATGCCCTGAATTTCTTCGGTCGCGATGGGGTCAACGCCCGCAAAGGGCTCGTCGAGCAGTACAAACTTGGGGTCTACGGCCAGGGCGCGGGCTATTTCAGTGCGGCGCCGCTCGCCGCCGCTCAGCACTTTGCCCAGGTTTTTGCGCACGTGGCCCAGGCTAAACTCATCGAGCAGCTCCTCTACTTTGTCGAGCTGCGCTTTCTTGGGCAGGTTTGTCATTTCGAGCACCGACAGGATGTTTTCCTCCACGCTCAGGTCTCTAAATACGCTGGGCTCCTGGGCCAGGTAGCCCATGCCGCGCCGCGCCCGCTGGTAGATGGGCAGCTTGGTGATGTTCTCATCGTCCAGGTAAATGGTGCCCGAGTTGGCCTTCACCATGCCCACCATCATGTAGAAGCAGGTGGTTTTGCCGGCGCCGTTGGGGCCCAACAGCCCCACTATTTCGCCCTGCGCCACGCTGAGCGACATGTCGTTGACGACGGTGCGGGCTTTGTATTGCTTGACGAGGTGCTCGGCGCGGAGAATCATAGGCAGGGGCAAAGGTAAATCTTCTGGCCCCAGCAGCCCGGCGCCGGACCGCTAACGCCGGGCGCTGGGCAAAAAATTGCGTTTGGTCGGTAACGCGGTCCGCGCGGCGGGCGGCCACTGCCCGGCGGGCACGCTAGCTTTGCCGCGTAGTGGCTGCGCCGGTGGCGTAGCCCTACCCCCTCCATTCCCTCCTATTTTTTCACCTACGTATGGCTACTACCCCCGACCCCCAGAAAGAGCAGCTTTTTAAAGACATTGCCGAGCGCCTGCACACGCAGGGCTTTCGTGTAGAGCGCCAGGACCCCAGCCGGCCCTGGGGCGGTTTCTTCGTGCTTGATGAAAGCCAGGCCCAGCAGTTTGCCGATACTTACTTCAACGGCCTGGACGTGAGTAAGCTGCGTATTGCTGGCCAGCTCAGCCCCAAGATTTTGCTGGTGGCGCCGCACCAGCGCCTAAGCTGGCAGTATCACTTCCGCCGCGCCGAAATATGGCAGGTGGTGGAAGGCCCGGTGGGCGTGGCCATCAGCGATACCGACGAGCAAACGGAGGTGAAATCGTACCAGCCCGGCGAGCGCATCGTGCTCAAGCAAGGCGAGCGCCACCGCTTGGTGGGCCTGGGTGGCTGGGGCGTGATTGCCGAAATCTGGCAGCACACCGATGCCAACCAGCCCTCGGATGAGGACGACATCGTGCGCGTGCAGGACGACTTTGGCCGCTAGGCCGGCAGTGTAAACCAAACAGAA
>Ga0160428_1001294_pt1 | contig 19756 bp, 17 predicted proteins | sample SolpanmetagenomM_FD_108198 | JGI IMG/M metagenome (GOLD analysis project Ga0160428, IMG submission 108198) | Solar panel surface microbial communities from Lawrence Berkeley National Laboratory, California, USA - M | ecosystem: Engineered > Built environment > Solar panel > Unclassified ... | reverse complement strand
TCATTTTTTTAAGAGATTAGAATCAGAATCAGAATCAAAAATCTCAAAACCGATGGAAAAGATGAGATCAGATTTTTTCTTTGACTCTTCTCCTTCTTCTTTCATAAAGCTGCAGCTTTTCATTTTTTTAAGAGATTAGAATCAGAATCAGAATCAAAAATCTCAAAACCGATGGAAAAGATGAGATCAGATTTTTTCTTTGACTCTTCTCCTTCTTCTTTCTTACAAAGCTGCAGCTTTTTATCGAATATCATAAATATGATAATCAAATCTGTGATTCTGATAGAAATCTAATCATAATCACTCGAAATCAAATCTTAAATGAAAACTGTACTCTTTTTTCTGAGGCATTTATTTGGTTTGGTCGTTTCCCTCATACATGATGATCCATAACGACATTCATACAATATAGCTCGCTATAGAGCAGTTTGAAACACCATGGCGTCTCGATCATCCTCACCTGAGAATTCTTACAACGATGACATAAAAGCGTTGAAGAGCCATCCTCATTGAGACGATTAATAGCGTATAAGCGACATGTGCCACACACTGGAACCTCGAAGGGATCCGAATTATGGTATAGTCTATCGCGTAGAAAGTCCATTGCACCATGAGCAAGAACCGCATCCCGCTCCATTTCACCAAATCGCAGACCTCCATTGCGAGCACGACCTTCAACAGGCTGTCTTGTCAAAATTTCGTTCTTTCCATGACTGCGAGCATGACATTTGTCGCTCACCATATGACGCAATTTTTGATAAAATGTAGGACCAATGAAGATTTTTGCTTGCATTTTTCTCCCGGTCAAAGGATTGTACAAGACTTCCTCTCCATATGGATCGTAATTCAAAAGTCGCAATGATTCGGCAATTGATTCGACTGTTGAACTCCCATTTTCATCTGATGTATGATTATCATGATTATCATGATTATTGACGGAGAACGGGATACTTGTGCTCATATTTCCACTGAGTACAGCCTCTTTACTTGCTAAGCACTCTATGAGATGTCCGATTGTCATTCGAGATGGAATCGCATGCGGATTCATGATAATATCAGGCGTGATACCCTGTTTAGTGAAAGGTAGATCTTCTTCTCTAAACTTCATTCCGCACGTTCCTTTCTGACCATGTCGACTACTGTTACCAGTCCAGCAACTTTTGCCGTCACGACGAACATAGAATATATGTGTACATACTTCAAGACACCATACTTTACCCTTATATCCGGCAGCTTGCTTCATCGAAGAAAACGGTACAACCGGCTCCATATCTTGTTCCTCTGTTCGGATAGTAAGTAGCCAACAGTTTGGTGAAGAAGATTTCTGACTGAAATCACATGCCTTCTCCGCATGTAAGCATAATCTTTGCAAATTGTCTCTGAATCGAATATTTTTGGTCCAAAGCTCATACTGATTTGGTGTGTCCGTTGTGAGACAAATACCTCCTATAATACACTCCAAGAGAAAATTCGCTTGCGAGCGGCTAAATGACCATACATAGTCTGGAAAATTGTTCCCAAGCTTTGTTTCCATCTCGGACGCGAACATTGTTGCAGTCAGTGTTTCATCAATTTCATATCCAGTGTTCTCAATGAATGTCCATTTTTGATGAAGCTTGTTCAAAACTGTGCTGATATGTAGATCTTTTGTTCTCAACAAAATCTTCTTTGTCTTTTGATCAACACGACCGTACATGATATATAGAGCTGTGTAATAGCACCAATACTGATCCTTGTCTTTTGATGAAAATACGTAGGAGATATTGTTATTGAGAGCACTTTTCTTATATCGTATTATCGAGTCTTCTATTTGTTTCGCTCTTGTCAATTGATATGGCTTTCCATCAACAGAGATATACATTTTGTGATTCGGTGTTACTGCAAGATTGACAGACGCTGTTTGTATTTCATACATGGGTCCTTGATAGTCGAGTACAAACATATCAGACGCTTTGGTATATTGCAAAGAGCCATCGGTATTTAGAACTGCGACAAGATGTTTTTTGATATCGAGGTTATAGACATTCTTCCATCCAGCGTGTGTTAAAACTTCCGTTTTGAGATCCAAACCTATATTCATTATGAGACAACCGTTTCAACATCGATTCGAATGCAAAGTAAACATTTACAATATTTATCTCCTATCTCCGGAACTCTTCGTGTTCTCAACTTGACCTTTGTGGTTTGAGGTTTGTTTTCTTTACGTTGATCCAAATTGTTGATATCGTAATAATTCACATTGTTTGTATAGTTTTCCTTACCGACAATACAAACTGCGTCTACAACATGATTTGTGTGATCGCTGCTCTTGAGTATTGTCGAAACATCACGTTCGTGGCGTCCCAATTCTCCTTCTGAAACAACGGCTGTTTTGCCAATGAGCGCATCGTTAAAATCAAGTTGACTGGCCGGCTCGGCAATTCCATCAAAGTCTAGTTTTTCATATTTTGCATCTTTGATTAGAGAAGTGAAACTACGGTCAGGCTTTTTATATTCCTCGCCGTTCTTTTGGACATCAACCACAGTTTTGCTTACAGTGCTGTGAAACAATCCTCGATCAACGGCTGATTGGTTCAAGATGAGGGAATCTTCTTGATTAAACCCAGACCAACTACATATTGCTACAATGGCATTTTGTCCGCTTGCGCCGTACATCGTATTGAGATCATCCTCTCTTTTAGCATTTTGATCTTTTTTCGCAAAAGTGTTTTGCTGTGTATTGTACAACCACCTGCTGGAACTATTCAGAGGTTTCTGCGGATAATGTAATGTGTGCGTCTCAGCATCAAATCGATGCGCGAGATTGAAGCTCGGTATACCAATGGCTTGTTTCATCATTGATGAATTATGAACACCAAAACCGCTTGCAGTAACAAAACAATTGTCCGGATGAGCCACCGTAATGTCAGCTATCATGCACTCATTCACTGTTTCGATTGCTACAACATGGCAGAATACCGGCTGCTGATTAGGAAACAAGAATATGACTACTTCTTTGTCCAGTAGATCTTGAGCACAGAGCCATCCGTTTCTGGTCCAAAATAAATGATCATATGTCACAATGATCGAGTTTCGATCGGCAGTAGATATTTTGATCATTTTCTTGGCTGTTTTTTGTGTGAATTGATGAATGACTTGGGTAACAACCAATCGCAGCGTCTTCGTATCGAAACTTAAGACCAAATCCCCGACTCGAACATCGCTTATTTTCTTTGTGGAGAGATTAGCCATTCGAATAAGTTCCGAATGCAAAAGACACTGATAACTAACTCTGGGCGCTTGAGAGAAGTTGCTAAAGGGAACATCCAAAGCACAAAGTCCTAAAATTGTTACCCCATGAATCTCGATATGGGTGAAATGAATCCTTTCCTTAAGCTCCGACCGAGTATAAGCTATAAGATTTTCACATATCAGTATGGATTCCTCCTCATCAGCACCAACATATTCGATCAATCCATTCTCTAACAATTTAACAAGAATGTCCTGATCTTGATCTTCTAGAATTCCTCGTATCATCTTCATGGTTTCCTCATAGCAAAAGAAAAAATTATCAGCCACCCACAATGGACGTATTAATCTTCCACCATCAAGTTGTAAATGAATTTCCCGGCGAGCAGTAAAGACACAAATACCAATCTCCGCATTGATTTGTAATTGTCGACGTTGTTGACGAAGGTAAAGGACTAAAGCTTGGGCCTGTTCGTCCTGTAGATGGTATTCGGTGTACCAATGGCCAGAAATGATCAGTTTGAATGGTGAATTTGTTTGTGCAGCATTGTGAGGGAATTGTTGTTTGTCACAAAACGCGTTGATGATGCAAATAAGATCGTCGGTGGCTCCTACGATCTGCAGAGTAATCTTTGTCAATATTGACAATGTTTTCACAAGCCCGCAAGAGTGACCTTCGGGTGTTTCACTTGGACAGAATATACCAAAGTGAGTTCCATGCAATTGACGAGGTGCTGATAATTTTGTGTCTCTGCCAACAGGCGTATTCACCTTTCGTAATTGACTCATAGTTGATAACGGCATAAAGCGATTGATTGGCTGTGTGATTCCAATTCTGACCGGGACACCATATGCGGATAATAAATTTTTGTCACCCCATCTACCGGAACCGATGGATTGCACAAACTTTTGTGTTATATAAAATCCAAAAGGTTCCACCAACCTTTTCAACTCCAGAGTGTAGTGTTTGTTATCTATGGATCTGTACAACAAACGTCCGATCACCTTCATAGCACCATCCAATGCGGTGCGGAGTAGACTCGATAACAGGTTTGAACTAAGGTCTACTCTTTTGTATGCCAGATGATCACGATCATCCGCACATTCTTTACCGGTGGCGACGAGAAATAGTCTTTCAGTCTAATTTTGCAAATATCTTTAGGAAATGTGAGATGTTGGAATCGTGTATTTACCATATAGGAAAGAAAGTGCATCTTCTTTTTATTAGCCTCCATGTTGTAATAGACGGAGATTTGTGGGAATAATTCATTTGCCAATAGATCTTTAGCACGATTGACAAAATACGTCTCCGAGTGATCAATCGCGCTATCTGCTTTTTGTCTACTCAGTAAAGACTGTTTACCGATGTAATGTAGAGCGTCGCGGGTGATTTGCTCGTCGGCTTCAGTATTCGCTTCTCGGTGTATATCAAGCAAAGAAGGAAAAAGATCAGCGTGTTTTCCCTTGCTAGTGGAGGACATAGCGACGCCTGCTTCTCCCAAACAGTATTCGAACATCTTTTTGGGCAAAAAAGACAGATGCTCATAAATTGTTTTTTCATTGCAACAACCAAGAGCCCGAAATAAGATGACAATCGGTAATCGAATTTTGAGCAGTTGAGGAAGGATGACTCGGACAGATGCCGTACGGTCGCTTGCTACACTTTGCAATTGAGTAACTCCGGTTGTTTTTGTAAAACATACAGATGTATTGGAGGTGCGATTGGCGTTCCTTCCTTTTTCTGGAATGCATCTAATTTCGGCTTTATGAGTGAAGAAATTTTGACCTGAACCCCCAATCGGTGAAACGTATACTAGATTATGTGTGAGGCTTCTCTCCTGACCCATCAAAACCTTTTCGGCACCGTTGATAATAAAATAACCTCCGACATCCTTTACACATTCCCGTATAGCTATCCTTTCTTCGGCACTCATTCCCCAAGTGTGACATCTCCTACTACCAACCATAACTGGTATGCGACCGAAAGGAAGAAGTCTTTTCTCCAGAATGGTGACATCACCAGTTTCCTGATTTGTTTTCGTGAATGTTGTATCAATGAAAAGAGTTGAGCTGTAATTAATATTGTTGATGCGAGCCTGATTTGGTGTCAAAAATGGTATCTGATTGTCATCCTTGTCGTGTACAAACAGGTTGGCCGGTTTGCCCAAATAGGCTTGATTGAATGTAATGCTATATTTATATTGTTGCGCTTCTCTCAAGGTACACATTGCTGAAATTGGAGCCAAATGGGACAAAGTCTGATTGATATCATGTTCGACGAAATAATCAAATTCCCTTATTTGATGGCCTGCGACACCACATCCATTTGAGTTGAAGATACCTTTCACTGTGTCAAGGCATAGATTGTCTATCTCTTTCTGACTGAACACAGTATCTGTATTCATCGTATCCATTGTATTCATGACTTTGGTAATTCTCTTCCTGTTGTCTTGTTTAGACCGTATGCGGGGCGATCAGTCAAAGAAGCTGTGTTTTCATCAGTGTTCTGCAGCTGCAGAGCTCAAATCAAAAATCCAATCGAAGTAGTCCAAGAAATTTCTATTCTACATCTTCTCCTTCTGCTTTCACAGAGCTGCAGCTTTTCAATCTTTTTGAAGAGATCTGATCAAAAATTGAAAACAAATCGAATTCAAGTTCACATCTTAAAACATGAAATGGATGCACTCTGCTCCTACATCGTTGAACATCCTTTCCAGGATCAAAATAAATTGTTTTATCGTGATAAAGAGTTAAAAAGAAAGAAGTGAAATATATCGCTATACATGTATTGTAATTCTTTACAAAATTGGCTCATCATCTTGTCTATCGTACTTTGTATTTGTATATACATTTCGTATGAACAATACTCAAAATTTCTTAGAATGGAACAAATACTATACGCCATCACAGGGGTGAACTTGAATTGTCGTCAGGATCCATGATCATATCAACAAACTGCTTGCGATCCCGGTATCCATGCATCATAATATCGACGTGTTGCTGATAGGAGAATAAGCCTTCCGAAGGCGGCATATTGCAAAAGGCATGATAACTATTTCTATAGTCCTCGATCGACATGCTGCCTCCGTAAGGTTCTTTCAGTATCCAAGGAGCTGGCGCACGATGCAAGACAGTTCCATCATAACGAGTGACTTCTCGCCAATGCTGAAAAAGACTAGATATCTGTGAAGAACCGAAATTCCATTGTATCATAAAGGCATAGCAGCATTCAAAAGAACAAAAGTGTCCAATCGTTTTCGCGTTTTGTTTGCATAATTGCTTCATCGTGAACATCTGCTCATTTTCATTGACACACCACCAACATTTCATAGATTGTTGTTGCGCAATGCCAGCGCTACAAGGAATCGCTTTCATGGTATTGTGTTTGTTTTCCGGGCAAAACAAAAGAAAAATTAATCATTACTCACAAAGAAATATTTTTTTCATCAGACGACTGCAGAATCTAATCTGGCTGATCTATAGATGTACTTGGTACAAAATCTTTTGCGCAGCACTCATTCTTCGGCTCGAAGCTTGTACCCAATGGCACAAATCTTAGAACACCTGACATTGATGATACGCTTCAAAGAAGAGATTACCGAGAGCCATCTCCAACCTCTTCAAAATTGGAAACACGTTGAACAACTATTTTGGTATGCTATAGATGAGTTCCAGGGAAGTCGCACGCAATCAAACGCACCACCTTTATTATTGTTTCAACATTATATCAAAGTGAAACCATCATGGCATGTGGAGATTGACCTCATCATGAAAGCTTTGTTACGTGATATTCCATTCGATTTGGTCGCAGAGTTGTTAAGCCGATTACCACTTCAAAGAGGGATGATATCATCAATACTACAGAACATGATCACAGCTTATCTCACAGCTCCTTTGGATCAAGGTCATTTGTTGATGAATATTGAAGTATTTTTTCAACATAACGTTTCTAACTATTTACAAATATCCACGCTGAACAGACTGTTTTTTTTGGCGGCTGTGAATGTACCAAGTTGCAATGCTTTGGCAACAATGATAAAAAGCACCAACTATCATTTACAATATTCGCCTTTACTGGACTATGCAAGACAACATCAACGAAGAGATATCATCAACCTTGTATCAGTTCTTTTCGATCTTGGGCGATCCGAATCCACACTGCCTGACGGACAAACATCAACCTCACAGTGGATTGAATATATTCGACATATGTTTGATGAGACTAGAAGCGAGTATTGTACGAATTGCATTCAAAACATGATACGAATATATCGGAAATACAAAACTGAGATGCCGTGCGAGGCTTCATACAAAACAATCAGAGATTTTTTCTTTGACAAACAAAAGCAGTTCCGAGCTATGAATGTCACTGACGTCTTTACAATGGAGAAGATTGAGAACATACCATATGTATTCGCATATACGCTATACTGTGAAAAAGAAGTCTACATATTTGACTTACCAAATTTATTGCTGTATATCAAAGAGACATCCAACAAAAGCAAATGCAATCCGTATACAAGAGAATCATTTGGATCAGAAGAGATTCAACTGATAAACCAAAGTTATTTCAAGTTGCTCAAGGCTTATGGTAATCTCTCAAGCGAACTTTGTGTATGCAAGAGATGAAACTCGAGCAAAACAAATCATGAAAGAGCAAAAAATAGATAAAATTTCGATGATGATAAATATAATTAATTCAGAAACGATGCAAAATATATTTTTGCTTTCTATCCTCTTTCAAGCTGTCTCAATTTGGTGTACGAACCTTGCAACCTTGGACCCAGCTTCTTTTGCAGATTTTTATGATATACTACCAGCACTTGTCTGGGTCACAAACGATATTGGAGATGTCATCTTTCTCAACCAACAGTGGCGTATATACACCGGCTCCCCTAGTTTCAATTGGTTGGACACCCTACACCCTGATGATCTCGCCGAAACGATTGCGAAAAGACAGGTATCTTTTAACGACGGTAAAATGTTTGAAACAAAATATCGTCTCAGAAACGCGAATAACGAGTACGAATGGTTTTTGACGAGAGCTAATCCCATCATGGATGTTAGCACAAATATGATCACCCGTTGGCTGGGTTTTTCGACAAGTATTCATGATAAAATGATGAGACTAGAACGAGAAGCTTTTATGCAAAAAGAGGAAGAGCAAAGAAATAGTTTCATTGCAAGTATACATCATGACTGTCTCACTCCTTTGGCTGGAAGTATTGGTCTTTTGGAACTTGTAGCTGCTCAATTGCAAGCTCTCATTCAGCCAACATTATCTCATCGAAGACAACATTCAAACCCCAACCCAGTTTCCATAAATTTGTCAAATGATATCCAAGGTAACAATAGACGTATTCAAGATATTAAAAAGGACATCTTAGCAGCTCTAGAATGCAATAATGCACTTCTCATCTTAATGGAAAATATACTAGATCTTTCGAGGCTGAGAGCGGGTAAAATGTCTTTGGAGTTTCAACAGTTCAATATCGATTCCATTGTGTGGGAAACTATGTCTCGTGAAGCAGCCAAGGAAAATATAGTGTATCAATCTCATATTCCGCCTGAATTCGTGATGATGGGTGATGCAAAACGTTTTCGACAAATCATATATAACTTACTCGCTAATGCTATTAAATTTTCTTATCCAGATTCCATGAATATCAATATCTCAGCTAATATTGTACCTGGAGAGAGCAAGGTCAAAATATGCGTTTCTGACACAGGAGTGGGAATGTCTCAAGATGTTGTCGCCAAGGTATTTGAGGCTTTTGTGCAAGGAGATGATGGTACGTGTAGAGAGCGCGGAGGATCTGGATTAGGACTCAGCCTCTGCAGATATCTTGTGGAAGCCATGAACGGTCACATCTACATTGAAAGTCAACTAGAACAGGGAACTATCGTGTGTTTTGAGCTACCTTACAAGAGCCGTTCTGCATCTCTTACTGTACCTACTTTCTCGAGAAAATCATCAGATCTTTCAGTCATTGATCAAAAAGTCATTCTCATAGTCGAAGATGACCCAATATTGACAAAAATAATGAAAAAGACGCTCTCCAAATACTATAAGCTTATATTGGTCGATGACGGGTATCCTGCAATTGAAGCATTTGCGAACAATAGTGACATAGAACTCATTTTGATGGATTGCAACCTCAAAAAAATGGATGGTTTCAAAGCCACACGTGAAATACGTAACATCGAATACCAAATGAAAAGAAGCGTGATTCCCATCATTGCTGTTACTGCGAGTAGTACAGAAAAAGATCAACAAAAATGTCGGGCAAGTGGTATGACCGATGTGATCTCCAAACCGTATCGACCAGTACAATTGTTAGAAAGAGTCAGAAACATCTTGAGTTGAGGTGAACCGCGTCGTTTTAGGTTTGTATTTTGAAAAACCCTATTGTTGAAAAACAAATAGAAGCAAATCAACATGAAGATAGCACTTTCTATGATCGTCAAAAATGAAGGAAAGATTATTGAGCGTTGTCTCAATGCAGTTGTCAGTTTGGTAGATTATATATACATAGAAGACACCGGCTCCACAGATAATACAATCGAAAGCATTACGGCGTGGTCGAGGCGAAATAGAGTGAAAACAGTAATTCATAAAAAAGGGGAATTCACAGATTTTGCATCCAGTCGGAATTCGTCTTTGCAAAACACGATGAAGACTTTTCAAGATGCTGACTATATATTGTTTATTGATGCAGATATGGAAATTCTGATCTCTTCAGACTTCGATAAGAATACTTTAGTTGCCGACGCCTATCTGATTGGGCAAAAGTCAAACGAATTAGTTTATCATAACATTAGAATGGTGCGTACAAAAGATTTATCATGGCGGTATGTGGGTAAAACCCATGAAGTGCTCATTTGTGACCAAGATGCGGTCACTGCAAGAATGTCTTTCTCTCTGGTATGTATTAATGATATCGGAGACGGGGGGAGCAAAGCCAACAAGTACGCAAGAGATGAAACATTATTACGAATGGGATTACAAGAGATTGCTCTACAAGGAGATCCTGACAATTTAAAATCAAGGTATCAGTTTTATCTAGCACAGACATATTTTTGTAAAAACGAATATGAAAAAGCTCTTGATATGTATCAACTCTGTTTGCAAGATCAAAATAGCTGGTCAGAGCAAAGATTCTATTGTCAATACATGAGCGCAGAATGTTGTCACAATATTCCTGATCAAGAATATCAAGTTCTTCATTACTGTTCACAAGCTTTGGCCATCAATTCTCTCAGAGCTGAACCATATTTTCGTATGCTACGGTATTTCAACGATAATAAACTCTTCGTTTTAGCAAACTGTGTAGGAAAGATGGCAATGAAACAGGTCAATATACAGTTGACTAGTGATCATTCTTTTCTGTTCCAAGATAATCTCATTTTGAGATATCAGATTCCCTTAGAAGCGGCGGTTGCTGATTATTACGATGGAAAAGCAAATTACAAACATCTGATGACAACACTTGTTGATCAATTGCAATCTGATAAGTCTTGTCCTGTAGATATTCGCGAATGTATTTTAGCGAATTGTCAATTCTTATAAATACTGATTTGATGTGATCAGAATAGAGTATCAAAGATGTCTGACTTGAATACTTGTATTACATTCCCAGCTAGTCGAGATTGGTCTGCAGATGGGCGAGGTCCAAGGAATATTCATTTTGACCAAAAAAATAGAAGTTCAGATTGATCATTTGATGTATCTCATTTTTGCAATAAGAATCAATCCAAACGAGACGGATGGTTCAAACTTACAAGCTTTCCACTTTCGAAACGCTCAAGAAGAAAGTGTGATACCCAGAATAAAAAATTAAGAAAATCGATCTTGCGAAAAGTTCATTTCGTCTATATCACGAAAGACACGCTCATCGCAGAATTCAGACTAAAGACACATCAGTTCGACCGCCAACCCGAGCCAGCGTTTGATATCGAAGTTTTTGTGAATTATTTGAATACTTGGCAAAAAGCGAAACGAAAAGCTATCTTTCACTACGTGACTTGAACAAATACACAACATTTTCTTCACAGTGGACCGAAAAGTAAAAGCTTTGAAATAATAAGTAAATGAATCTGTTTGTTCTGTTTGTGATTTTGATTTTAGGAACTGTAATATCAACTGCTTATTTACATGAACAGGGAGAAAAATTGGCGTCAAAAACGTCAAACGAAATATGCGTGTTCGATTTTGTCCACAATTATCTTCCCGATTTATCTCAATATTATCATCTTTATAATGCCTTTCTTTTAGTCTTCATTGCACCACTGGTTGTGTATCATGGTACCTTCGACGTCTTAGCTTTTATGTATTCGTTATTGTGGTTACTCGTACCATTATTCATATTCAGATGTATAACTACATGTGCAAGTGTGCCTTGCGCAACAACAGGAGAATACACGAGGGATTGGGGTAGTCTGATCAAGCGATACATCTTCGGTGGAAATCACGATTGCATGCCATCAGGTCACCTGATGTTTTCCCTGAGTTTAGTTTTATTGATGTTACAATACGAAATCATCACCAATAAAGTATTATGGTTGGGATTAGTTGGTGCCTATGGCGCATTCAGCACCATGTCTAAGAATCATTGGACAATTGATATTATAATGGCTGTCCCAACAGTAATCGCTTTTTATGATTTTACATTTTGTCGTTCGGCCGTCAAAGATATTACGGTAGGTGTGTGTTCAAAGCCTTACTTTGCGTCACAACGTGGTGCTGCGAAAAAAACCAAACTGAATTAACATCAAGGGAACAAAAAGAGTTTCGATGGATTTCATCGAATTAACAGCGAAAAGCAAGGGCGTAAGTTTTGTCGTGAAAGTTTCTCCAGAAGATGCTCACTTGGGTAAATATAGTCTTGGTATGTCCGGACATGGTTACCCTAGAATATATATCGATAAGAAGTATTGGTATTTACACAAATATTTATTAGAAGCGCCAAAAGGTCTTATAATTGATCATATTGATGGTAATCGACTGAACGCAACACGTCAAAATTTACGTGTAGCAACGCACTCTCTTAATACCCATAACAGAAGTAAAACATCAAAAGTTACCCACAGTAAATATGTGGGAGTCAACCGAGATAAGGGGAAATGGCGAGCAGAGGCTTTGAATACATATTTGGGCCAATTTGAGACCGAAGATGAAGCCGCGGCAGCATATAATTATGCTGTGACGAAGGCTTATGGTCAAAATGCAAATTTAAATGATACTCCTGTGACTCTGTCATGTGCTAAAGCAAAACGAAAACGTGATTGTAATGACGGATGTATCCGTTACAACAAAAAAACCAATAATTACTCAGCACATCTGACGAAATATAAACAAAAGTATTATTTTGGTACATTCACTTACGAGCAAGATGCAAGGAAAGCTATAAATGACAAATTATATGAACTTGAACAAGCAAAACCTTTGCTCAAGATAGAAAGAAATGCTGACGGAATTGCTATACTTAAAGCTAAACTACCCAAGCTCTTTGTATATGTAGATATCTTGGTAGATGATGATATTTACATTGAATATCAGAAGAAGAAGTTGTTATTGTCACCAGGAGGGTATACTTGTACAGGAAAACATCTATTGCACAGATTGATCATGGATGCTAAAAAGTATGATATAGTCGATCATAAATTGGGTAATTTGAATGACTTACGAAGAAATAGCTTGCGTATTGCGAACTTCTCCGAAAATTCTCATAATCAAAAGAAACGACAGGGTTGTACAAGTTCATATAAGGGTGTAAGCAAAACAAAACAAAACACCTGGAAAGCTAGCATTAGGAGACCTGAAGGCGGTGTTGTACGTAAGATTTTCGTTAATGAAATTGAGGCAGCTATCTATTACGATAAAATTGCTAAAGATATATATGGTGATGTTGCAAGAGTGAATTTCATCACATATCCTCCGGCTTCAGACGTTTATAGTCCTATGGATGCTGCGGTCTCATACTTCAACGACAACAAAATGTATGGATGCGTTCTCAAATTAGCAAAAGGGTGGCAGGCTAGAACATGCTTTGACAAACAGAGATTTAAGAAAAACGAATTTGCCACGAGAGAAGAAGCGGTCGAATGGAATCAAGAGAAATATAAGGAATTGTACTGTGAAAAACATCAAATTGATAAAGAAATACTACTTCAACGTCTGAAACAGCGCACATTGACAATATAATCCTTCTTATATGAAATATAAACATTCGCGCATCTGCAGTTGTTGGGTCTTTCGGGATGTCTTGAAATTGCGCAGTTTCACACAAAGATAGATTAGTAATTCACAGATTATAGTTAAAGCGAAATACCTTCAGCTCGGCTAATTTATCGCCGATCTCATGCAAAATATGTAGTAGAGACTATTGTCCCCGATGACGAGCACAATCACAAGAAAAAAAATCATTTTATGTACATCTTTGCAACGAAACCTTGTTTGTCTCCCGTTCTTGTTGAGCGACTTCTCTTTTTTCGATGCCTTATTTATCACAATGTGTGAATATTCGAGTATTCATCACTCGGCGAAGGAAAGATAGATGCCGCTCGTCTGTGCTTTCTGCTAAGAGTGCGAGCAATAGTGAGGACCTTGGTTCTTTCGGTTGGGCTTACCGCATTATTGTCATCAGCAATGTCTATGAGCAGATCGAGAATGGATAAAGTAACCGCTTTCTGATGGATATTCTGGTCCTTTATCTCATTAATACCTTGCAAAATAGCGTTCATAGTGGGATCTATAGGCTTGCCCGGTGTATTCCAGAAACCAGGAATTGCTTCAGCTAAGAACAGAAAACAAGACAAGCACGTAATTTGTTTGAGAGTGAATCGCATTTGTATTGTATGTATGGTAGGAAAATTTTACAGTTATGCTTATCTTCATTCATTGCAATCGATTTGATTCCAGATTCCCTTGTTGTGTGAGATCGAGATTAGTTTTTCAATCATCGCCTTTTTCTTACATAAAGCTGCAGACTTATCATTTTCTTGAGGAGATCAGATTTTGAGTCGAGTTAATAATCAAAAATTTTCTTTTATGCATATCTAATTTCAGTAACAGTTTTGTGTGCTGGTCAATCGAAAGTTTTCCTTTGCAGCCTTATAAAAATATTCTAACGGGTTCGAATTTCTGCAAGAAAGAAAAAAACGACAATGTTTTATTTTTTGTCAGACTTCACTTCCTTCGCTCTTGCACATAACAACGCAATTCAAATGACGTCCGACGACACTATAAGCATAAGCATATCAGACATCCTCGTGAGTGATTCAGAATCTGAAATAGAGTATGATCCCAGCGGAAATGTAAAGTATAGCTCAAGTCAAGATGGCGCACGAATCATCTCCTTATCCATGAAAGAACAAGAAGATTATCGGTTACAATATCGGGGAAGTATCTCACCAGATAAACTCGCTCGCTATTTACATCAATTGAAGAACGGTAATGCTGTGGAAACAGAACAGAAAGTAATCGTTGTACCCAACGTAATATCATATAATGGATACAAGCGCGAAGACGAATTATATTTTGCAACGGCTCACGGAGGATATTCTTTCGTTGCTGATGGTGCCTTACACAGCTATGATTATATCATGTCGAAATTTGTCGCGATGGATAGTGTAACAGAAGCCTTTGCTCTTGCTAGTCTTATACAGCAGTTTGGTACAGCATGGAAGAGATATAAGGATGGTGTCTCTATACAGGAAATCATCACAGTAGATTGAGTGCGCATTTTGGAAAGAATTTAGACTGTCCATTTATTTATATCAATAGAGAATCTTAGATACATATAATGATTGATGCGAATAGTATAAACCGTGTTGTCACTGTGAGCACACACGACGAGAATTATGCAGCCTATTTTGATGAAAGTTGCAAACGTTACGGAATAGATCCGATCATATTAGGAAAGGGTACTCCATGGCTTGGATATGGTACCAAATTGAGATTGCTGAAAGAATATGTGGATACATGTGATGATGAGATTGTGTTACTTTTTGTTGATCGGTTCGATCTTATCTTCCTGCGAGAGTTAGATCCGCTCTTTACATTTTATCGATCACAATGTGAGCAAAAACCCAATGTTGATCTTTTGTACATTTCGACAGAAAAACCCGATATCATCGGACTCAATAGTATATACGCGACGTTCCACTGGGGAAAATATAAAGACGTTGCTCTCAATACTGGTTCCTATATCGCAACAGCTGGCATGATCAAAAAGATGTTACAAGAAGTATATAGTTCCAATAGTATCGTGGAAATTAAGGATGATCAGGAGATGATAACTCGTTATTTATGTCTCCATTCAGATGTGGAAGTCCTGCTAGATCATAATCGTCGTTTCCTTGTCTATTCAGCATTTCGTTTGGATATCGGCAAAAATATACATATCGAAGATGAGAAACTTCTCTACCGTTTGGAGGATGGCACTTGTTATCGACCATACTTATTGCATAGAAATGGTTCACCTCCTATGAGTCAGCTCTTGCTCAAGCTCGGGTACGATATAAGACGTCATCAAATCCCTAGCACGCATCTCAAACGAATATTTACGAATCATATTCCTCACCTCATAAATCGTTGCGTAGAAAAAATTTTACCAAGATTGCGTTACTCTTGCAAATAATTGCACATGCTGATCTTAGAATCAAAACTGAATAAAAGTGAACATGTCTTCTAGCAAACTTCTCAACGATACGAAAGCATTGATAGAACCTTTGGAGAAGTCCTTATTGGATGCAGATATCAATAAACTATCAGACGCGCATATAGTGTTTTTACGACAATTATTGATTTCGACAGCTGAGACCAATGACCTTGCTGAAGCCTTGGACAAAGCTCAACAATTCATCGAGGCGTATACGATTCTCCGGAAAGACGAAAAGATTCTTAAAGTAAATTACGCAACAAGATGTGAATTGATCCTGATTGCACAAAAAATTGAAGAAACTAGAAATTCGCTGAAAAACGAATCTGAACCTCAACAGGAAGAAAAAAACCAAACTAAGGAGCAAGCATAAACAGAATTCACTCAAATGATCAAATCACCCTCTTGTGACAAGCGATTAATTTTTTTATTTCATTTTCTAGAAACTTCACGAGATCTTGCCATGATTTATTACGTTTTCATTTCAGGAAGAACATCAATTCTTCGAATATAAATGGATATTGATTGAGTGATTCGATCAATCTGATGTCAGAAAATTGAGATGCAGTGCTGGCATGCAAACTCTTCAAAAAATAAGTGTGAGTTCTGCCTATCCAACACTGATCAGCCTGCATGATGTGAATAACATTTTCATCTTTTTCGGGATATACTATGTATACACTGTTTTTGTTGTTGGTGAGCCATTTTCTCTTCAGATCACGACAATCCGCAACGACACAAAACCCTTTCACATTTATGTCCTCTTCTGGAATCTCTGTTTGTAAGAGTTGTATTTGATGCTGCTCTTCTAGATATATCTGCAGTACTTGGATCCACTCCGAGACTGGTTGATAAGGAGTCAGTTGATATGAGTGACCCAAAGAGTGAGATATATCAAGCTCAGTAACCGGATTGAAATAATAGCTCCAGATATCCTCAGCGGTTGAAATATAATTCGGTTTTTTTTTGTCTATACGTTTACGAACAGCTGTCCACTCTACTGTTATTGGGTTCCACGAACATTCAATAATTTCATCATGTTCTACAGATATCATGTCGCTATTGAAGCTAAAACATGCTTCTGGTAAAAACTCGTTCTCTGAAGTATCGTAGGTCAAATATAGCTTGGGTGCGGAATTCAGTATTTTGATTCGGAAGTCGATAGTCTGTTTCATCAGTGGCTTCCACTTGAACAACTCGGAATCTCTCGATTGCTTACTATAAGGTGCATGATTTTTAGTAAAGATATATCCATCGGAGATAAACTGTTGTTTGTGTTGTTGATTTTGATCGTAATCAAGTGTCTCCAAGTCTGTGTAATAATTTTTAAGGAGAATATTGGCTGGTAGTTTGTTTGATGTCAAGAAATTTCTACAGATATGAATTCTCTCCAATAAGCTGAGGTCAGCAATCCTCATATCCACTTTGTTCATGATGATGACGTCCAGTATGATGAAAATGCCATCGATTTTCTCTACATCAAAAACGATAATAGAATTGTTCTGTAAAGGTGCTTCTAATTTGATTTCTTCGCTCAAAGACATGTTTCTATCAAATACAGTGATATATTCGGTCTCCTTTTGCATCATAAATAAACGCCTTTCACCATCCAGTTTCAGACTAATACAGTAATTTGCTTGCAAGCTTGGCAAATCTGATTGATGTAAAGTTTTTGGTAATGCACCGCAAAAATTCGGACCGATTACTTTGCTCAAGGAGTTTTGATCCCTTGCAAATTTCGCTAACAGATCTCTAATCTTGGTGCACGAGTAAAGAAACCTCTTGACAAGATGTTTCTCTTTGGGATCAATCACTTCAACCTCGATTTCAAATTCCTTCCGTTGCTCTATCGAGACTATCGTGAGATCAATCCGGATACTAGTATCCAAGTATGACCAGCGGTCCTTACTTCTCTTCAATATGGGTTGAGGTGATAGCGATGCCGGTTGTTGTTTCAACATTTTTTCTTGCGACAAAACTAATTTACAGGCGAGCTCTGTACGTGTTGTTGTAACAACCTTTTTTTTAATCCATATTGTGACATCATCAAGGAATGAGGTTTGCGAGCGAATCCCATCGAGGAATATTCTGTCACATAAAATATGATATGTGCAAGGTAAAAGAGAGCGATCGTAAAAGGTCTTCAAGGTTTGAAACTCGCCTCTGCTCACTTTCCACCTTGCTTCTATTTCTACATCAGACTGCGACATCCCTGCTTTCAAAGCAGAACGTAATGCATTTTCCAAAAGAGGTTTATTCATTGGTGTTGTTTAAAGATACTTGTAGAAAAATTAAGAGCGTGTTAAGCTTTTTACTATGTTACCAATAAAACGTCCATGAAACAATAGTTGCAGATCGAAATATATCTGCAGATATCTAATGTTCAAAAAATGGATCAGAAAATTATTCCCATATATATATACTGTGAAGTATATAATAGAGAAAATGAAAACAGACAGAGTGGTCTATAATTAGACCATATTCAAGATTTGTAATTTCTCACAAAAAAAAATGATCATTCTTGATATTAGATAAACCGGAATTTTTATTCAAGTATCACAAAAGCTTTTTACAATATGACCGCTGGACCAACTTTATCAGTAGGATCGATGATCGGAACGACAGCTACCACAGCTGTTGACTTTCCAGTCCGACCGACAATCAATGGAAGTGCTTTCTCCATCGCATCTCCTTATGTAGTTCCTTCTTTAACAGCCTCTTCCCCTAGTTCTACAGGCACAGTAACTGTAGTGAATCCTCAGATGGTGACTTGGGGAACACTTAGCAATTTGTCTTTTACCGCAAACACAACACCAACCGCAGTCGGTGGTGCATCTTTCCTGATCTCTCTACCTGGAAGAGTCACGAACTTTAGTAATTATTATGACATTAAGGCTTGGATCACCGGTAAAGATGCTAGTGGAAATATAGTGAATAATTGCGTGGGTATTGCAACTGTGTCTGGTGTTACAGCTCAGATATCATTTACCGTCAATGGCTCCAGCCCTTACGTGATGCATACTCTTGATTGTAGACTCGAATACACCAGCATATAGGTGTTTGTTTCGACACATGATATTGTATATTATTGACAACAAATTAGATACATCATTCTCTTTTGTTTTTGCTTTTTTTTTGCTTTCGGTGGCGACTTTTGAATGAAAAACTTTTGAAATTCGTTGATTTGAAAAAAAAATCTTACCAAAGGAGTATGATAAAATGGAACGAATCGATTGGATACTCTTAATATTTGTCTTTGCTTTGTTTTTGATTTGTGTATCTTTATATGCTAATCTCAACAGCACCAAAGAGAACCTGACGACCATTAATAACTCTTTACTGTCTACAAATACAAATGTATCGACTCTCACCTCCACGACAAGTGCAAATTCTACAGCTGTCGCTTCTCTGCAAGCAGCATTGGCTTCCAGATCGATCACTACGAATCTCGTATCTGTGACGACGAGTCTGACACCGACATTCTCTTCTACAAATAACGTGAATGCTGCCAGTTGTACTAGTATCTATACGGCATTGAGCAACACAATGAGTGAAACTCTGAATGTTATCTCGGTTACTCCAATCGCTGCAAGTTTCACTTCGATTCAGATACCCATCAATACAGGTTCCTTGACAACTATTGATAATGTCATTGTTTTGGGAATAGAGGGACAAAGTGATACAAATTATCCGGTGAACAATCTAACTACACCTCTGATTGATGTAGCCAACAAAATGATTACAATCAACTTTGTAGCTAATAGCTCCAATACACATACAATCACACTTTGCTTACGTCTTGTATAAAGTATAATGATTGATACAATGCACTACAGCATTATTGCATTATTGCATTATTGCATTAT
>Ga0160428_1001293_pt1 | contig 19757 bp, 19 predicted proteins | sample SolpanmetagenomM_FD_108198 | JGI IMG/M metagenome (GOLD analysis project Ga0160428, IMG submission 108198) | Solar panel surface microbial communities from Lawrence Berkeley National Laboratory, California, USA - M | ecosystem: Engineered > Built environment > Solar panel > Unclassified ... | reverse complement strand
GTTGAGAGACAGGTTAGTACGTGTAGAAAGGCGAGGGATGTCAAATGTGAGGTTAACTTACGTCGAATTTGGCGTCCTTTGCAATGCGCTCTGCAAATGCTCTGCCTTCGCCGCCAACTTGATGTTTGCTGCGTTTCTCTTGCCTGACCATGTCCTCGATGCTCATGTCTTCATTTTCTTTAACAAGACCTCGTTCTTGCCCTCGCTTGTTGGTGATAGCTGTAACCTCGCCTCCTCGATCGACCATCCTGCTTTCCATCTTATTAAGCACGACCACACCATCGTGCTTATTTGTGACTGATCCTGCTACAGCAGCATTATATTCTGCTTCGATTTTGGCAGCGTCCGGTGTCTTTTTCAATTTTGCCTTCATCATCTGTGCTTTGAGCTTATTAAGTGCTGTTTGATCTAAGGCTACCGTGGTTGCTGGTGCTGGCTTTTCCTTCATGACTGTGCCCTGTGCCATCTCAAACTCGTCCTCACTCTCTTCATCCTGTGATGTATGCTCTTTTCGAACACCAGCATCTAGTTTTCGCTCTTGATAGAAATCACCACTTGGTTTATCTTTGCCAACATAGCCCTCGCCATACCTTTCTCGCCGATCAAGTTCAATCTCTTCCTCCCGTGCATCGTCGAAAGCCCTGAGATCACCAAATCTCTCGATTGCAACATCATCAACCTTTCGCATCGACTCTTCCGCTTGTCTGTAGACTGCCCTGAGTTTGGTCATACGCCACGAAGCCCCGGGGTCTCCAAAAGTGTATTTGACGTCGTATTGTGCAGGCTGATCGAGTGCTGCAGCACGATCAATAGCTTCACTCTCTTCTCCCTGTCGCAAGTCCTTCAGTTGATGGTTCAGTTCTTTTTCATGGATTTTCAGCTGGTAATCCTTTTCCGTGGCTTTGATGTGTGTTGGTGGTGGAGACTGTTTACGCTTTCGTTGAACATAGTCAATGTCAAGTGCTGATGGTGCTTCCATCCAGTTGTCTCTCTGCCGTAAATCAGGCTTCCTCCGTGCCGCAACAGGATCGTCCACACTATCGTCGAGGATGTTTTCTCCTGGAGGCGCTGTATCTGCTTCTTTCTCGACCCAGTCGTCCTCTTCGTCGTCACGATCATCTGCTGCATCTGCGCTTCTTTCTGGCTCTTCGAGTCGTTCCCTGGTTTCTCTACGTTCTTTTTGATCCTTGTCTTCATGTGAACTATGTCTCAACCTCTTCTCTCGATGCCGTGACGCACGGTGCTCGCCATCGTCTGGATGCCTGTGACGCTTGTGATGGTGTCCATGGTCTCGATCTCGATGCTCTCTTCGTCGGTCGCGACTTCTACTTCTTTCACGTTTCCCATCACTTCGCGATCTTGATTTTTCTGCAGCTAGCTCTTTCTCAAAGTCTTCGAGGCCCATCTTGTAATTGTTCTGAAGTATTTCTATTCAATATGACGTGAGAATTACATGTAGATGTGTTTCAGAATTGTGGGCCGGAACTCTCTCCTTGAGCTTTTTCATCCTTCTGTCTTGAAATTACGACCTTTCATCTTTCTAGCTTCTGCCCCGTCTCTTCAACGCGCTTGATCACCTCCTCAGCAGGGCGTCTCAGGTATGGCAACCACTACTCGCCCACAAGAGGCCACCGCCATTGTCTGTATAGGCATGGCTGGCTCTGGTAAAACCACCTTCATGCAACGCATCAATTCCTACCTTCACTCTAAGCGCACCCCTCCTTACGTGGTCAACCTCGATCCTGCAGTCCGTACCGTCCCATTTGACTGCAACATCGATATCCGCGAGTCTATCGACTATAAAGAAGTCATGAAGCAATACAATCTTGGTCCAAATGGCGGCATTCTAACAAGCTTAAACTTATTTGCTACAAAAGTCGACCAAGTTTTGGGCATTCTGGAAAAGCGATGTGGTGTCATACCAGCGGAAGCACAACCACAAGAAGGCAATGCGAAGCCGAAGGAGCAAGAGAACACAGGTTCGGACATCAAGCACATCCTCCTCGACACACCAGGTCAAATAGAAGTATTCGTCTGGTCAGCCTCAGGACAGATTCTGCTCTCATCTCTTGCTTCCTCCTTTCCCACAGTACTGGCATATGTTATTGACACACCTCGGACTGCTTCAACATCTACCTTTATGTCCAATATGCTCTACGCCTGCAGTATTCTGTATAAAACGCGTTTACCAATGATCCTAGTATTCAACAAGACCGACGTACAAAGTGCAGACTTTGCAAAGGATTGGATGACAGATTTCGAAGCATTTCAAGCAGCACTGAGACGAGAAGAAGAGACTGGTGTTTATGGGGGTTCAGACGGGGGCGTGGGAGGACCAGCAGTTGGTGGGAGTGGATACATGTCAAGTCTACTCAACAGCATGTCTTTGATGTTGGAGGAGTTTTACAGCCATCTCAGTGTGGTTGGCGTTTCAGCAATGACTGGTCAGGGCATTGACGAGTTCTTTACTGCTGTGGACGAAAAGGCCGACGAGTTCAGGAAAGACTATAGGCCCGAACTTGAGCGCAAAAGGGCAGAGCGGGCGAAGGAAGGTGACGAGAAGAAAGAGAAGGAATTATCGAAGTTCATGAATGACCTCAACATGGACAAGAATAGTCAGGCTGAGTCAAAGACAGGGCCAAGCAGGAAGTCGAAGAAAGCACAAGAAGAGGAAGACCACCCGACCATTAGTGACATGGAGGATGATGATGAAGATGCAGAGGATGAGGATCCAGATGATTTTGATGACGATCATTCGAATGACGATAGGGATAATGGACTGACTGGAAGATATAAGAGAGCATTGGCAGACGGTGGAGGAAACGAGCAAGAAGATATGAGCTTCGCACGTTACATCAGAAAGAGCAGCATGAACGGGTGAAAAAGGAATAATATCCTCAACGAGGAACCACACCACCGCCACATGCAAGTTCTGGATAACGACTACACGATATTACGCCATCATGAGGTACGAAATGAGCAGTAGCAATTTGAGGCTATTCGTACATTTCCATCGACATCAAGAAGCCGCATCTGTTTTGAGATTCGCATAACAATATTAACCTGACGAGGTATCAGCGCTCCTCTCTCGGGTCCATAAATGGTAAGCATACGGTTTCCTCCTTGCCAATCCTGGTGATCCTTATCACAAAAACAAATGATGAGCAGCTAGAATTCTGCAAACCTGAAATTTCCACTCATCTCACAAGCAATGTCGTTTCATACCCCGTTGTGGGTCTGTACGATATTGGTTGTGCTGGTGGCTGGAAAGATGTGTTGATTAATTCTCACTACACTTGATCTGATTAATTGTTTTGTGATTGTTCTTATTGACTTGACGTCTACCTTCTTGCAAAGCAACGAGTGTAAGCTAATTTGTTGAAAGTTTCAGGGCTTTTGCGACAGCCACCCGAATAAAGGTCGACGAAAGATGCCATTCCGTAAAGTGTGAGACCTCATGGCAAGTAATGTCCTCAGGCTAGATCACCAGGCATGGACCTTCGTCGCAGGCCTTCATCTAGAGGAGCACAAGGCCAGGCCTAACCAAGAGGGTTGAAATGTTTAGACGCTTTCAAGAATATCCTAGTGACGGATTGTTGCCTCGAGCTTCGGTCCAAATCCCGTCCAGCTCTTACATCACACAATCCAGGTCAAGGAGTACAACATTTTGACTATAAAGAACTTTACAAGCGTAGCTCGTGCACATATCCTGTCTTCTAACCTCTGAAGTATTGCCTAGTACACGCTTCATCTCAGAGACAAGAACAAAATAGGGAGTCCTTTTCGCCCAAGCACGTTGATCATCACCAGCTCGACAAGAACGTGTTTCGAGCAGTCTAACAGTATGAGGATGAATAGACGCTACGCAGCATGAAGAATCTTCTAAGGATGAAGCTAGCCTACTGCTGGCGCTGTCGTTCTTGCGAGTGAAAGAGACACAATAGTAGCAAGTCCGGCTTCCACTGGTGTTTGGACAGACTCGTATAGACATCTTGCTTGGCCAAAACACAAGCATGGTCAAGCTTATCGTTCCAAGTTTTCCAAGTCAAGTTCCACATAAGAACGAATGAACTTTATGGGTTACTATGTGTCTGCTTGGCCTACAAGGCGTTCTCGAACGAGTGAAAGCAATTAGCCAGACACGATCTCCGTGCTATTCTCGATCAAACGTCTTATCTTTGACCCTGTAGCTCACCTCAAGTCTGTTGGCGGTCCCACACAAATACCTTATTACATAATCGGCGTGTGTTGCCGAAAGAGGCAGGTAGGCATGCTTTTTCGACAAGATAACATTTCACAACCCCCTCATTTCCTCCACCATTGACTAGCCTGCCTACAAACTAGCTGCCATGACGCAGTTGAAGATCTTGATACAGATGCAGGGCATGGATCGTGTGATATTGTGCGTGAATCTTTCCGATAAGAGAATGCTGTAGCCTTTTTGATCTCCCTCTGAATTTTATTTGCATTCACACATTTTTGGGATCTTGCTGTGAACTAGACGCTGCCATGCTTCCCCTGTTCATCAATGCCTGCACATTATTTGCGGTCGTGTCAGCTCAATTCGTCTCTCCTCCTACCAATCTAAAGAATAAGACTGGGTATGCAGGCATCAACATCAGATACAAAAATGTGCCAACCGGTATTTGCGAGCTTGATCCTAAAGTTAGGAGTATCGCAGGTCAGTTTCAACTCAGATGCTTTCTGTGACTTATGCTAATACCACAACCAGGCTACGCTGATGTTGGCACAAATGAGCACCTTTTCTTCTGGTTCTTCGAGGGTACGTGCAGATCTGGTGGAAGAGAGATATAGCCCACTTATTCCCTACGCAGCTCGAACAGCTCATCCCAAGCAAGCTCCTTTGACCGTATGGATCAATGGAGGGCCTGGAAGTTCATCTATGATCGGATTGTTCCAGGAGAATGGACCTTGCCGAATCAGCGCAACTGGCGAGGTCGAGAGCAACCCCTATTCTTGGTCAAACGTCTCCAACATGCTCTTCATCGATCAACCAGTCGGGACTGGTTTGTCCTACACCGAAGCCGTGAATGGTTTCTTTAACGGTGGCGACTTCATCACGCTTCCTGCTGGTTCCGATTGCCCTGATTATGCAGACTACTACGGAGGATGCAGCACCCAATCGTACGCAAACGCGAGTTTGACAGCAAACTCCACCCAAGCTGCTGCGCCTAATATGTGGAAGGCTCTACAGGGCTTCATGGGTGCGTTTCCTGCTTATGCCAGGCATGGGTTCCATTTCGCTAGTACGTATCAGCCATACTTTGGCTTTGCTCAAAGCTAACTATTCTAGCTGAGAGTTACGGTGGACACTACGGACCTGTCTTCAACGAGTATTTTGAGCAACAGAACGCTGCGAATATCTCTGGGGCTATGAAGATTAGCCTCGAAAGTGTTGCTATCGGTAATGGCTGGTTCGAGCCGAATCTTCAATATCAAGCATTCTACAACTTTACGGTCAACCCTGGTAATACGTATGATTTACGACCGTTCAACAGCAGCGTTGAAGAGCAGATGTATAATGCTTTATACGGGTAAGTTCAGGCATAGTAGCAGAAGCTGGAGTCGACTAAGCTGTGATGCCTTGCTAACTTTCCTTGTGCTCAAGCCCAGGCAACTGTGTTGATCAGACCGAGTACTGTGCGTCTAGCGGGCTCAATGAAGTTTGCAGTGTAAGTGCTTCTTCGCATCCACGAGGCATATCTACAACTACTGACGTGATCTACACAAACAGCAAGCCGACAACTTCTGCTACGCCGAGGTCGAAGCCCTACTCGACAATATTCCCAACCGCGACGAATACGATATTCGAGAACTACAGCCTGATGTATGTATCTTGGGTGTATACCACTAACCTCTTCCGCTATCTGCTACCTAAGTTCCTCGAATTAGGTTGACTAACCTCTTCATCTTCATCCAGCCATTCCCGCCAAATTACTACTCAGACTACCTAAACACGCCGAAAGTACAGAAAGCCATCGGCGCTTTCGTCAATTTTACAAACAACAACTTCGTCAGCAGCACCTTTGGCACCACTGGCGATGACGACCGCGAATCAGGCACAATCGAAGCCACGCGTGCCCTAATCTCTCAAAACGTTATGGTCGTTTGGTACTTCGGCGATGCTGGTATGTCTTCAAATTCATTTATCCCATTCAGATGTCTTCACTCCTCAACTTGGGCCCAAGCACACAAAACTCATCAAGCTTCTTTCTAGACTACGTATGCAACTGGATCGGTGGCCAAGCCATCGTCAATGATCTCCTCCAACCACCCTTCTTCTCCTCCGCCGGCTTCACCGACATTGTTACCACCGACAACATAACCCACGGTCAGGTGCGTCAAGCCGCCAACTTCGCCTTCGCACGCATCTACTATTCAGGTCATGAAGTCCCCTTCTACCAACCCGTTGTCGCTCTCAGTCTGTTCAACCGCACCATCCATGGCATGGATATTGCTACGGGCACTGTGCAGGCGAGAATGGGAGGCGGGTATGTTAGTGTAGGAACGTCAACTAGTGAATTTAGAGAGGGAAACGTGACTGTGGTTTATGAGGTGCTGGATGGCGCGGAGTGGGTTTATGATGTTACGTTGGGTAAGCCGGTGATGGCTGGGAATAGGACGAAGGTGTGATGTGATGTAACGTGCGAGATGAGACCTGCCTCTCAGTCATATGAAGGTGGCGATAAAGGTGCCTGCCTGACATGGAAGAGAAATGTCCTGGTAAGGGAAGTTCGGATTTGAATATTGCTTGCCATATGGCGCATTTACCTGCTTCTTCTAAGATATAAACAGTAATTCTACCAAGCTCATGATGTGCAGCACTCCCAAATCAAGACTTTCTGGTATGTCCTCTGTAGAATCTCCGCCAATACGCATCAACGAGGTCCACTCGCTGCAGGGCTACGCAACTACCCGAATTCTACATGAGGAACCTCTGCCATATAGACACTCGAAGTCTTCTCAGCTAACAATACTCACTCGCCCAGCGTATACTGTAGTCTATCAAGATCACCTACCTAAAGTCATATCAGCTTTGATAAACCCACCCCTCTTCGTAAAGAATCCATCGCTCAAAGTGATCTCCATCAAGCATGGCTTCCTTCCCATGCGTGTCCGGAACAACGACTATGGAGGCCAGAGGTTAGACTGACGGTTGATTTTGTGCGCACTAAAGATGATTGCACTCGAGAAAGACACTGTGCTTAGCATGATTCATGCCCGAGTCTGCACTTCCTGCTTTTCAACGCCGGCGCTTTCGAAGATGGAGCTCCTTGTGTCGTGTGACCATATGTGATCATCATCGAGAGACTTCTACGACCAATCACATCGTCAAACTATTGATGTCGGGCGCAATTGTCTCACGACGGACTCGTTCAATACTTGCTTGTATATCGAAGTCGTGAGGAAGGACTGCGCTGATGAAAGAGGCAGAGGTGTAAGCGATTGCTAAGGGCTTCAAGGCTAATTTGTTTCAGGGAGGACGATGCTGAACGAAGTTTTGAAAGTTTTAAAAATGGGGAGGACACTCTTCACCACCCCGAATAGTGCCCCGGATCCTGTCGACGCACAAGATCCAGAACTAAGTAAGCGTTAGATAGCACAAGGACTGCTAGCACTGAGTAGTAGCTAGAAATCCTCCAGTACTCGATCTACCACTATCCGTCTTAAGTTCAAGGTGTTTTAGATGTATATTTGAGCGGTGTACGGTTCCCAAGATGAAGAAGAAGAAGCTTTCCAACACGCTGTAATTCATTGTTCCTCATGGCTGCCTTGAATGTGGATTGTATCCTCTTGAATGCAAATAGTATAGTGCCTCAAACTTGCCTCAATCTTCCAAAATATATCAGGATATCGGCTGGATACTAACTCTTGCTCCAATCACGCTTAATTCTTTTGCTTGACGAAATTGATCTTCCTGGCTAACCAACATCCAACAGTCACGCCCTCAACCGTTCCATCGCCTCCTCTCTTGAACACTATAGTCCATTCCCCGGGCGCAGGAGCATCCATGCTTCGAGGACAAGAAAGAAGCCATATATCTTCACCAACATACTTCATCAAATGGATAGGTCCGTTGCCTAAATAGCCAGTAAACGAGCCATACAACATTGCACCCGTACCGGTAACGCTGAACGTGCTCTCGACCTCCCCACAGTAGTACCTCCCAACGTAGTCAATCTTTGGAGGTGGCGCACCCTCGACGCCCTTGGGCTTCTGGACACGTTCCGCGTAGTACTCTTTGTTGGCTTGTATATGGTTGACGTGTAACTTGTCGCTATAGATGTCTGCGGTCATGGCACGATGTTCTGCGTGAGTTTCGTTTATAAGCTGCATTTTAGCTGGACCGGCGATGGAGATGAAGAGCTCGTTAGCATCGTTTACGTCGACTTGAATGAGCAGCTGAGTTTTCGCGTCAAGAAAGGCACCTTTCCATTCGCTGGCTGGTTTTATAGGTGTAGTTTTTGGAGGCTCTTTGACGTCAAATTCGAGTTTCAGGATGTTTTCCGCAGCAGCACCTACGTTGGCTTCGTGGTTGAATCTGTGGTACATTGTATTGTCAGCCATTTTCCCGAAGATCGTGCGACGATCCTTGTGTTTCAGAAGGGGACTGTACTTACAGGACAACAACGGATAGATGCTCCGAGGGAACATGCAGACGTTGTAAGCGGAATCCTCTCAAGCCTCCCGAATGTCCAATTGTGTCCTTTCCAGCAAGCTTCATACGAACAAGTCCGTTTCCGTATGCAGCAAGCGTGCCGTCTTTGTACTTTTGCTGCTCCGCGATCGTGTTGTATAGACTGCCCGACTCAGCATAAGTCGTTTCGAGCCAACTTTCATACGCAATCATGTCTTCCAGAGTTGCAACGATGCCGGCATCTCCAGACCACTCAATTCGGTTGATAGCAGGCAAATAGCCAGTCTTCTCACTACCTTCATATCCAATGATTGGCAACGGAGGTCCCGCTGTATTAGGGGCCAAAGCAGCATTCTTCATACCAGCTGGTTTAAAGACACGTTCTGCCAGTAGTTGACCCAGAGACTGTCCTGAAACAGTCTCTACTGCGCGTGCCACAATGTGGAAGTTGACGTTGGAATAGGAGAATTCTCTTCCGGTTTCAAAGTGGTAAGACTTGGTCCGTTCCAGGGCACGAGGAGCATCATGGGCTATCGAGAATGGGTCATCGGGCTTTGCACCCCAAAGTACTGTCATTGCCCAATAATCGCGAATGCCTGTTGCGTGATGGTTAGCCAAGGACTTGATTAGATATCTTTTACCAAATTTCTAGGAAGCGCTTCACTAACCAGATTGCATATTGACTAGGTCTTGGACTGTGAGCTCGCTGTCAGCGCTACCCATTAGCTCGGGCAGCATCCGCTTTAGTTCAGCCGATAGCTGCTCATCCAAAGTCCCCGAAGATTTCTCTATCAGTGACGTAGGTTCTTTTCGAAGTGAAGCAATGACAAGACATAGCATCTGTTTGGAGATTGAACAGATTGGGAAATGTGTCTTCGTGGTCATTGGGATCCCTCGATCGAGGTCCGCATAACCCCATGCCATCTGGCTTTCGACATTGCCATTACGGATTATAGCTGCAGCGCCGCCAGGGCCGCGATAGAGACCTGGGACAGTGCTCAAAAGGTCATTGGATTTTGACGACATTGATTGCCGAAAGAGTGTCTGAATATGTAGAGGCTATTGCTTGATAGTAATGGATATTGCGGTTTCAATAGTTCACTAGCAGATATGTGCACTCCAAGTAAGCAAAACGGAAGCAAAAAGGACAGATGGGTGAGGATGGAGATGGTGGAAGAGGAAGAGAAAATGATGGAGAATAAGAACGCGCATAATGGTGGCCTAAAGGGGAAGCTCGTTGCGACTACTGGGTCGCCAAAGTGAAAGTGAAGGTGATAGATCAGGACATGGCTTTCACCCTGTCCAGAAATGCCCTTCATCGCCTTTGACTAGACCCGCTCACCAGACCGTCCGCGATCTGGAGCATCACAGGTGTTGAGGATGGCGGCAGGAAGGCAAAGGGGAGGTCTTCTGGTGACGATAAGGCTTATCTGTCGATCTCTCAATGGATTTCTTGACCCCGAAACTGCATCCCATCTTTAATTTGTATTGACATACCAACCACCACTACTACACATCTCAATCGCAATCATGTCTCTCTCCAACAAGCTCGCCATCACTGACTGCGATGTCAAGGGCAAGCGTGTCCTCATTCGTGTTAGTATACAGCTCCCCAAGCTACCCCTCCACCCCTCCGTCCCACCATTGCGGCCAAAACAATGCTGATCTTCTATCCATACAGGTCGACTTCAATGTTCCCCTCGACTCCGACAAGAAAATCACAAACAATCAACGTATCGTCGGCGCAATTCCCACCATCAAATATGCCATCGACCACGGCGCCAAAGCCGTCATCCTCATGTCCCACCTCGGACGTCCTGACGGAAAGGTCAACCAGAAGTATTCCCTCAAGCCTGTTGTCGCCGAGCTCGAAAAGCAACTCGGCAAGAGCGTGACCTTCACCAGCGACTGTGTCGGCAAGGAAGTCGAGGAGACTGTCAACAAGGCAAAGGATGGCGAGGTCATTCTGCTCGAGAACTTGAGATTTCACATTGAAGAGGAGGGAAGCGCAAAGAACGAGCAGGGTGAGAAGGTTAAGGCGGACAAGGCAAAGGTTGAGGAGTTCAGGAAGGGCTTGACTGCTTTGGGCGATATCTACATCAGTACGTCCAACAATCTTCTCATGGCTGGGCAGCTAGTATATAACAACAGCACTAACCCATATTCTACAGACGACGCTTTTGGCACTGCTCACCGCGCTCACAGCTCCATGGTCGGCGTCGACCTCCCCAAGAAGGCCTCCGGTTTCCTCATGAAGAAAGAGCTTGACTACTTTGCGCAAGCTCTCGAGAACCCTCAACGACCTTTCCTCGCCATTCTCGGTGGTGCCAAAGTCTCTGACAAGATCCAGCTCATTGACAATCTGCTCGATAAGGTAAACACTCTCGTCATTTGCGGTGGTATGGCATTCACCTTCAAGAAGACTCTCGAGAACGTCAAGATCGGCAACTCTCTATTCGACGAGGCCGGCAGCCAGAAAGTCAAGAGCATCATGGAAAAGGCAGAAAAGAACAAGGTCAAGGTTGTCCTGCCATGCGATTACATCATTGCAGACAAGTTCGACAAGGACGCCAAGACGGATACTGCAACAGATGAGCAGGGTGTACCAGATGGCTGGATGGCGTTGGACTGTGGTGAGAAGAGCATCAAGCTTTACGAAGAGGCAATTGATGAGGCCAAGACTATCTTGTGGAACGGACCCGCAGGAGTGTTTGAGTTTGACAAGTTCGCGAATGGTACAAAGAAGACGCTGGATGCGGCTGTGACCGCAGCACAAGCAGGCAAGATTGTCATCATTGGTGGTGGTGATACTGCGACTGTGGCTGCCAAGTATGGTGTCGAGGATAAGCTCAGCCATGTGTCGACTGGTGGAGGTGCCAGTTTGGAGCTGTTGGAGGGTAAGGAGTTGCCAGGTGTATCTGCTCTGTCAAGTAAGTAAGCGAGCAGTGCTTGAAGGACGGAGAGTGGTGTGAAAAGCGAATGCATTCATGGACGATTAATAATGAAGAGATATGAGGAGTAGGCTAAAGGCTGATCCGGAATGACATAGCAATCAAAACATTTTCGAAAAAGTCGAATCTTTGATTTTGTTCGTAGCATCATGAGCTTTTATTGCGTAGCAGCAATTAGTGATGCTATCCCGGTCTCCTTCTAGTTGTTGTCTTTCATCTGCGGTTGGGTTGATTGCTTCCATGCAGGGCAGAGCTCAGATCTCCGCCAACTCGATCCTACAGACTGTTTCGGGACAGTAACTGCTCGCAGGACTGGTTCCACCAGCTGAAGCTACTGAATCGCTCTCGTTGATAATGCTCCAACTCTCGTTCCCAAATATCGCACCTCTCACTTGCTGCCCTGCACCTTCTTCAGCTCCTCCCTACGAGTACAAAGACGTCAGCACAATCTTTCTCGCGTTGTCCTAGGAATGATAGCTTTCAAGCACTACTCACTTTAACATTTGTGCAAAATCATCGCTCGTGTCATCGTCGTCCCAACTTTCCTCCCATAGATGACCTGCTGCCGCTGTGCCTGTGGAAGCTGTGCCAGTCGCTAGGTCTGTGTCTTCGTCTGCCCAATCTATGATGGTGTTAGTGGCGTGTTCACAGAGTGGCCCTGTATCTATGTCCAATGCCGGAAAGGTATGCTAATCTTTCGTCGCGAGGATGCTGCCATCTCGCCTCATCTTGTGACATGCCACCTGCCTCTCCTCCATCCTCGAGACAACTTGTTTTTCTCTCCGTACCATGTCCCATAGTATTGGCCAGTACTGCGCTCATCCACCACCACCAAACACCATCTCATGACACGCAGTCTACACATTGCTATATCCATTCTACATACCTTCAACTGGGAAATCCTCGAATTCGTCGTCCTCTTCTAGAACGGCAGGCTTGTTTGCTTGTTGCTGTAGTGCTGATGGTGTCTGAGTTTGTTCATTGACTGGGTTGCCGAGTTTGGCTGTGGTGTTATTGGTAGACGCGCTGGAGCCAGACATTGTTGTGATGAGGGTGTGGTGTGGTTATGGTATGGAAAGTGCGTTGACCAGAGGTGCCTGTGGTGATTAGGTCGAGTGGGATGGTGCAAGAGAATGGCAGAGGTGAGTGTGGCGGCGCGCGGGGAGGTGGTTAGGAGTAGTAGATGCACGATGGTATATGTCGACTTGAAGGGCGTTCGTAGATGCAGATGCAGATGCGGATGATGCATGTCCTACGCGCACGTGATCAGGACCATGTCGTAACATTTTAATCACAACTCTCGTCTTTGCTATACGTCAAACACGACTCACTTCCCACTCTCGCTATGGCTGCTTACGAGACAGCTCTCCTGCGTACCTCTGCGCGCCTAGGCCGGCCAGCTCTGCGCCAGTCCTCAGGCCTTGATACCACCCTCCCAATCTCTACCACCACCACCACCACCGCCTCCCACCGCGCCTTCACCACCACACCCAATAATGCCCTCCCACAAGGCTTCAACCCAATGTCCTTCTCCTCTCCCTCTCAATCATCATCCAACATCCCATCCTCCTACTTCCAACGCCCATCTCTACCCGCAAACACTATAGTCCGTTTCGTGCCACAACAAACCGCCTGGGTCGTCGAACGCATGGGCAAATTCCACCGCATACTACCGCCGGGCGTCGCCGTCATGCTTCCTTTTCTGGATCGAATAGCGTATGTCAAGAGTTTGAAGGAAGTGGCGTTGGAGATTCCTAGCCAGAGTGCTATTACGGCGGATAATGTGACCTTGGATTTGGATGGAGTGCTGTATACGAGGGTCTTTGATGCTTATAAAGCTAGGTATGTTTACTGCCGGGAGCTATACATCGTTTTCTCCTGTCTTCTCCGGCACTTTACCAAGGGAGAAAACAAACATCTCCGTCATTCACAAGAATCAAGACTGACATAACATCCATGATATAGCTATGGAGTAGAAGACGCCGAATACGCAATCTCCCAACTCGCCCAAACAACAATGCGATCCGAAATCGGTCAACTAACACTCGACCACGTCCTAAAAGAACGCGCCTCCCTCAACCTAAACATCACAGCCGCCATCAACGAAGCCGCCCAAGCATGGGGCGTCACCTGCTTACGCTACGAAATCCGCGATATCCACGCTCCCTCGGGCGTCGTCGAAGCAATGCACCGCCAAGTAACCGCCGAACGATCCAAACGTGCCGAGATTCTCGAGTCGGAAGGACAACGCCAGTCTGCGATAAACATTGCCGAGGGTAGGAAGCAGAGTGTGATTTTGGCGAGTGAGGCGCTAAAGGCGGAAAAGGTGAACCTGGCTGATGGTGAGGCGAAGTCGATTTTGTTGAGGGCAGAGGCGACGGCGAGGGGCATTGAGGCTGTGGCCATGAGTATGAAGCAGGGAGGGCAAGCGGCGCAAAATGCGGTCGGCTTGAGCGTGGCGGAGAAGTATGTTGCTGCGTTTGGACAGTTGGCGAAGCAAGGGACTGCGGTGGTTGTGCCTGGAAATGTTGGCGATATGGGTGGTATGATTGCGAGCGCGATGGCAGTGTATGGCAAGGTCACGGAAGGACAGGCGAGAGTGTCTGCTGCGGCGAATCAGGAAGATCAGAAACGATTGGGTGAGGGCGAGGGTACACAACCGCAGCAGCAGGAGGCAAAGGATGCTATTTTGAATACCTTTGACGAGAAGACGCGAAGCGGGCAGTAGAATTGATTGCGAGCGTGTCACTCATATTACAGAATTGTCTCGCTGCTCTATAGATCTAGGCGTATAGCAAGCCACCACAACTCTTCTAAACATCCTCCTCTCTTTTGATGTATCAATGTTATGAATCCCACCCTGGTACTGATCTATTTTGGCAAAAGAGATGTGTAACATGGCTTTCACCCATCGCGAAAGGTATTCAATGATATCCCCAGTCAAAATTTATCAGAGCTCCACAAAAGTCACGACCAAGTTGCAATCCCGAGATATTGGCACGTCGTTTTTACAAATCCGTCAATTCGAGCTCGAGGAGAGATAGCTGTGGCGAGTAATTGCCGTCAGACTTTTGTGGCAGGTTGCTTTCATCTTGACGGGGGCGGTCGTTGGTAGCGACCAGGACTCGATTCCAAGAAAAGTCCCAGCTTCCTCCAGATGAAATTGTCAAACTGCTGGGCAGTTCAAGCAGGGGCCTGATAAATATGGTCGTTAGTATTGGTATCTCTTGCCCGTACTGAACAAGCGATACAGGTGACTCTAAGCCTGGCTCAGTCCAATCTCGTGCGTTGCCCTGACATCAAGCTTAGAGGAATAATCCTTGTAGCGTAATTCGGTCGAATCGTTTCTCTGACACTCTTCCTGGCAAGCATAGTTCAGCTTTGTACGTTAGTCGTTGATCGTTGAATTGGTCAGTCAGTGCGTCGGTGTCCTCCAGCTCGCCATATCGACTCTCGAGATCTAGAGTATTGCAATAGTGTGACGATGGGTTCTGATCGCAGGACGTGAGGTTGGTACGACGAGCGTAGTCGTGAGTCGGCTTGCGACCATATTGGCCTGCAAAAGTCGACTCTCAAAACAAGCTACACCTGTCCCAAGCAATAACAGCAGTTTAGGCTGCATAGTCACCAAACTTGACGTTGATTTCTTGACGTAGCCATAGCGAACTGCTCCTATTCGAAACCAAATCACATTCTTCACCTCCACCCACCAACTCTCCCCTCATCCCACCTCTCCCTCCTACAAGTCCTCCTCCACCAAAGCTCCCTCCCTTCCCTAACCCGTCTGATCCACTCACCAACCTCTCTCTCACTCGCCTCCGCACCCCCTCCTTCCAGAAAACTCTCCTCAATCGCCACGCACCCCGCTTCCCCCTCTGCAATCTCCTTGTTCAACCGTGCATGCAACGTTCTTGGCCCCAAAGGCTCGAGCTTCTCTTCCAGCTCGTGCTGTTTTAGCTTCCAGGCTTGCTCGAGCGCGCGGACTTGTAGGAGGTGTCGCGTTGTGGCGGCGCGGAGTTGTTGCAGGTGGTGCAGGAGTGGGAGGAGGGTGTGTGCAAGTTGGGTGTTTGTGTGTAGCGCGGCGAGGAGGGAGGGGGTGGAGTGTTGGGATATTGTGGATGGTGAGGTTGTGGGAGCGTGGAGGAGGGCGTCTAGGAGGGTTGGGTTTTGGAGAAGGTAATGCAGATCGGGCGTTGAAAGAGTGTTTAGAAAGGGTGGAAGTTGGTATTGGTTGGAAAGTGGATGTCCTTGTTGTTGGTCTTCTGTTGCGCCCGCTGAGGTTGCGACTCCTGGAGTGTAGGGTCTACCTGCGACGTCTCCGTAGGCATCTGGGTTGGATGGACGGGGTGGTGGTGGTGGGGGTGCAGTGTAGGCTAGGTTTGTACTCCCTGATCGACCGTGTTGTGGTGCTTGTGGTTTAGGAGGGGGTGGAGGCGGAGTTGAGGTTGAGGAGGGCGGAAACGACGACGAAGGAATGGAGTATTGTGGCGTTGGCGTATACGACATTGGTTTTTTGTTGGTCTAGGCGGCACGATGTGTGTCTGTGCCAAGAGTGTGTGGTAGCGAGGTGAGTTGAGTTAGAAGTGGGGTTCCAGATGTGGGCCGGCGGGGTAAGGTAGTGTTTCAGGTGGTGTTTCAGGTTGACATGGAAACAGCGTATCATGAGATTGACAATTGCTCAACTAATCTCATTTCATTACTCTCGCTACTGCTAATCGCTATCATAGACCGGTCCTTCAAGTGGAGGTACGGTCCATGCCTTCCCTCAATATCTCGTCTTCTCCTGCCGCATTGTCATCCGACTTGTCATCAAGGCCTTGATGTTACTAGACATCTTGTCAGACAACCTTCACACCCATACATGAGCGGAGGTAGAAAAGAAAAAAGGAAACGGAAAAGGTAAAAGAAAGTACATAGATTCCGTTAGTGGCCCTTTTGGATAGAGAGAACGCCGTGTGCACCATTTATGCTTTTTGTTATTGAAAGAGGGAAAAGAGATCCGTATCCATGCCCGAGCTTTTTGTTCGTTGTTATGTGTCGTGTTTTGTACAATGTTTTGAGCGGCCACAGTTTTGGGCGGCCAGAAAAGACGACCGCACTGTGCGTAGAGAATGAGAAGCGTGATCATGTCTGAAGCAGACCTAATGTAATGAGAGCGTGCCGCAGCAGTCTTCTGCCATTCGAATGCGTATGAGTCAGATTCAAAAATGATTGTTGATCTGAGACCGTCTAAGATCCAGCAGAAGAGAAAGGTCAAGATTGTTGAATGTCGTCAAGATAGAAATTTGAGGTTCACTGATCCAACTCAGCTTTGAGATCAGCATCCATAAAATCAGATATCCTTTTCCGATTCTTCATATTTGTTGCGCCATTTCTCCATGCAGATTTCAGAGCAGTAAAGGCAGGACGAGAGCCATCTCGATCTTCACTGATGACAAGTTCGAGATATCCTATCGCAACACGCTCATGCATTGCAGTCTCACTAGCAAGAGCCTTGCTGTAGTACTCCAAAAGACAGCTCATCCCGAAGCTAGCAAAGCCATCTGCAAAAGCTAGTTGAGCAAATTCGGCGTACATACTTAGGTTGAAGTTGCGAAGAAGAAAACAACTCCAGAAGGTAAATAGAATTCGCAAATCATAATTTATTTGTCCATCAACAGAATGTTGGCGCTGATGGATTGCATTGTTGTGTAATATGTTATAAGGGATGAAGTCGGCGTTCGAAGGCGGTGGCAAGAACTGTTCCTTGGCGGCTTCCTTGATCCAGAAGCGGCCCGCTGCATGGGTATGAGGTTTCTTGGGTGCAGCCGAGAGCGACAGACGGCTAAGACGTTCTCTGAAATGAAGACCGTTAGAGACATACAACCCGTCTGTATCTTTCAAGGGCTAAGCCTACCCTACGACAGCCCCGTCTGATTGGGGAAGCTCCTCAACAGAGTCCTTCTTGCTTTCTAGCGCACTGTTGATGGGCTTGACAGCGACTAGAATACCAGAGGTGTCATCGTGTTGGTCATCGTCTTGGCTGCGCTTTGGTGAATGGACACCGTTCGTGAGAGGAGCATTGACTTGTGGCATAGACGGGGCACTGTCCACGTTTTGATTGTAATCGCCAGTTGCTGAGGGTGAGCTTGGACCGGCCACTCCATTCATTTTCTTCTGAGGGGACACAGGGACTGGAGAGAATCCTACAGGCTGGGAATATTGCTCAAAATGGCCAGCATTGGTGTGTGGAGACATGTCGAACTGTGGGGTTTGGGGTTGACGGAAGGGTTGGGCATAGACACCGGAGTAGGATGCTTGGGAATGCTCAATCTCAGGAGGGCCTTCGTGTCTAGCAGAAGGATCTCTGTCATCCATGGGCATCACCCACTTCTCCCATCCATCTTTTCTCCTGATCCTATCTTTGCCATCAGCTCCTAATCTCAACTCGAGCTCATGTGCTTGTAAGCACACAAACTTGATTAGCTCAAGATCTGTAGTCAAATCCTTCATCCTCTTGAAGTTGGCGATGAAGCTGAGAGGGACGAAACCTTGTGAGTCTAGATGTTTCCTGAGAAAGACGTCCTTGACCAGATTGTCGATTGAGAAATAGTAGTTGCTGTAAGCAAATCAGTACGGCTAAAATGGGAAGGGGGGGAAGATATACGACTTACAGTTGCATCGAGATTTCGGAGACAAGAGCCTGCTGTCCAATTTGAGGCACATACGGAAGAGTAGCCATAGGCATCATGCTGGGATAGGCGTTGTACACATTGTTGGCATATGGGTATTCCATAAACTGCCCAGCAGGATATCCGTATCGGCCAAAGCTGCTGTCTGCAGGCACCGATGCACGTCCGCCACGATAGCCACCACGGGAGTTTTGAGTGTAGGCACCTGCCGGCGTGTAGTAAGAATAGGAAGGATTCTTACTGTGATGACTTGCATTCTGTGATCCGGGAAATCCATGCTGAGTTGCCCCAAAGTGAGCATTCTGAGCCAGTCCACCTCGGCCACCCTTACCGCGGCCGCGTGTGGGACGCTCCTCTCGAGTTGCGAAAGGATCTTTGCGGTTCTCTCGGCTATCGATCCACGAGCCTTTGTCACCAGCGAATCCAGCATCGGGGGACCGCTTCTTGTCGCCATTGACTGCATCTCCTGGTAGCTGCGAACCTCGCGAACCTCGCCTTTTTGAGTGTCGGGTCACTGGCGCTCCGTCAGTGGCTTGCATACTAGTCTCACGATGTTCTTCGGAGCCACGCATCCCGTCCTGTAACGCGAAGGTATTGGTCTTTGTAGTGGTAGAGCTCTCGAGCACAGCATTGATAGACGACGTATCGGCAGCAGATGTATGTTCGTTGGACATCGAATTGGTGGTGGCATTGCCAGATTCACCTTGACTCACGTTAGTGGACATCTCCGTTGGCGCTTGCGTGAAGTCTTCAGCTTCTGTACCAGCGGTATGTTTTGTGGTCCCCATTGGCGCAGTGGAGCGTGCGACACCACCTTCTGATTTTGATCTTGGCTTGTATTCGGAGTTGACCTCAGTGTGTGAAGTGACTTGACCATGTGGCGCTGACCTCTCTGTTGGACCAGGAACACGTCCACCCCGGACACCAACTTTACCACCTCTCCCGCGCAAACCAGGTAGAGGGGTGTTGAACTTTACGGTTGGAGTGTATGCCACAGGCTTCCATTCGTTCTTACCATGGGGCTTTGCAGGCGCAGGACCAGATTTTTCTTTGTCTTGAGATTCCTGTGCTCGTCGACGTTCTTCATCTTGCGCACTTAGTGGCGTTGGCCATGAAACCTCGTCATTACGAGGTAGTAGAGGTGTACTAGGCCCACCTAATTCATCACGCTTTGGAAATGATGTTGAGCGTTCTGGTTGACCAACACCACTGGCACCAGCTGAGTGCGTGTTTGAAGCACCGCTGTGGCTATTCGTTGGTGTGGTTGGCGTTGATGTTTTCTCGATAGCAGCAGGAGTCGGCTTCACCACCTGAGCTCTTTGTTGCCAGAAATTGACTGTCGGAATCGGTGCTTCCTTGAGCAGGACTGGGGCAGGCTTCTCGGCCTTTTCTTTCGCCTCGCCCTTCTTTTTGCCCTTGCCACGACGCCCACCTTCCTTCTTCTCAGCACCGTCGTGAGTTTCCTCGTTAGTAGCC
>Ga0160428_1001292_pt1 | contig 19767 bp, 25 predicted proteins | sample SolpanmetagenomM_FD_108198 | JGI IMG/M metagenome (GOLD analysis project Ga0160428, IMG submission 108198) | Solar panel surface microbial communities from Lawrence Berkeley National Laboratory, California, USA - M | ecosystem: Engineered > Built environment > Solar panel > Unclassified ... | reverse complement strand
TCGGACTTCCGGCAAGTGTGAATTCCTCAGTCTCACTTCGCCTCTCCCATCACTCAATAATCTCTTTCACGCGTTAGCTTCTGTACGCAAAATACCTTGTGTTCTTCTGCAACAACATTCAACCTTGACTTGTTTGTTTGTTTGCTTCTCACTCTCTGCTTCTGGAGCGTGAGAGCTCGACCTCACTATCCTGACTTCGCTCTGGCCGGCTTATCACTGGCACAATGGCTATAATCGATGGTGTCCCTGGCTTGGAAGTTCAGATTCTCGTTGACGGAGAACCATTGATCGAGTACGATGATGAAGATGAACCTGGAGTGCACGATGGTTCTGGCCGCAAAACTATCAGCAAGTTTGTCGAAGCACGTAGTGGCGCGGAGTTCGTCATCAAATGTAGTTTCGATGCTGTCAATCCATACAAAACCAACGACCTTCAGATTGCAGTTTATATCGATGGCAAATACATGGACGACAGAGTTCTGTACGCTCGTCAAATACAAGCTCCCTACATCAGCCGCCTCTCTGGTCATCGCTACCGGACTGGGAGCCAGTTCTTCCAGAGAAAATTCAGCTTCTCCGAGCTCTCTATTGGTAGGCCTACGTGCCGTCGAAATTTCTCATCCCAACTAATACTAATGCTTGCGCAGTCGAGAACCACAATCAGAAGCCGACAGATGACTTGGTGTTGAAGCTTAAGCAGACCGGGCTCATTTCAGTACGCATCTGTCGAATCGTCGTTGAAGGAGAGCGCGTGCATGGCTTCCAGGAGAAGAGCCTCGACAGTGTGGGCGAGATATCGGAAAAAGCTTTGAAAGGTCGCGCTCTGTCGCATGCAGTTAGGTAATTTTTGACCTGCCACAAGTTGGACTTTTATTAGCTGACATATTGTCCAGCCTGAAGCCCAAACAATCCATTGAGAAAGTGTTACTATTGAAAGTGCAGCATATCGATAGCGAGCACAAGCCTTTACTCGCATATGACTTCAAATATCTGTCGGAAGGTATGCGCTGTCCTAGTCCCAGACGATCTTGGCTAACATCTCAACAGAGAGACTCAGAGGACTTTGTATCATACCTCGCAGTGCGTCACCAGTCCCTCTTGAGGACAGAGATGTCAGTACCCTAAGCATGGAAGAGCTACGCGAACTTGCAAGAAGGCAGCAAGAAAAGATCGCAACGCAGCATATCAAAACAGAAATCAAGCGTGAACGTGCTGATGATGATGGCGTTGAAATTGGCGAGATCCGACCTGTCAAGAGGAGAATAATGGAAGCCATTGATCTCACGGATGACTGAATGTTTGAAAGAGGAATATGAGACACAACATCTGAGATGGGAGATTGAGTAGATGAAAAGCTGTTTGCTCGATGCAATTCAACCAGCATGAATGACGATGCGATGCAGTGCCAAGAAAGACCTGGTGGCCGTGTCTGAATAACGATGACTGGACTATATTGAGACGCTCAAAGGAAGATAATCAATACAGAGAAGCCTTTGCTTCCCTACTGCTTGAGAAGGACTGAGTAAGATGCCAAATACGTACATAGTGAGAGCTCAAATGCGAAATCACGATATTCATTGCTTTTCAACTCTCCCTTTTGCTCATTGAAATCACAGCGACGTGCTCGTTACCATATGCAGAACACGATCTAAAGAATGACATGGAGCGGAGGCTCACAAAGACACTTTCAGGGTCGGTGGCAAAGTGGTGAAGTGTGGACCACGGGACGGGACGTAGGCGGCGGGCTCCATCTGCATGACATCCTACATATTATAACCTACTTCATCAAAGGTATAAACGAGCACAACCTTAGTTTATGTATAATTGATCGTGGAATAACACCGCAGGGAAACCCAGGATGTGAAAGAAGTGACTGACGTCACGACGTTGTGCTGGTGATTTACATCGTAAACGCAACCATCGATGGACTTCTTGATTTGATCGATCCATGACGACTTTGACCAAGACTGGAGAAGACGTATATATGTCGTGATACGTTCCTCTAAATAACAACACTCGAGTCGCCATCAAAGTCCCAGAAATACCAAACAAGCACAGTGACCAAAACAAAACAACATCAACAACAAAACAATCTACACCAAAACAGTCCACACCACAACATCATATCAACCGCAACAATGCCCTCCCAACTCCGCGGCCCCCTCTACTTCATCTCCCTCCTCTCAGCCGCCACAGTCGCCCTAATCGGCCTAACATTCATCCTCTACGCGCCCCAATCCGGTCCCCTCATCTTCGGCATCCCCATTCCCTCCTCCAGCACCCTCTCCCTCTCCTCCGCCGCTAATACAGGACTCACCGCCTACACCTCCGTCATCGGCGTGCGCGACTTGACGCTTGCATTCGTCAGCTTCATCTTCACCTTGTTGAGGGATCGTCGTGCGGTGGGTGTTGTATTGGCGGGTGGGCTGTTTGCGACGGTGGGTGATGCGGCGGTTATGATGGCGTATAGTGATGATCCGTTTTTCTTTATTGGAGCGCATCTTGTTACGGGGGTGCCGATGATTGGGTTGATGCTTGTTCTGTTGATTGGGAGTAATACGAAGGATGAGCGGTTGATGAGGTGATTAGGATTGCGTGTTTGTGTGTATTTGAGGTTGGAGAAGGAGGTGAACGTGGAAAGGAAAGGAGATTAGTGCAGGACAAGGTTTCATGATGAAGCGGAACGGAACAGATGGATTGCGTGAGCCTTGATAATTGGTGCTTGTGGTTATGACAACAGTGATGTAGTACATAGTCTTTCTTGACTATATACACTTCTCCAAGGCCTCTTACATATCTCGTTGTCGAGTCCATACATCATGTTATATCATCTTCATCATACCATTCCATCACTTGACGCGCAGCATATCGCGACACTCTCTAAACCGAATATGCGCCTCAATCAACAGATCATTCTCAGCATCTTCATACCCAACATGAAGCATATCCAACAACTCCACCAAACCAACATCAAGCTTGAGATGTGCAAGATCCACCGCAGCAGTACGCGTCCCATACAGTGTCAAATAGCTAGCAATATCCTTGTGCTTAGTGTCATCTCCATCTGACCCTGACCACTCTAAGCGAGCACTTGGATTCAGCGCAACAGTGAATGACCAGATCGTCAAGGCGGCTAGAAAGATAATCCACGGTCTGTAGTTGAGCTCGTCCTGTCGACAGTTGTACGTGATGGTCGGGCTATCACCAGAGGAGCCGTTATCAAACGCAGTTTGTGGTACCACAAGCATGGCGTGCAGAAACTTGAACGAGTGAAGCGCAGCATGTCTTCCAGATTCAGTCTTGGACCAATCCTTCACCCGAGCTACAGCGTGAGCTTTATCACGATTCGAGACTCGCCTACCGAGAAGTCGCGTCGAGCCTGCCAGCATTTGGAAGTCGACGATGTTGGCGTGGAGACTCAGATTCGCGATAAAATAGATGATTTGCGGATCGTCAAAGTTTCGCTTGATCTTGAGATTGCTGTTCGGCAGGCCGGTCAGTGTTTCGGCTGCTAATGTGTCGTCAAAGTCGTCCTTCCATGCATCGAATGCCTCGACGAGGAGTTTTCGACATCTTTCTTGGTCGAGTGATGTTCGAGGAGTGTCGAAGCATGTCAGCATTGATTCGCGATGGTTGATGTGCCAGCCAACGGTGATCAACCCGTACATCAGGATCTTTCTGGCCCAGGGATGTGTTCTGACCGTGTGCCCTACCTAGAGATTAGTCGATTTTCTTTTCCCTTTCCCTCCCTTTTAAGGCTTACCATGGAGGATACGTCGTAGTGCACTGAGAAAGCTCACAGGCTTTAAGCCGTAAGACCGGAGGTTCTGGTCGACCCGCTGAAGGGCTTCTGCGGTGGGTGCTGTCTTTAAAACTATTGATTAGCAAAATATATTCTGAAAAGGTAGAATTGAATGGTGATATAACATACCCATAACTGGTCATCGCACGGGAGTGGCAGCATGATTTCGTGAGGCGATAAACTCAGCGCGTGGCCGAAAAACGTGCTGGTTGGAGGTTAGCTCGAGCCTGAATAGCCAAAAATTACAGCAATATGCTCGTTCACTGACCTGTGTGAACAGTCCAACAGATACGCTGCAAACACTACACGATTCTGCGCTTCTGCTTGTGCCCACCGCAACCACCACGAGGGTCCTGTTCGAGTTGATAAGATCATGGCAGAGTCCTCTTCCGACCTGGAAATAGTTCCTTCCATTGGCGTCTCCGTTCCCAGCTGACCTACGAGTGGATTTCCTCTCCTTAAGAGTGTCAGTGTTGAGGCTGGCCGGGATGTTAGCTAACTGTTTATCGTTCCTGCTGTGGAAACTGATTGTTGACTAACCATGATGAATATGAGCTCGCTCATGGAGCTCTCGTGTGCTGAACATCTTTTCATATAATTCAAGAAGCAACAATGCCTGCTGCACCCATAGTTCCGCTGGAGGTGAGGCGGCAGGATCGGTAAAGATCTCCCACCTCAGATGCTATGAAACAATGAATCAGTATCTAGGATGAGACCCGAAGCCTATCAAAACCATACGAATACGTCTAAGACAATTTCGTTAAGACAATTTTCCTTTCGCCAAACTTACCTCGGCCAACAAATCAGCAAATGCTGCATACTCATCAACAAGTCCTTTCGTGCTCAATCGGTTGAGAGTAGACGACCCGAGCATGACCATCACTGCGAAAAGAAGCAGGTTGGAAGTGTTGGGATTGAATGTAGGTCGATGTATGAATGGCATCTGCGGTGAAATGTGGGTCCAATAGGCAGCGATGCAGCTCATGAGGTAGTCCTGCGAAATAAGAGGCAGATCATCTGTGGTTGAGGTGCTCAGGAAGATCTCCAGCTTCGCGGATAGTGGACGTCGCTGCTTTCCTTTGAATATCTTGACGAGATGAACAAAGGCTTGACGGCGATTTGTTGAGAGAGTCCCGAAGTCTAGAACCGCATCGTTCAATAGGTCCAGACTAAGAGCAGCGGGCGAACCAAGATCACTTGCTGGATTGAAGTTATTCTCAAAGAAATGTTCTGACGACGGATTGAGAAAAGATACACTTGTCATATCCAGGTCAGCCCCTGAGCCTGCTTCATTGAAGTTGAAGAGCCACGACCCGAAGGGCTGTCGATTATCGTCTTGCAATGTTTCGAAATTTACATCCATGTTGTTCAGACCAAAGGCGTCCACCAGCACTGTATTGTCATAGGTGACGTTGCCCCAATGTACTCCATTGTGGATAGAACGATCTTGGTGCTCCAAAGATGCCGGCGTCATTAGTGATGCTTCGGCATTGATCATTCCGGAATGAGCCATTGTGTTTTCCATGTCGTGATATGAACCATAAGAGTTACCCATAGTAGAGCTCCGCAAGCCGGATTCTTGAGGCGCAGGCATTTGAGGACGCGGTGGACTATACCTGTCAGGACGTACCATCTCTATGGGCGAGTGTGGCCACACTGGTTCTAGAGAATGGCCGTCTCTCGATTGTGACGAAGAAGACTGCCCTACTCGTTCCGCTCTTGCAGAAGAGACAACCGCACCAGCAGCATGACGCTCCTGATGTCGTTCAAGAAGGTCCTTCCTTACGAAACGCTGGCCACATGCTGAGATATCACAGACAAATATCTCGGCAGGATTGTGGTTCAGATTGTGTCTATTGAGATGTTCTGCACGAGAGTACGTCTTGCCACAGTCGGGGTAGTTGCAAACGAAGCGGTGCGCAGTGGCTACTCTCCGTCTCTTGGGCTTCGGCGCTGCCGTGGATGAATCATTGTCTTGGTCGAATGCGGCTGACATCCTCCCCACGCATGAGGAAGTGATGCTGCTGGGAGAAGCCGGGGGCTGGGGGTTGAAAGGCGGGGACTTGGGGGCATGGGGGCACAGCAGATGTCTTATAGCCCCGACAGACGGAACGGTACGGGGACCTCCACCTCGGTATTGCCTGAAATTGCCTAGACCTTCAGGCCGACTATTCCGAGCTTTGATAAGAACGGACGGAGCCAAGAAACAACAATAAACAACGTGGTCAACGTGATCATGAGACACAGACGAGATGGAGTATTCGTGCACAGCGATAAGGTCTTCACAAGAAGGCCCTATGTATACAAAACGAAATACAGAAGAAAGATGTAGTTCGGAATACGGAGGTTGAAGCTTGCTAAGCTGAGCTTGGCATTCTAACCCTAGTGGCAATAAATCAATAAACAACCATAACCATACAAGACACTCACACAAGATTAAGACAAGACTGTATACCGTGATATGATTGCGCTAAAAATGTCTATAAACCAAGAAACAAGCGCCTTCGCGACTTGAGATGATGACGCCGTACCCATGACAATCCAATCCTCTGTCTGCGCCCCCTTGACTTGACCATGCTCACCCTTACCACTCCCTGATGCTGCCGTCAGGACCTGTTCAATCGTCAGTATAACACTCTTCTCATTCTGGAAACGTCCATAAAATACCGGTAAACTCCAAAGGCTGCCATGGCGACGTCTCTTTCGCAATCTTCCTCACCATATCCTCATCAATCTCAATGCCAAGACCTGGGCCTGTTGGATTCATTACGTGCCCGTCCTTGATGTCAAAAACTTCCGGGTTCTTGATGTAGGTCAATAGATCGATATCGCCAGCTTCGACGTTGTAGTGCATGCCTAAGCTCATCTCCAAGATTGTGAAGTTGCTGGGAAATGGTCAGAAAAGAGGCAGAAAGAGTAGGAAAAGAGAAAGGGGAATAGGAAGAAAGGAGGCACAGAAAGACGGAAAGAAAAAGGGAGAGGAGCTCACATTGTGCTAATGCCAACATGTAGAGAGGCCGCAAAAGCGATGGGTCCTAGTGGACAGTGAGGTGCAAGCGCAACGTCGTACGCCTCAGCCATATTCGCAATGCGCTTCGTCTCGGATATTCCTCCAGCGTGTGCAATGTCCGGCTGAATGATATCAATCAACGCGTCTTCGAGGTATCGTTTCACTGGAAAACATCAGCAAAAGTGCAGAAGACTGGGAAAGCTCTGAAGAGCGCAAAGCACACTTACCGTCCCACCTCGTGAACAATCGTTCACCGAGTGCAATAGGTATCGTTGTTTGTTGGGACAACTGCTTGTATGCCTCTGGATGATCGGGCAGCAGCGGCTCTTCGATGAAGAGTGGGCGGTACGGCTCAAGAGCTTTGGCAAGCTGCTTGGCCATTGGTTTGTGAAGACGACCGTGGAAGTCGAGACCGGCGTCCAAACCGACACTCTTTACTGCTTTCAGTCGTTCCACTGTGGCATCAAGAACTGATGGTGAGTCAACCCCTATAGCGTGGATGTTAGCACTATTCTCCAAGCTCAAGGCCAAGGAGTATAGCCATACATTCCAAACCCTCTGTCGCGTTCATCTTGATGCAAGTAAGTCCTTGTGCCTTGCGTGCTTTTCTGCAGTTACATCAGTAAGTAGGCAAGGATCAAAATTCCTTTGGCACATACGCAGCAGCCTCAATATCTTTGGGAACATCACCTCCAATCCAACAATAGATTCTGCACTTGTTCCTGAGCTTTCCGCCAAGAAGCTGATAGAGAGGCACATTCATCTTTCTAGCCTTCAAATCCCAAAGCGCAATATCGATACCTGAAAGCGCAGACATGAAGACAGCACCACCTCTGTAGAAGCCGTGCCTGTATGCAAACTGCCACACATGTTCGATGTCACTGCAAATTATGATCAGCAGCTGCAGGGTGAAAAATGGTATTCAGAAGGAGCTCACTCTGCCTCTTTGCCTATCAGCCGAAAGATGAGCTCATCCAAAGCACCTTCTACTGCAAGAGAGTGACCTTCGAGCGTGCCCTCACCCCAGCCATAGTTTCCAGCTTCGTCGACAATCTTGACGAATAGCCATCTTGGCTTCACTCTGAACCATTCAATTGTCTTGATAGGTGCCATATTGAGTTTGATATCTGTGAAATGCTTGCGAGTATATGTTGCTTAAACTTGCGCTGTGTGGACTGTGGGTGATACCGTGGTAGTGCGGGACTGCTACTTATTACTTTCGTTCTTGAATATCCCGAGCAACCCCCACTGAGATGTCCAACGGTCGAAATGGAATGTGCCAAGTCAAACCTCCACTCAGTATCACCCCCACGGGGGTGTCCGCCCTATTCTCCATCTTTGGGCTTCTTCTTACCACGTATTCAGAGAAGATCATTGCCATTGCTGTTGACAGTCTTGCTTTCCGCTTGTTTTAAGCCTCCATTGTTGTTTACTCCTGATTCCTTTATTACCTTCGTTCAACTTGCATCAGAGCTTTGCTTTCAATACCGATACTCTACACAACATGACCTCTGTGCTTGAGCTCTTCTCGCTGAAAGGTCGAACAGGTGCGTTGAGCCTCGCAGATGTTCGTGCTTGTATTCTGGCTAATCATCCACATAGCCCTTGTAACTGGCGGCACAAGAGGTATTGGAGAAGCTCTGGCTCTGGCTCTAGCAGAAGCAGGTGCGGATGTTGTCCTTATTCAGGTTGGTTTCCATATCAGTCGATGTATAATGCACTTTCTTTTCTGATTAATCTACAGAGAAGCGACAAAGACACTAGCGTCAAGGAGAAAATCGAGAAACTAGGTCGCAAAGCCGCCATTTACACAGCAGATCTGGCTTCAGCGAAAGAAGTGAAGGAGTTGACGCCCAGAGTGCTTGCTGATGGTCATGATATCGTGAGTAGTGTCACAAGGCAGCGCTTGAACTCTACTGACAGAGATTCTAGAGCATTTTGGTCAACTGCGCAGGTATTCAGAGACGGCATCCAGCTCATGAGTTCCCAGATGAGGACTGGAATGAGGTATGAAGAACATGAAAATACTGTCGTTACAATGCTGTATTGACCACAATCTGCTCAGGTCATCCAAGTCAACCTCAACACAGTCTTTACATTATGCCGAGATGTAGGAGCTTATATGCTCAAGCGCAACCCAGAACCCATCAATGGCCAAGTTCATCGCGGCTCAATCATCAACATCGCTTCACTTTGTACTTTCCAGGTATGTTTAGAAACTCATTTCTTGGTGCTTCGCATGCATTTTTCTCGCCTCAAAAGTATCAACTCATCGACAAGGATGATGAGAAACGCGTCCTTCGCCATGAAGATCACCCGTTGACATCCCACCCATCTCCAAGATCATTCACTAACTCCCTCCTCTTTCACACAGGGCGGTTTCACGGTACCAGCGTACGCCGCTGCCAAGGGTGGTGTCGGCCAGCTGACCAAAGGTATGGTTGGATCTAACCTTCGTACTAGTTTGAGACTAACACTTTTTCTAGCTCTGGCGAACGAATTTGCCTCGAAAGGCGTGAATGTAAATGCTATTGCTCCAGGCTACATTCATACAGACATGAACGATGCTTTGATCAAGAACCCTGTGCGTGCCGAGCAGATTCTTATTCGTATTCCTGCAGGTCGATGGGGTTTGCCAGAGGACTTCAAAGGTGCTATTGTGTACTTGGCAAGTCGGGCTTCATTGTATGTTAGTGGTGAGGTTCACACGGTCGATGGTGGTTGGATGGGAAGGTAGTACAATGAAAGTAGTTCAGAGTCATTGTATTAGCATCCCTAGACAAACATCATCATACTATGAGACCACAACCTGAGTGAATCAAGTCGAACCCTACGATATTTCAGTGATAGCATACTATCATGGTGGTGGTTAGGCAGCCCATCAGAAGATAGCTCAAAGTCGGTGCCAGCATGCATAGTATGATTTCTGAATCAAGGATTAACACTTCCTCACTACAAGCTCCTACAACTTATGACTTAATCTATGATTCACAGCAGTCGTCAGCGTGTATATAGCCGTCAGCGCAGGCACATCCATTCCATGTTCCTTCGCCCTCTTGTATGGCGTACCCAGAATCACATCGACCTCCAAAGATCTGCCCTCCTTCGCATCCGTCTGCATACTACTCCCAATACCAGGTAATGCCATAATCTTACCGATCAGCGTGTCAATAAGACTATACTCCAGTGGCACGTCACACTTCTTCGCGACATCAATCACTTCCCGCATAAGCTGTCTCGTGAACGGCATGGCCTCTGGTGAAGACTTGAGCCACGTCTGCGTATCGAGCATGGTGAGCGTCGTGAGCGGATTCCAAGCTGCATTCCAAACCACTTTCTCCCAGCGTTTAATCTGGACGTTATCTTCCACTGTGAAGATGGTCTTGCCTTGTCGAAGAAGGTGAACAAACTGATCCAAGCGTGCCTGTTCCTCTTTCTTCTCGTTGTGAGCGTTAGGGAAGAGCCCGATTTCTGCGTTTTCGGACTTGGTGTGGCGGATGAGACCAGGTTGCGCTTGGATTGCGCCAACCCATGTCTATATCGAATATCGATCTAGTCAGCAGTGCTCACGAGCATTGAATGTATAAGCGTGTACTTACAACACAGCTGATGATGGTGTTCTGAGGAAATGCCTGCCGGAATGGATCCTCATTGCCAACGCCGTTCTGGATAATCACTATGGTCGTAGCCTGGCCAACAGCTGGACGTATCGCATTCGGCACAGTCTGATCCAACTTTAATGCTTTGTGTGCGCATACAACGTAATCATACTTGTCTGTAGCTTCCGATGGTTGCTTGAACATGTTACGAGGCTGTACCGTATGGTTGCCATGATTCTGGCTCTCTATCTTAAGACCCTGTGATATGGCTTAGTATGGCAACCGCAACCAAGACTGCAGCAGGAGCACATCAAGCACATACGTTTTGCTTCACCGCTTCATAGTTTGATCTTGCAACAACATCAAGCACAACATCATCGTTTCTGCTCAGAATGAAGGCGTAGAAGCTGCCAATAGCTCCAAGGCCGTACAGTAGAACTGTTGTCTTCTTTTGCTGTCCGGACATGTTTCAGATGGTCTTTGAATGTTCTATCTCCTATCACACCAGTTATTGTTAGGTGGGCACTAACATGTCTGCTAATGGAAGGAAATGAGATTGTCGATGCGGAGGAAGATGGCCCGCATTTGATTGACGTGGGGAGAAGAAGAGGGGAAGATGGGGGCGCAAAGGGCAAATGCAACTGAATCCCCATTCACAAACGCCCTGAGAGTCTATGATGGAAAGTAAGTGGGCTTGTTGATGCGGAAGAAGAAGGCCCGACGTGGGGGCGAGAAAGACGGGGAGAAGGTGGCAAAGTCGAACCTTCGAGGAGGTCAAGAGCGCATGTCTACCTTTGTGTATAATAGTTGACGTCAGGGTAATAATTATCTTCTCCTGAGCGTGTCAAAGGGCTATCCATGGACAATGCGTGAAATAGATGGACTCGAGGTTGCAAAGCACAACTCAAAAGCATCATGCTGGATAGCAATACACGTAAGATTTAGTTGCCTTAAGCCTGCCGCTAACACTTCTAATGCGTATACACTGCGTAGGGAGTGGTATGGGATGTAACAGGTAATAACGAATCTCTGTCCTTTCATCATTCCAGTCTAAAACCAAATGAAAGATTTTGCGGAAAGACACCCAGGCGGTTCTCATCTCGTACTCAACCTAGCAGGTCAAGATGCTACAGAATCCTATGAGGAGGTGCATGCAGTCTCGCTCGTCCAGGAGCAATTAGGGGAGAAGGCCATCATGGGCAGAGTCGACCCAATTACCATCCCCAAGCTGGAAAAGAAGAAAAATGTGCAACAAGATAGCACGAAAGCGCCACCACTTCGAAACATGATCAATCTCGAGGTATTTCCTTTCTCGCTGCTCTTTCCTACCTTATAGATCGTTCTCATTAAGAACTAGGACTTCGAACGAGTTGCGGAACAGACGATGAAGAGTACAACGTGTGCGTCTAATCCTGTATTTAAGAGACTGATTTTGTTACTCATTCTCTTTTAGTCGCGTACGTTGCCTCCGGAGCGGATGATGAATACAGCAAGGAAGAGAACGCAAATGTGTACCGGAAGCTCTACTTGCGTCCTCGAATTTTGAGAGATGTAAGTAAAGTGGATTCGAGCACGATAATACTAGGCCAGCAATGTTCTTTTCCAATGTACGTCTCTCCCGTCGGTCTTGCCAAGCTTGTTCATCCTGATGGAGAATGCGCAATCGCTGCTGCATGTGGAAAGGAAGGTATCATCGAAGTTGTCAATACAGTTTCGAGTATGCCAATCGAGGACATCATGGCAGCTCGGGTCAGCAATGACCAGCCAGTATTCTGGCAGTTATATGTTGATAAAGACCTGAAGAAGTCGGAGGTAAGCACACTTGCCTCTCCTTGTTCTTTTCTTCTCTTACTGATCCGAACATTCAGGCGTTCGTGAGGCGTGTGGAGAGAGCTGGCGTTTCCGCAATCTGGCTTACAGTCGATAGTCCAGGTATGAGAAATTTGAAACCAAGAGAGAATAAGTATTAATGCAGATACCATTGCAGTTGTTGGTAAGCGGGAACGAGATGACAAAGAGCAGGCAAAGTTAAGGATCGAGGAAGAAGTGGATGAGCTTATCGACACACCTGCATCAGAAGGAATTGCAAAGGCAGGCACCGGCTTCATCAACGCGAGCATAGATTGGAAGATCATAGACTGGCTTCGAGGCATCACGAAGCTTCCTCTGGTCATCAAAGGTGTTCAATCAGTTGAAGATGCAGTGACAGCATACCAACATGGCGTACAAGGTATCGTCCTGTCAAATCATGGAGGCAGATCACAAGACACGTAAGGACCTTGCAACTTCACACGAAGATGTCCAAGCTGATAGTCAACCAGAGCACAGCCACCTCTACTGACACTCCTCGAAATACGCAAGTACGCACCTTACATCATGGGCAAGGAGATGCAAATTTTTGTGGATGGTGGCATTCGTCGTGGTACAGACGTTTTGAAAGCCTTAGCACTTGGTGCGACAGCTGTCGGTATCGGTCGTCCTGTGCTCTACAGTATGGCAGCAGGATATGGTGAGCGTGGCATCAGAAGGATGCTCCAGATATTGCGTCAAGAGCTCCAGGTCAATCTTGCAATGGTTGGTGCGCCGAGTGTGGCGCAGATTTCTGCGGACATGGTTAATACCAGTCGATTGGAGCGCGATATTGTCGGATCGGTAAAGTTGTGATTCGATGCAGCTGTAGTATCTAGGGCAATTTGTAACGCAACCCCGAGGAAGGGTTATCTCCTTCCTTATCGTAACCCCGAGACAGTATATTACATGTATTTTGACCCACATGATCTCTCTCTCCTATAACTTCGTCTATTTACCTACAGGAGAACCATTATCTCAAGCAAGACTTATATTTCCCAGCCCCAGTTATCTCAAACATAAGGAACATGTCTACTTCAATTGATTACTCGACTCTATTTAGAGTGGATGGCCTTATTGCCGTAATCACAGGTGAAAAGCATAAGAGATGATGCCAACCTCACGTAACTTATATAATTTGTAGGTGGCGGTTCTGGCATAGGACTGTATATGGCCAAGGCTCTTGCCGCGAATGGTGCAAAAGCCGTCTACATCCTCGGTCGACGCGAAGCCAGCCTGCAAAGTGCTGCCTCACAATCACCGCACGGCAACATCATTCCCATTGTCACAGATGTGTCGTCTCAAGAATCTCTCGAGGCTGCAGCTGCCAAGATCCGGAAGGAACATGGCTATGTGAATGCTGTCATTGCGAATGCGGGCGTATCCGGTTTCTTTAATGAGAAGCTGCTTGCTGCTGGATCAGGGCAGGCGCCGTTTCCGACTGTGGAGGAATATCAAAAGGACTTTTTAGCGAATGGCATGGAGAATATGACGAAGACTTTGCATATGAACACTACTGCTGCTTTTTACACTGCTGTAAGTTTCATTGGCGTTGTTCCTCAAGTCTCGCGATACAAGGCAGTACCACTACATATTGCGAGATGGGACGAGTCTGATGTATATTCATCCCCATATAGATCACGTTCCTCGATCTTCTGGACGCCGGCAACAAACAGAAGAATGTTCCTATGCAAAGCCAAGTCATCGTGACCTGCAGCATCGCTGGCATTATGCGTCAACACCCATCACCTGAATACGTCGCAAGCAAAGCAGCCGCAAGCCAACTTGTCAAAGTTCTATCAACGCAACTTGGAAATTACAGTATTCGTGTCAACGATATCAGCCCTGGCTGGGTTCGCTCAGAGATGACAGACACTTTGCTCGAGGGGGCGTTTGGAAAAGATTCTGATCGTGAGGGGGCGGTGCCTACGGTGAGTTCAGTTTGTGTAGAATGTTGCCCGTCGGAATTCTTGTAATGGGCGGAGAGTAGAATCTGAAACTGCAAGCGATTTACTGACATGAATTGGTATAGGCTGCGATACCGGCTGGGCGGGTTGCTAATGAGGAGGATATGGCGGGCATCGCGCTGTTTCTGCTCAGTCGAGCAGGCAGAAACATAAATGTGCCTAAGATTGGTTAGTGACGGTGGAAGCATGGGCATTGTTCCAGGCTCTTACTGAACATTGCTGCATTGTCTCTGCTTCACTTGTTAGGAAGCGCGATGGTCCAATTAGGTCAGAGATAGAACTCGAGTGCAGTGGCGAAATAGGTAGTTCTGAAGTTACTGGTGGAAAAAGCTTAACATCATTACTGTTGAACAAGGAGTATATCGATGACAGTCGCACCCACGCCATACTACTCATGTCTGCTTTGACCCACAGGATGACGTGCATATTGTTATCTCATCGTGAAGCATTTCTCAGAGACATATGAACTGCTGTTTCGGTCTACATGAGGCATGCAGTGGACTCTGCTGCCATGTAAATTGAGCTTTTTTTATTGCCGGCCCTAGTATTGTGGTGGCAGAGATATGTCGTCTATTCATCCGCTCCCAAGTCAGAAACCGGACCCACGTTATTTCTCACCAACAACACATCCAGGGTTCATCTCCAAAATCTGGCAAATCACCCCCAAGGGCATGTACGCAGGCTCCTGCAACCGCGTCATCTGTCTCGTCATCGTGCTCGAATCCTTGCGCCGTCTGGGTCGCGAGATCGACAGCAACATCCGCAAGACAACCTCCAACACCAGCCAAGAAGCCGAGATTCGTCGTCTCAGCTCTGACAGCTCAGCTCTGACAGCGACAGCTCGATTGCAAAGGATGCTGGTGATTGCGTGATTGCGGCGGGGTGACTAAGCAGCCTGCTGCTGCTACAGTCACGACGCGATGTGTGAATGGGTGGGCGAGAGTGACGATGCCGAGGGGGATGACGCTGTTGATATGGCAGCTAGTGCGAGCATTTCTGTATAGGGTTACGTTTGGAGTGATGTATATGGTTATGATGTTGGCCATGTACTACAGTGGTACGTCCATCATCATGTCCCTTTCGTTATGAGTCAATGAATGGGGACCAGAAAGCTAATGCGACGCAGGTTACATTTTATTCTCGATCGACATCGGTGCTGTCCTTGGATCCTTCATGTTCAGCTGGGATCAATTGCAGACAAGCAGTTTTGCGGGTTGGTGAGGATCTGGCAGTGGCGATGTGTTGCGGATGATTGTACTACAGGCTCAGAAGGTTTGGTCTAGGAGGGATGAACGGGTTCCTTCCACACGATTAAAAAGCGTCGTGTTCCTAAGGCATCCTTCGCTATGTCACCTTCTCCAGTAAGGTTTGACCAGCGGGCGTTGACTTCTGCCACAGGGCCGCTAGCGACATCAAGTTGTCTACCCCTCCCTCTTTGACTTGACCGAGTTGGTACAGCTGCAGCGCTCCGGCAGCTAGTGGCGTGGGTATCTTAGATTTCCTGGCCATCTCGACACATTCCATCTATCACCAATGTCAGCCATGCACATGAGTAAAGATGGTACAATCTTACCAAGGCCTTTCTCAACGACTTCATCGAAAGCTTGCTGCCAGAACCACCAGCGACTAGCCGTGGAGCTTCCTCCTTGAATACATGGCTTCCTCCAGCTGCACTACCAATAATTTCGACCACCATGTCGAGGTTCAACTCCATCTTCGCCGCAAGGGATAAGGCTTCGACTGTTGCTACAAGATGAATGCTTTGAAGATGACCTAGGATTAGCTGTGTACTTGATGTATCGTCATTTGACCGCTGTAGTAATCCGCCTCGACTCTGCACATAGTACTTGTATAGACTACTGTCGTCTTGTCGACCTAGTCCCATGTTATGCCCAGCCAGGTACAGCTGTTCCGCAATGGAGGACAGCGGGAGCGGAAAGTTCTCGATACGACCTTGTGCAGTTACAATGCCCTGGAGCCATTAGCTATAGTATTTTCAGGCAGTCCGCAACCTTAATTAGTATGGCAGAAGTGCACTCATCAACTCACCATATCCTTGACAAAAATATCTAACGCGCTATGCGGCGTCCAATCCTCCTTGACGATATGCATTCCCCTGTTCTCAAACATCCAGCTCCAGGCGTCTGACTTCACTACCGCATCATGCAGGGCTTGCATGTCCATACCTAATACAGCTCCCAACGCCATGGCCTCAGCGGTCGCAGCAATGTGAATACCCGCCAGCTGCTGATTGATAAGCTTGACCTTGTTTGCGGCACCGAGCCCACCAGGAATGACGTGCAGCGAGCTTGCCATCGTATCGAGCACCGCTTTCACCTTGTTCGACTGCAGGGTACTCGAATCGCCAGAGGCAAGGATGACAAGGTCGCCTTTGCCAGCTCGAACAGTACCACCTGAGACTGGACAGTCGAGGAACTGGACGTCCGGACGCTCGTGACGTACTCGCTCCAATGCCTCTGCCGGATAACCTGGCGGGACGGTAGAGCAGAGGATGATGATTGCGTTCTTTGGCAAGGCTTTCACAGCGCTGTCTGCTGTGCCAGTTGCAGTTTCAAAGAGCACGGAATTACATTGATCGGCCGTGGCGACCATGATGATAAAGACATCCGCAGCAGTGGCGGCGGCAACAGGACTGATGGCTGCGGTACCACCAGCGCTGGCGAGGCTCGAGGTTGCCGCCGGATTCATGTCGAAACCTGAGACGCTGTATCCTGACTTCACAAGGTACGTGGCCATACCGATGCCCATCGCGCCAAGGCCGACGAAGCCGATGTGAGGCAGGGCTGGCATAGTATAATGTTAATCTCGGGAGGCAAGTTGGAGGCGTGAGTGATAAGAGAGTTGAGAGGATTACAGTCATGTCGGGGATCAGGGTAGAAGTTTGTCCCAACGCGTAGAAGACCTTCCCGTTACGTGCACGGAACCACTCCGTGCACACCTCACCTATAAACTACTACCCATCTTAATTCTACTATATATATAAAAAATATAAATTAAATTAAGTATAGACTAGCGCTTCTAGCAGCCTAGAATAGAAAGAATATATCCCTAGCTATATAAGAAGCTAGTTACGACCGTAGTACGCTTAGTAAGCGCTAGAATAAAAAAACCTAAGATACTAGTGATACTACTACCTATGACAATAGTACCTATCAAGGGTACCATCACTTTTTAGTAGATAGGTACTAAGGAAAAGTTTTCTCTATGGTACCTATGATTTTTAGTAGAGAAAGTAAAAATCGTAAGAGACAGTTTTATAGAGCGTATCTTATTGCATGTTTTTCACTATATAATTACCCGATTAGGACTAGCCCCTAAGAAGTTATACTTTAGGTACCAACGAAAATGCCTTCTCTTAGTACCATTGACTTTTAGTAGGGAAATGCAAAATTCTAAGAGACAGTTTTGTAGAGCATCTTCTAATGTATATTTTTTACTATATACTTACCCGATTAGGACTAGTCTATAAGAAGTTACACTAATTATACTCTAACTACTATCCCACGACCATCTTGACATAAGATGATTTGATTTTGTATGGAGTCAGGGTCCAGGCTTGGCAAAACTGCGAGGCAAGATGGTTTGTTTTCGTGAGGCAAGATAAATTATAGATATACGCTGCATGCCCACCAAATTCAAATAGTATAGTGTTCGAATAAATCGATAGTTACCACCGAAGAGACGACCTAACAATATTCCCGCTTAGTGTCACCGGTGAAACCAGGGTCTCCTCTTATAAAATCCGTGAAATTTAAGCTTTTCTACCCCGCGTTTCACTCGTTTTTACCGCTGCTACTAAGAATCCTTCACCGCTGCTACTACGATAATAACTTCACCTCACCGCATGCAGTTCCTGTAAAAGTGGGCTCGTTAGAAAGCCCTGCTCATGCGCTATAGACTACACGTAGTTTTAAACGTTTATATACAGTAGTCATCGAGACATCGTATATAAGCTAAATACCACATTTCGATGTTCCTGCACGTGTCAAACCATCCGCAACTAAAATAACATTTATTAAAACCTAAGACTGCATACCTTTTCACCTTACGTAGTATTAACACAGTTACGCACTACACGCAATCTACCACCTATAACCGTCATGTCTCGACTCTACTGCATGCAGTTAGTTATGTGCTCTTACGCGACATGCGTAAACCGTGACAAGCGTTATAAAATGTTAAAACCGTATACGTATCACTTCTTTTTATTCTACGCAAAATCTCTTCAGTTACGAACTGCATGCATTAACAATACTACGTGTAGTGCCGTAACCTTTATCGCAATTTAAAAAGTTTCGGCTGCATGCATGTTACCTCTTTATACTTTACGCAACATTACCACAGTTAAGAACCGTATATAGTAACGAGACTGCGTGTAGTGCTGTACTATTCGTCGTAATTTAAAAAGTTAAGGTTACATGCATGTTACCTCTTTTCACTTTACGTAATATTACCACAGTCAGGAACTCACAGTCACGAGCTGTATACATTAACGATACTACGCGCAGTGCCTTACCCTTTATCGTAATCTGAAAAGTCAAGGTTGCATGTATGTCACTTCTTTTCATTTTGCACAATATCACTACCGTTAGGAACTTATAGTCACGAACTGCACGCAGTCTTCCACGCTTATTCGTTATGCTTTAACGTTACTGCGTGTAGTGTCGTGCCCTTACGACGTGACATGTACATCGTATAAGATTTATAAAAAAGTTAAGACTGCATGCATGTCACTTCTTTTCACTTTACGTAACATTACACCACAGTCACGCATTATATATAATGCGTAACCTATACTCGCTATACGACAGTAGGACTGCGTGTAGTAACGTGCCTTTATAGACTACATCACGTTCTACTTTAAGATCTTAACTTAAAACACGCTCTCTATGTTTCACTTTTTTTTTACTTTCCCCGCATTTCGTGTTTTAGATCTCTTTCATAATAGATCTATATTTCGCATTATACAGCTGTTGACTACCTAATCAGGCCTAGCCTTACCTACCTACTACGTACTATAAAGAGCCTATCCCCCGCCACTTCTAACCTAACTTCCTTTTTTTTGCCATCCTTTTACCTCTTCCCCTTCTCTCTCCCTCGACTACACGCAGTCACACACCTCTCCATGTAAGTGTTCCAAGCATTCTACACGTCGATAGCTAACTATACTAACTACACGTAGTCAACATCTACTTCTTAAGTGAGATATATCCTTCAAGAACGCCTAAATTATACTAACCGCATACAGTCCCTCATCACCTTGCACGCAATCACCTCTACCTCTCTTCTAGTAAGATATCCATCCTCTTCAAGAACGCGTCAACTGTACTAACCGCCTGCAGTCTTATACCGCTATACACACGTAGTCGCAATGTCTACTAAGGGTGCATACTACGACGATCAAGTTTCCTACGGTGTCTTAGACTCCTTTACTATCTTTAGACTGCATCTAGACAACCTAGAGCTTACAGTCCGGGTTGTTCGTTTACATTTCCGCAAGGTGCTCTTACCTCATCTCTT
>Ga0160428_1001291_pt1 | contig 19770 bp, 15 predicted proteins | sample SolpanmetagenomM_FD_108198 | JGI IMG/M metagenome (GOLD analysis project Ga0160428, IMG submission 108198) | Solar panel surface microbial communities from Lawrence Berkeley National Laboratory, California, USA - M | ecosystem: Engineered > Built environment > Solar panel > Unclassified ... | reverse complement strand
GTCGCGGAGCGGTAGGTCGCCTAGCGCCGGAATGAACAGGTCGAACTCGAGGTTGAACGGCAGCTAGCCACCCGCTTTCCTGCGCCTATGATGCGAAACTCACAAGTTCTGCATCACGCCGGGAACGACACAAATCTGCGCATTCGCATGATGCATATGTCCGATGCCCAACCCCGTGCGGGTCACCCCGCGGCACGCATCCCCATCGCGTCCTCATACACCCGCATCGTCCGCTGGTAGAAGGCTTCTACGGAGAACTTCGTCGCCATCCGCGCACGCCCGGCCAGTCCCATATCGCGCGCGCGCGCCGGGTCGGCGACGAGCGCCCGCACGCGCGCCACCAGCGCTGCGACATCGCCGGGCGGCACCAGGTAACCGTCGATGCCGTCGCGCACCGTGTCGAGCATCCCCCCGATCGCGGAGGCCACCACCGGCACGCCGTGCGCTAGCGCCTCGACCGCGGTCAGCCCGAACGCCTCGGGCCACAGCGATGGCACGATCGCGCATGACGCGCGCGCGATCGCGTCCTGCAACGCATCGTCGCGCAGCACGCCGGCGAAGGTGATGTTGGTCAGCCCGCGCGCCTCCACCGCGCGCGCGATCTCCGCGCGCCGGCTGCCGTCGCCCGCGATCACCAGCGGCACGTCGCCCAACCCGGCCGCGATGTCGGGCAGCAGGTCTGCGCCCTTGGGCGTCTCCAGCCGGCCGAAGAACAGTACATATTCCCCGGCGCGCGCGTCCTGCGGGGCAGGGGGCAGCGCAACCGGATGATGCACGGTGACGAGCTTCGCCGCATCCATCCCCATCGCGATCAGCATGTCGCGCTGGTAATCGCTGACCGTCACGTAGCGCGCGATGTCGCGCTTGTGCCCCAGCCAGTCGCTCAACCGCATCTCGGCATAGTTCCACGCCGATCGCGCGAGCGACCCGCCAGCGCAGCGGTGGCGGACGACGTTGGCGTAATGCCCGCCCGCGCAGTCGGTGCAGACGTGGCCGTCGCGGAACAGCGTGGAGACCGGGCACACCGTGCGATATTCGTGCAGCGTCTGCACCACCGGAAGCCCGCGCCGGCGCAGCTCGGGCAGGATCGCGGGCGTCAGCCGCTTGAAGTAGCTGTGCAGATGGACGAGGTCGACCGGGTGTTCGTCGAGCAACCGCGACAACGCGGCGCGCGCACCCCGCGAATAGAGCGTCCGCACCGGGCTCGCCCCGCTCGCTTCGGTCCGCGGGGCAGGGGGGAAATAGCGTGCGAACGGCGTATCCTCGTTGTCCGCGTCGGCGGCCGCGAACGGGATCACCGTGTGGCCGTGATCGCGCAAGCTGCGCTCGAGCGTGAACATCGCCACGTCCATGCCGCCCACGACGAAGTAATTCTGGCTGACGTTCAGGATACGCATGTGGTTCGCCATGTGGTGCCGCTCGCCCGCACGATCGGCCGCAAACCGCCGTGCGGGCCGCCTATGCCGCAATTTCACGCCGCGGACAGCCGTGGCGTGCATTTGGGGAGGCCGCGCGCAGGATGAATCGCGCGAATGGCATCCGCATGGCGCGCGGGGTGGGTCGACATACTGGACGGGGGCGAGCGGGTGCGCGACATACGCCCCGTCGCGCGACGGGGCAGGGGGTGGTCTCGCCTTTCCTCGCGCGGCGCATCTGCCAGGGAACGACCGACACACCATGATCGCCACGCTGATCCGCAAACTGACCGGCCGTTCCTACAACATCAAGCCCGGCGACATCGGCTATCTACTGGCCAAGGGCGGCTGGCCGATGCTGCGCGGCGCGGCATGGTCGCTGGCGCGGCTGCGCCGGCCGAACGGCCTGCTGCTGGGGCCGCACGTCGGCTTCGTGATGGGCGGGCGGCTGCACGCGGGCCGCGGCGCGTCGATCGGCGGCTATTCCTACGTCGACTGCTCGGCCGAACACGGCGTGGTGCTGGGCGCGCGCGTCACCATCCGCGAGCGCGCGTGGATCCAAGGGCGCAGCGGATTGAACCAGCCGGCAGATGGGCTGTGGGTGGGCGAGGGGACGTACATCGGCCCCAATGCGGTGCTCGGCATCGGCGGTCCGATCCGCATCGGTGCGGGGGTGCAGATCGGCGCCGGGCTGACCGTGTCGGCGGAAAGCCACGTCGCGGACGCAGACGGCAGCTACGTGTCGGGGCATGTCGAGCGCCGCGGGATCACGATCGGCGATCGTTGCTGGTTCGGCAACAACGTGTCGGTGCTCGATGGGGTGACGATCGGGGAAGGCTGCGTGATCGGCGCCGGGTCGGTGGTGACACGCTCGCTGCCCGCGCACAGCGTCGCGTTCGGCGCGCCCGCAACCGTGCGGCGCAGCATCGCACCGGGCGAGTAGGGACCGGCTGAGCGCGCGGGAAGTCCGCTTTCGTCATGTCGACACCGCGACACATCGACGTGTCGCAATGTAGGTGAGGCTTACCCGGGCTTGCGCGGATAACGATACAGCAGCGGGCCTAGCACCGCGGCATTCAGCACCGCCAGCCGCTGTTGCCCCGCCAAGCTGGGGTGGAGCGCATCGACGTAATAAGGCGAGGTCGCAGGATTGACCGCATCGCCCAATACCGGGTCGGCGGCGAGATCATTGATCTCATCCGCTCCGGCATCGTTGCGACGCACCATCGCATTATACGCTAGCCGCTCGCGTTCCTTGGCAGCGGTCCACCCGCCGTCCGCGCGCGGCAACAGCGTATCAACGACGACGTAGAAGCCGGCGCGGTGCGCGTACACCACGAACGGGATCAGGATCGCGCCATAGGTCAATTCGGCATTGGTGCCGTAATTCAGGTCGTTGGTGCCTTGTTGAATCAACAGCACCGATGGCCCGGTCGTGCTGCGGAACCCGAACAATTCCGCCTCGCGGTTGCCGAAGCTGGCCTCCATCGCCTTGCCCGACGCACTGACGTTGTGGATCGTCACCTCAGGCGCGAAGCCGAGATGGTCGATCGCCGCCCAGTCGTTCGCGCCCAGCCCAACGCCGATGCTGTCGCCGGCCTGCACCACCACGCCCGACATCGTGCTGTTGGTCGGCTCAGGTGTCGGCGTCGGTTGCGGCGTGGGGGAGGGGGTAGGAGACGGCGCAGGCGCAGGTGCAGGTGCAGGCGCGGGCAGCGACGCGACCGGCGCCGGCACGATGCCGGTGATCGGGGCCGAACCCGACTCCCCACCGCAACCCGTCAGTGCCAGCACCAGCGCCAGCCCCGTTGCCGCTTCTGCCCGTTTCCGCGACGTGGCGCGGGACGACACGCCGCCCGGCCTTACCCACGCCCGCCAGCGTGTTGTTGCCCCCGTTGCTCCTGCCGTCATGCCGTTATTTCCCCTGCGCGCCGGTGCTACCCCGGCGATGTTTCACCTGCGCGACCCCATCGGCTCCGCTTTTGGTCACCCGACCGTCGGCCCGCGCACCACCTGGAACCCCGGCGCGAGCTCGCCGCGCGCATAGCGTTCGGCGGCGAACGCCAGCAGCTCGCCGTAGATCACGCGCTGCGCCGCCAGCACCGGGTGGTTGATGTTGCTCATGGTGGTGCCCTGATACGTCGCCTCGTACACCGACGGCCATCCGCGCTGCTCCACCCAGCGGAAACCGCGATATTCGATGTCGAGCAGCGCGACGCCTTCCTCGCGGCACAGGTCGAGCAGCATCGCGTTCCACGACGCATAGCTGGCGAGCCCCTCCACCGCCACGCCGCTTCCGGTCCAGTCGCGCACCACGTGCTGGCGTGACGGAGGCACGTCCATGATCTCCTCCAACGGCGGGTTGATGTGGCGAAGCGTCGCCATGCCGCGATCGCTGGCGATCAGGTCGCCCGCGCGCACCCTGACGGTGGTTGCGTCGATGCGCTGGGTCACCACCGCCACGCGCCCGTCGTTAGCGCCGTAGCCGATCAACAGCTGCGATCCGGGCTTGATCCGGTTGCCACCCGCCGGATCACTGAACAATCCGCCCGTCGATCCCGCTGGCTCGGGACGCGCGATGGTGTTGGCGTCGGCATCGAACACGAACGGCTCGTAAGCGAACAACGTGCGCCGATCGGGCGGCCAGTTCAGCCCCAGCCACAGGCTGTTGGTGATCAGCTCGGGCGTGATCTTCGCCGGCCAGGGGTGCACGGTGTTGGCGACCAGCGGCAGCGCGCCGTCCGCCTTGATCCGGCGCAACTGCCCGCGCAGTACCTCCTTGGAATAGCCCGCGTTCGGCCCGACGCCGTACACGCCGTAGGCCGACCCGCTGTTCATCGCCAATCCGAGAAAGACGATATTGTGCGGCTGCTGCCGCGACGCGCCATATTGTATCGCGACGTCGTTATCGAACGACCCGCCGACCGCTTGATTGTCGTAATTGACCCGCGTTGCGGAAAAGCCCGGCATGTTCAGCAGCGCGCGGCGGAAATATCGCGCCGGCGCATTGTCGAGCAGGAACGCCTCGCGGTCCGGGTAATTGGCCGGCACCACGTCGGCACCACGCCACACCGACATGCCGGTAACCAGGATGTTGGCCTGACCCAGCGTCGGGGTGGGCGTCGGGGTGGCGACGGGGGTGGGCGTCGGAGTGGGGGCGGGTGCCGGCGCGATCACGATCGGATCGGCGCCGTCGCCCGATCCGCCGCATCCCGCCAATGTGGTCGCAGCTCCTGTCAACCACAGCATGGCACGCCGGCGATCCACACCGGTGCCGCTGTCCGGCGCATCGTACATCGCAATTCCCTCGTGCGCCGATCCCTCGCTCGCCCTGTTTGAACAATCGCGCGGTGGTTACCCTATGCTGCGCTGCGGTAATGGCAAAGCGACAACATTTACCGTGCCGAATTCTTTGCGCGCCGACATCCGGGCGTCTGTCAGTCGGCCGTTCTGTACGCAGACCGGCGCGTAAACGACGCCGGTTCCGTGTGTGCGGGCAGCCACGCACCGGTCCGTCGGGCCACGCACAGGTTCATGCGCCGCTATTGCAGGGATCAGCGTTTGCCCGACGTTCGATTATTCAAGCGCGTGCCAACCGCGGCCGGTCGGGTTCGGCCAACGCTTGCGGGCGACGCGCGAACATCGACGACGGGTAGAGCGCCGGATGCCCGGCATGGTCGAGCGCGGCGAACGCCCACAGGATCGGCATCACCTTGGACGAGGTGAAGATGTCGATGAAGACGGCCACGATGATCATGGTGTAGATGGAAAAACGGCTGATCCCTCCGCGCTTGGTGTCGCGTATGAAGCTGAGCAGCCAACACACGAAGATCCAGGTCCCGATCAGCCCGACTTCGCCGAACACGCGCACGTAATAGCTGTCGAGCGCCGCGCCCCACGCGCCCGGCGCCCATCCGACGAAAACGTGCAACGGCGAGAACAGCGTCGACTTGACCACCAGCGGCCAGCGCACCGCGCGGAACTTGAACGACACGTCACCCTTGGTGTTGCCGATATAACGGATCACCGTGTCGCCACCCAGGAAACGCTCGCGGAAATATTGCGGATTGTCGACCTGCGGCACGCGTTCCCATTCGGTGGCGAGCAGCTTCACCATGGTCAGCGGAGTGGCCGACTTGGCGAGCCGGCTCTCGCCCAGCACCGACATCAGCGGTCCGGCCAGCACCACCGCCGCGAACAGGCCGATCCCGGCGATCACCAATCCGCGCCCGGGGCGTAAGGCGAGCAGCGCGGCCAAAATCGCGACCAGCGTGATGCGCGATTGCGTCAGGATCACCATCAACGTCATCGCCGGCGTCACCACGATCTGCTGCGCGGCATAAGCGATCATCGCCAGCATCACCGACGTTTCGAACGGGCCGCTGGTGTTGATCGTCAACCGTTCGGCCGCACCGGTGAACTTTCCGATCTTGCTCAGCACGCCGGCGGTTTCCAGCCCGCCCCAGATCACCAGCACCGTGCTGACGACCAGAAAACTGGTGCGAACGGTGCGCGGCGACACCGTCTGGCATGCTTCGTACACAACAAAGAACCAGATCATGTATTCAAACAAACGGATGGCGAAGACGATGCCGACCGGGCCTTCCTGCGGCAAGTTGACCAGCGCGGAAAACAGCCCCATCGCAATGAAGATCAGGTACACCCGCACGTGCTTGGGCATGGTGAGCGGCGTCTTGTGCGGCTTGGCCAAATAAATGCCAAAGGCGAGCGCGGCCACCAAATCTTCCGGCCGGATGCCCGAACCCGACGCGGAGATCAGGTCGATCTTGGGGGCGAGCACGTATACCAAGAAAAGAAGAAACAGGATATTCACTGAAACGCGCCCTGGCCGTGTGCGGGCTCGATTATCCCTTGCTCCCCCGTTCCGCAAGGCCGGGTCGGCGAGGCGGCGGATCGACAACGGTACCGGTCGCCCGCGTTTCAGCGCGCGAACCGTGTCTCACGGGATCGCCGCCTGGTGGCTGCGCAGCATGGTGTCGAACAGCGTGCGCGCTTCACCGGCGGCCAGCGCGTGGAGCCGTTCGGCATGGCGGCCGCATGCCTCGCGCAGCGCCGTCCAGTCCGCCGCGCCTTCCGCCAACACCGCCAGCAACCGCGCCGCATCCGCATCTGCATCGCCGTGGAGCAGCCGGTCGGGCGTTCGCAGCCGTTCGGGAATGCACCCGCGCGCGGTGCCCATGAACTCCACCCCGGCGGCATAGCTTTCCATCATCACCAGCGGTTCCGCTTCGTCGATCAACCGCGTCGGCAACAGGAACAGGTCGATGTCGCGAAAGAAGTCACGCTTCGCCGCGCCCGACACAGCCCCGCGGTAATCGACGCGGCCGGGGAAGTCGGACACCGCGCGCGAGATCTCGGCCCGCAGGTCCTCGTCGGCGACCGGTCCGGCCAGGATCAGCCGCAACGCCGGTTGGTCGGACGCGAGCCGGCGGAACAACGCGATCGCCACGTCGACACCCTTGTCGCGCGTCAGCACGCTCAGGTGACCGATCGTCGCCGGGCGCGATGGCCGTTCGGGCACGGCGGCGTGTTCGGGACAAAACAACAGCGCGTTCGACAACGCGTGCGCGCGCGACGCATCCGCGCCGAGGTAGAGTGCGGCAAAGCGATCGCGCATTACCGGGCTGAGCAGAACATGGTGCTGCAACCGCCCGCCCAGCGCGACCACCAGCCGCATCACCCACACCGGCCCGAGCACGATGGCGCGAAACGAATGGTGGTGCACGAAATGGCGCAACCCCCGCAAACGCAATGCCGCGACGACGATCGCGAACAACCACGCCCCCATCTGCCCCGGCATCGAGGTATAGACGACGTCGCCCACGCGCATGCGCAACAGAACGGCCCACAGGATGGGTGCGGTCGCCGCCAGCTTGGAGGCGGCACCCTGGCCCGTGGCGAGCACGCGCAACTCGCCCTGCGCACGCAGGTGTGCGGCAAAGGCGGCGTTGTACACCGCTTGTCCATGCAGCGGCGGGGGAAACGGCCCGATCAGCCAGATCACCTGCTTGCCCGCGCCCGATCCCGTTCTTTCTCGCACTTCGCACCCCGCACCGCCCCGGCCCGTGCGCCCCTAGCGCAAGTGACGGGGGGGTGCGAGACGGCGGGCAACAGCGGACGGCCCCCCGAGCACCGGAGCATCGCGAGCACCGAAGCATCGCGAACAAGGGGGCCGACGGGCGTCGCGCCTTGCCGCTTGGGGTCGAGTGCGGCAAAGGCCGCATCGATGCGCGTGAACATTCTTCAAGCAAAGCCCGGCGTCCCGAGGCCGGGAAAACAGGTGATCGGCGGGGTATTGTTGTTCGCGCTCGCCTTGCTGCTCGGCGGGGGAAGCCTGCGCTTTCCGTTGACGCGGATGATTGTCGAACTCGCCGCCAGCGCCGTGCTGGTCGGATATGCGGCCCGCGGGTGGCGCGCGCCGATCGATCGCTGGTCCGCGAGCGTCATGTTGCTCCTCCTGCTTGGCATCCTGCTGCCGTTGATCCAGGTGGTTCCGTTGCCGCCATCGATCTGGACCGCGCTGCCTGGCCGCGACGTCGCAGCCAGGGCGATCGACTATGCCGGCCTCGGCCCGCGCTGGATGCCGCTCAGCCTGCAACCCGACGCGACGCGGCTCGCCGCGCCCTATCTGCTCGTCCCGATCACGTTTTTCATCGTGACGTTGCACGCAACCGCGACGCAGCGGCTGCTTTACGGCTGGGTGATCGTGGCAATGTCGCTGGTGGGCGCCTTGCTTGGATTGCTCCAGGCAGGCGGCAGCGAGAGTTTCTATTTCTACAACGTCGGGCGCTACACCGCCTCGACCGGCTTTTTCGCCAACAAGAACCATTATGCCGACCTGTTGCTGGTTGGTATCCTGTTGATCGCCGGGCTCACGCGCACGGCACACCGGTCGCACCTGCGCGCGCCCTCACCACTGGTGGCGGCGGGCATGATCGTCGTGCTGGTGCTGGCATTGCCGTCCGCCAATTCACGCATGGGGCTGGCGCTGTTGCCGGTCGCGTTGCTGCCCGCGGCAATGCTGCTGGTGCCGTTGCACTATGTTCGTCGCCTGACGTGGCGCAACGCCGCGATCGCCGGTGCCGGCATCGCCGTGCTGGTCGCAGTGGCGGCGAGCAGCGGCGTGGTGGCACGGCTGGTCGACCGGTTCGGCGGCGAACGCGACATGCGCTTCACCTTCTGGCCCGATGTGCTGACCGCCATCAACACCTACCAGCCGGTAGGCTCCGGGCTCGGCAGCTTCATCAAGGTCTTTCAACGCCACGAAAGCATGTCGACGCTGCATTTCACCTACGTCTTCCATGCGCATAACGATTTCCTGGAGGTCGCGCTGGAGGCGGGGTGGCCGGGGGTCGCGCTGCTCGTGCTGGGCGTGGTGTTGCTGGCGATTGGTGCGTGGCGCGTGCTGCGTCCAACGATGCGCAGCCGTTTCACCCCGATGCACGTTGCCGCGGTGTTCGGGATCGTGGTGCTGCTGGCGCATTCGCTGGTCGACTATCCGCTGCGCACGTTGACGATGGCATCGGTGCTGGCGTTTCTTGCCGGTTGCCTGGCCCCGGCGTTGCGCGATGCCGTGTCGGACACCGCGCGCGCTGCGGGGTCGGATGCGGGTCGGCAGCGGGGGCTAGCCAAGCAAATCGATTAAGACTATCCACCCGCACGATGCGGCCGTCCGCTTTTTGTGGCGTTAAACTAGGAAATCTTTAGAAACATGGGGAAGATTTTCGCCCCTCTCGTCTGCTTAACGCTGGTTGCGACGGCTGGGTGTTCCTCCGGTCCCAAACTCAACCTGCCGACCGGCGAAGAGGCTTACAGCCGCATTCCGACGATGGCGGAGAACACCGGACCCAGGGTCTATACGATCGGTGCGCTCGACCGCTTGGGCGTCAACGTCTTCGGCGAGCGCGACCTGTCGACCGATCAGGCGCAGGTCGATGCTGCGGGCAACCTCAGCCTGCCTCTGGTCGGCAACCTGACCGCGGCCGGCAAGACGCCGACCCAGTTGGGCAACGAGATCAAGCAGCGGTTGAACCGGTATCTGGTCAATCCGCAGGTGTCGGTGATCGTGCTTGCCTCGGTCACGCAGCGCGTCATCGTGCAGGGCTCGGTCAACGAAGCCGGGGTGTATCCGATCCAGGGACGTACCACCCTGCTGGAAATGCTGGCGATGGCCAAGGGTACGTCTAACGTGTCGGACGAGCGGCGCGTGGCGGTGTTCCGTACCGTCAACAACCAGCGCATGGGCGCGATGTTCGACGTCGCCGCGATCAGCGCAGGCGACGCGCCCGATCCCGAATTGCTGAGTGGCGACGTCGTGGTCGTCGGACATTCGGCACGCCGCGGCGCGTGGCGGGATTTCCTGACCGCGGCGCCGGCGCTTGGTCTCTTTATTGCTCTGGGCAACACGGTCCGTTGACGCGGATCGTCGTCCTGTTCGCTGTGCTGGATAACCAGAAATGAACGATCGTCCCGCCGCCATCCTTCCGGCGCGTCATGGCATCGAACCGTTGGCCGACCGTTGGGCGAACGAGCCACCGGCAAGTGGCGGGATCACCATCGACCTGCGCGGATTGTGGGCGGCGGTGTACCGCAACCGCAAGCTGATCGGCACGGTGGTCGCGGCTGCGGTGCTGGTGGGCATCGCGATCATCTTCCTCAGCACGTCGATCTATCGCGCGTCGGCGAAGATCCAGATCGACCAGCAGAGCACCAAGGTGCTGCAGACCGACGACGTCGCGCCGACTGACGCGGGCGACACTGACCGGTTCCTGCAAACGCAGATGGACGTGATCCAAAGCCGCTCGCTCGCCGACCGCGTGGCGCGCGACCTGGGCCTCTACAACAGCCCGGATTTCATCCGGCAGATGGGCGGCAAGCCGGTCGAGGCGCCGAACGGCAGCGTAGGTCAGGCGGCGCGGCAGGAACAGGTGATCGGCACGCTGCTCGGCAACCTGAAGATCACGCTGCCGGTGGATTCCCGCGTGATGACGCTGGCGTTCACCTCGCCCGACGCCCCGCTCGCCGCCAAGGTGGCCAACAGCTACGCTGATCGTTTCATCGTCAGCAACCTCGATCGGCGCTACAGCGCCTCGTCCTATGCGCGCCAGTTCCTGTCGGACCAGCTCGACGCGACGCGGCGCAAGGTGGAACAATCGGAGCGCAACCTGATCGCCTATGCGCGTCAGGCCGGCCTGATCGACACCGGCGGCAATTCGAGCGCCAGCGGGCAGGGGTTGTCGGGTCCGCGCTCGCTGGTCACCTCCAGCCTGATCCAGCTCAACACGGGTTACGCCAACGCGATGGCCGCGCGCATCGCCGCGCAGCAATTGTGGGAGCAGTCGGACAAGGCGCCGGTGCTGAGCCTGCCCGAGGTGCAAGCCGATCCCGCGATCCAGGCGCTGGTGCAGCAGCGGTCACGTGCGATCGCGCAATATGAACAGGACGGCCGCCATTGGCGCCCCGATTATCCTGCAATGGTGCAACAGCAGGCGCAGATCAGCGGGCTGGAACGCCAGATCAACACACTGGCCGCACGCGTGAAGAACGGCATCCGCCAGCGCTATCTTGTCGCCAACGCGCAGGAAAAGGCGCTGTCGGGCAGCTTGAACCAGTTCAAGACCGAAACGCTGTCCGAGCAGGACCGCGCGGTGCAATACAACATCCTGCATCGCGAGGTGGATACCAACCGCGCGCTCTACGACGCGCTGCTGCAACGCTTCAAGGAAGTCAGCGCGGCTGCGGGCCTGACGTCGAGCAACGTGTCGATCGTCGACCGTGCCGAGGTGCCGGGCCGCGCGATCTGGCCGCGACCATTGTTAATCATTGCCGGCTGCATCCTTGCCGGGCTCGTCGCGGCATTGGGCCTGATCTTTGTGCGCGAACATCTCGACGATGCGGTCCGCTCGCCCGACGACATGACATCGAAGCTGGGCGTGCCGCTGGTCGGTACGACCCCGCTGATGCCCAGCAACTTCTCGCCCACCGAGGAATTGGAAAAGCCGCGCTCGCCGTTGTCGGAAGCCTATTACGCGATCCGTACCGCGCTTGAACTGTCGAGCGCGACCGGTCTGCCCAAGACGATGATGTTCACCAGCAGCGCCGCGTCCGAAGGCAAGTCGACGACGTCGTTCGCGATCGCGCGCGATTTCGCCAAGGTCGGCCGCCGCGTCCTGTTGATCGACGCCGATCTGCGCAAACCGACGCAGGACAGGCTAACCGGCGTGCCCAACAAGATCGGGCTGGCCAACCTGCTGGCACAACAATGCACCCGCGCCGAGGTGACGCACCAGAGCGCGTTCGCGCGCCTCGACGTGATCCCCACCGGGCCGCTGCCGATGAACCCGGCCGAACTGCTCGCCAGCGTGGGGTTGAGCGGGTTGCTGGACGAGATTTCGCGCGACTACGATCTGGTGGTGATCGATGCCCCGCCGGTGATGGGCCTGGCCGATGCGCCGACGCTGGCGGCGCTGGTCGAAGGTACGATCCTGGTGGTGGAAGCGAACCGTCCGCACCGCGGCCAGGCAAAGGCGTCGATCAAGCGCCTGCGTGCCGCGCGTGCCAACATCCTTGGCGGCATTCTGACCAAGTATGACGTTCGTATGATGGGTTACGGAACCGGTCGGAATTACGGCTATGACTATGGCTATGGATACGGCTCCAAGGACGTAGGATAGTTCGTCATGACTCCGCATCACGGCACGCAGGTGCAGGCGCGCAGGAAGTGGCTGCAGCCGGCACTGTGGGCCGTGGGTTGGGCAGTTGTCGCCTTTCCGATCGTACGAACCCAATTGGCCGAACTCGCGGTCGCGAACCGCATGCCGCAGCAGGCATTGCTGCTGGAGCCGGGCAATGCCCGCGCGCTGGCCGGGTTGGGTGCGGCGCTTCAGGTCGGCGGCGATCAGCAGAACGGAATGACGCTTGCACGCGGAGCGTTGAAGCGCGAGCCGATGAACGTCGTCGCCTTGCGCACGCTCGGGCTCGCGTTGGAGCAGACCGGCGATGCGGCGGGCGCCAACCGGATCATGTTCCTGGCCGGCGACCTCGGCTGGCGCGACGTGGCGCTGCAATTGTGGTTGATCAAAGGGTATGCGCTGAAGGATGACGTCGCCTCCGCGCTGCGCCGTACGGACGCGTTGGCACGCATCGGCAAACAGCCCAACATCACCTTCCAGATCTTTCTCGCCTCGTTGTCCGATGATCGCACGCGCGCCGCATTGGTGAACGAGATGAAGGATCGTCCGGTATGGCGCGGCCCCTTCTTCTACCGCATCCTGCAACTACCCGCCGATCAGATGCCGTATGTCGGCAAGCTCGTCGCCGACCTCGCGCGGGCGGGATCGCCGATCAATCCGGCGGAGCGTGCGATCTATCTGACCCGTCTGATCCAGGTCGGGCAGGGACGCGATGCTTATACCTATTGGCTGCGCAGCCAGCGCGGTGCAGCATCGGGAGCGGCATACAATCCGACCGCACTGGCGTGGGATGGTGGGTTCGAGCGGGTGCCGGCGACCGGATCGCTTGGTTCTCCGTTCGAATGGCAGATAACGCCCGAAAGCACAGGGATCGCAGGCATCGAGCCTGCGAACGGTAGCCAGCAACTGTCGGTGTCGCCCGGACGCGATTACCGTGGTCGACTGGTGTCGCAAACGATCGTGCTGCAACCGGGGCGTTACCGGTTGCGCGCAAAGGTCACGGGCAATGCGACAGCGGCGGGGCTTCGTTGGTCGATCCGCTGCATTCCGGCGAACAACGAATTGCCGCAAGGTGCCGACATGCGCGCAGCCGATTTCGCCACAACGGACTTCACCGTTCCGGCGGGATGCACCGCACAATCGCTCGCCATCGAAGTGGAAGCCGCCAATGGCGACAATGGTGGAAACAACATCATGATCGACGACGTCGATATCCGCAAAGTCGATTAAGCCATGTCGAAGCCCTTGTCCGTCGTCATTGTTAATTTCCGCACCCCCGAGCTGACGATCGGGTGCGTGAAGTCGTTGCTGAAGCACCATGTCGCGGTGCCCGAAGACATCATCGTTGTCGAAAATGCCTCTGGTGACGATTCGGCCGAGCGTATCCGTCAGGGGGTCGCGTGCACGTTGCTGGAGGCGACGGAGAACCGCGGCTATGGTGACGGGCTGAACATCGGCGTTCGCCATGCGCGGCATGATCTGGTGTTGTGCCTGAACCCCGACACCTATTTCACCAACGACGATGTACTGAACGTCGAGCGCATCTTCGCGGATGAGCCCAGGCTCGGTCTGCTCGGGCTCGACCTGCGCTATCCCGGCGGCGAGCGGCAATATTCGGCGCGACGTGACTACAGCCTGCTCGACGTCATGCTCCGGCGCACGGGGTTGGGCAACACCAAGCTCGGCAGCCGCTTCATCGACCGGCATCTGATGAAGGATGCGTGGAACGACGGCATCTTTTCCGCCGACTGGGTGATGGGAACGGGCTTCGTCGTGCGCCGCGCAGCATTCGAGGCGGTGGGCGGCATGGACACCGAATTCTTTCTCTACATGGAGGATGTCGACCTGTGCCGTCGGCTGCGCGACGGCGGCTGGCGGGTCGCGGCGTCGCCCGACATCCAGTTGATCCACGACCATCAGCGCGCCTCGGGCAAGAAATTATGGTCAAAGGCGGCGCAACTTCACCTCCACGCGCTGCGCGTGTTCATGCGCAAGCACCGCGTGCCGTTGCTGCCGCCCGTCTCCGGCGTGATACCCCGCCGATGATCGGGAGGGCGATGGTCGAGGAGGCGATGTTCGGGCGATGACCGAACGACCGGCCCGGACGGGAACGACGCGTCGCGAAGCGCTGTCGGTCGGGCGCGCGGCGATGGGTGGAGCGGGGCTGCTCGCGCTGACGCACGGGGCGGCGAGCGGCGCGGCGTTGCCGGGAGGCGGCATCTTTGCCTTGCCCTCCACCCGCGCGGCCGTCGCGGTGCCGCGCGATGCGCCGGCGGTGCGCACCGATGGGTTCGCTGCGGCCGCGGACGGTGGGGGTGCATTGTACCGGCGCGTCGCGGCTGCGCCAACACATCGCGGCTGGTTCCGGTCGAGCGACGGCGCGTTCTGGGAGTTGATCGGGGAAGCGCCCTCAATTCGCACCTTTGGCGCGATCGGCGATGGCAAAACAGACGACCGCGCCGCGATCCAAGCCGCAATCGACTTCGTCGCGGAACAGGGCGGCGGGTCGGTGACGATCCCGGCCGGGCGCTTTCGCCTGGGCACCGTGACCGCGCCGGACGGCACCGGACCGATCGCGTTGTGGATGCGATCGGGCGTACGGCTGCAGGGCAGCGACCGCGCGCGTTCGGTGCTGGTGCTGGCCGATGCGCAGCGCGGGTCGGGCACGTTCGGGCGCATCATCGCCAGCGGCGTGCTGACCGATGCGTCTTTCGCCGATTTCACGCTGGAGGCGAACCGCGCCGGACAGGGCGCCGAGCGCGACGCCACCAACGGCGCCGCAATCATGCTCGGCACCGCGGGCGCGCACGTCGAACGCGTGACGCTCGAGCGGCTGGTCGTGCGCGGCGCCAACGGGCAGGGAATCCAGATTGTCGGCCACCCACGCGCGATCAGCCGCGACGTGACGATCCGCGGCAACCGGGTGGAAGGCTCGAGCTTCATCGGCATCCAGGTGAGCCATTTCACCGATCTTACGATCGATGATAACGACATCAGCGATTGCCGCGACAACGGCATCGACGTCTACGGGGACAATTTCACCAACAATTCCACAACACCGACCAGCACGCAGGCGCGGATCACGCGCAATCGCGTGCGGCGCTGCTCGTCGGGCGTGTTCCTGGAAACGGTTGCCGATATCGACGTGCACGAAAACCTGTTCGACGAATGTCGCACGATGGGACTGCACATCAATCGCATCCACGGCGAACCGGCGGGGATCACCGTCACCAACAATCGCGTGACGCGCACCCCGATCGGCATGTCGATCACCGGCGACACCGGCGGGGTGTCGTTCCAAGGCAATCATTTCAGCCATTTCTCGCGGGCTGCCATCCAGTTCGGGCTCGAAGGGCAGGGCAACGTCAGCTTCGTTACCGCGACCGCCAACGTGTTCGACTGCCGCAACAACACCACCTGCCCGGTGGTACTGGGCGATTCACCCAAGGGCGTGCTGTCGTGGATCCGCGTGGTCGACAACATCGTGCTCGGCCTACCGAAACCCGAGCAGTTGTTCGTCAACCACTTCGCCACCAGCAACGTCGTACGCGTGAGTGGCTTCATCGGGGTACAGACCGACCTGCCAGCGTGAACCGCGCACGCGGCAGGTGACGGGACCGAGTAGTCTTTATGCGGGTTGTGATGCGCAAGGGCGATCAGTAAGGGGTGGCGATCGATGCGCCAGCCGCGTCAGTGATCTGAATGGCGGGACGACGGCTTTCATGACCTCGCAAACGCGATCGCGTGTTGCCGCCAATGCCGCTGCCGGTACTGCTTCCCAGATCGTCACCATCGCCATCGGACTGTTCACCACGCCGGTGATCCTCGCACGGCTGGGGCGGCTGGATTACGGTGCTTTTGCGCTGATCGGATCGCTGTCCTCTTATTTCGGCATTCTCGATTTCGGCATCGGGGGCGGCCTGACGCGGTTCATGTCATACCATCATGAACGCGGCGATTATCAAAAGATCGGCACCTTCGCGATCTTTGGACTGGTATTTTACCTGATATTGGGATCGTTGCTGGTGCCATTATTGCTGGCGATCGCGCCAGGGCTGGCGCGCTTCCTGCGCCTGCCGGGCGATCTGCAGGCGCAATTCCCCGGATTGCTGATGGCGGTGTTGGGATTGTTCGTCGGTTGGTCGCTTGCAGGGATCATCGGCGCGCGGCTGACCGCCGCCCACCGGCTCGATCTCGCCGCTTATGCCAATGTGGTGGGATCGGTGGGGTTCGCGCTGCTGGTGTTCTTTCTGCTGCCGTTGATGCCGACCGTGGGCGGCGTGTTCGTTTGCATGGGGGCGCATCTGCTGCTCGTGATCGCGACCTTGTGGATATCCAATCGTCGGGTGAACGGCGCATTGGTGAGGTGGCCGATCCACTGGAAATGGAACGACACGCGCGAATTGTTCGTGTTCGGCCTGTGGACGCAGGTGTCGAGCATCACCGCGATCGTGAACCTCGAAGCCGACAAGGCGATCATCAGCCGCAGCGTCGGCGTGGCGAGCGTCACCCCTTATCAGGTCGCCAACCGGCTGGCGCTGCTCAGCCGCGCGCTACCGCTGCAACTGCTGTCCTCGTTGCTGCCCGAGGTCACCGCACGCGTCAGCCAGGGGATCGAACGCGCCGACATCGCCGCTTTGTACCAGCGGACGTCACGCCACCTGATGATCCCCACGCTGTTGATCGCCGGGTTCGTCGCCGGCGCGGCCGAGCCGCTGCTGCGATTGTGGCTGGGCGATCATATCGCGGGTGCCTCCAGCCTGTGCGCGGCACTGGTCGTGTCCTATGCCATCAACAACGTGACGGGCGTGGGCACCACCGTGCTACGCGCACAGGGGCGACCACAATTGGAGACGTTTTACGGCATCCTGTCGGCGGTGCTGAACGTCGGGCTGACGATCGCGTTCATCGGACCTTACGGACTGGACGGCGTGGTGATGGGAACGATCGCGGGCAACGTGATCGGATCGGGCGTGTTCATTGTGCTGTTTCACCGCCGCGAAGACATTCCCTGGTGGCCAACGATCGGTCATTGGCTGATCCGGCTCGTCGCCGTGACCGCGCTTGCGGGCGGCGCGGTGCACCTGCTCACCGACGCGATCGCGCGCGACACGACGGGACGTCTCGCCGTGTTGCCGGCGATCATCGGTGCAGGACTGGTCTATCTGCTGCTGGTGCTGGTGCTCGGCTGGGCGACTCGGTTGTGGAACGACGAGGACCGCATGCTGCTCGATCGCATCGTCAACATCCTGCGCCGGCGTCGGGCGGCCTGACATGACGGCACGCACCATTCTGCTGTTGGGAGGGACGGGCTTCGTCGGCACCAATCTTGCCGCCCGACTGCGCCGCGACGGCAACCGGGTGCTGGTCACGGGGCGCGCCGACACCGCCCGCGACGGCTCGCCGGCGCTTGCCATCCCGCTTCACGACACGGACGCGTTGCTGGGGCTGATCCGCGCCGAAACGGTCGACACGGTCGTGCATCTGGCATCGTCGCTGATCCCGTCCAGCGCGCCGGCTGCCTATCTGGCCGAGCTGGAAGCCGTGGCGATCCCGACGATACGGCTCGCGCGCGCGCTGGCCGTGGCGGGCGTGCGCCTCATCTACCTGTCATCGGGTGGAACGATCTACGGCTCTCACGATGCCTCCACCCTGGTGGAAGAAACCCCGTGCCGCCCGATCAGCGTTTATGGTCAGGCGAAGCTGGAGATGGAATCGCATCTGCGTTTCCTGCAACGCACGGCCGGGCTGCGGTGCCTGATCGTGCGCCCGTCCAATCCGTTCGGGCCTTTTCAACCGCTCCGCGGCGCACAAGGGCTGGTGTCGGTGATCTTCGGCAAGATCGCCGAGGATCGCCCGCTGGAGGTGTGGGGCGACGGCAAGGCGGTGCGCGATTATATCTTCGTCGAGGACGCCGCGGCGATCCTGGCCGAACTGATCGAGCGCGATGTCGCCGACATGACGCTCAACCTGGGCAGCGGCATCGGGCATTCGCTGCTGGATGTCGTAGATGTCGTCGCCGCGACGACGGGATGGCGACCGACGCTGTTGCACAAGCCCGCGCGGACGGTGGACGTACCGCGCCTGGTGCTGGACGTCACCCGATTGCGCGCGCTGGGGATGCTGCACGCGCGGCCGCTCGCGGACGGCATCAGTCTTTATGCGCATTGGTTGGGGATGGATGGTGGTTGAACCACGGCTCGCGATCGCCATTCCTACTTATGGTCAAGCCGAATGGACCGCGCGTCACCTGCGGTTGATGGCCGATGTGGCGCAGCGGCTGAACGTCGCGATCTACGTGTCGGACGACACGCCCGACGACAGCGTGGAGCGCGCGGTGAAGGAAGTCGCGGCGGAATTGCGCACGATCCATTACCGGCGCAACACCCCCGCGCTCGGCCACGACCGCAACCTGCTCGCCACGCTTGCCTGGCCGCGCGAGGAATATGTCTGGCTGCTGCGCTCGGCGATGTGGGCCAAACCCGAGACGCTGGAACGGTTGCTCGCCTTTCTGCAAGGGCAGGATCTGGTGTTCGTGAATTCGCATTCGGACGATCATCGGATGATCCCGTCGCTGAGCGGCGACGCGGCGCGCGCGCTGCTGCGCGACGCCTTGTGGCACCAGACGCTGACGGGAGCGACGATCTATCACCGCCGCGTGATCGATTGGGCAAGCGCGCGAGGCGCGGCATTGCCCGTGTACCGCAACTTTCCCCATCTCAGCGTCATGATGGGCTATGCCAGTACCCATCCGGTCACCGTCGGCTGGTTCGGCGAACGCTGCGTCAATACAAGCTATTCCGGTCACAGCTATTGGCTGGCGCGCGCGATCGACGTTTTTGTCGGGGATTGGTCCGCGGTGGTCACCGCCTTTCCCGCGATCGTGCCCGCGAGCGAGCGCAAACGCGTCATCGGCGACCATTCGCGCCGCATGTCGTTGTTCGATGCCGACACGATGATGGCGCTGCGCCGCTCGGGCCAGTTCACGCCCGCATCGTTCCGGCAGGACCATTTCCTTGATGCGATGCACCTGCCGCGCTGGAAACTGCACGCGCTGTTGCGGGTGCCGCCACGCGTGTTCGGTACCTATCGCAAGGTGCAGGCATGGCGCCGCGACCATGCGGCCGGACGGGATCGCGCACGGTGAGCGCGCCGTCCATCTCGGTTGCGCCCACCATCTCGGTCGCGATGGCGACGTACAACGGCGCGCGCTTCATCGGCGAGCAGCTTGCCAGCATCGCCGCGCAGACGGTGCTGCCCGCCGAGCTGGTCGTGAGCGATGACGGATCGAGCGACGACACGGTGGCGATCGTGCGTGCCTTTGCCGCAACCGCGCCGTTCGCGGTACGGGTTCACCGAAACGACGTTAACTTGGGCTTTCGCGGCAATTTCATGCACGCGATAGGGCTGTGTTCGTCCGAACTGATCGCCTTATGCGACCAGGACGACGTCTGGGCACCGACCAAGCTGGCGCGCGCCACCGGGCCGTTCGCGGATGCCGAGGTGCTGTTGTCCTACCACGAGGCGTGGTTGATCGACGAAGCCGGCACGCAAATGGGGTTGGCGCACATATATCCGTTGCTGGCGCGCAACCCGCCGTCGTCGGCAAATGCGATGCGCAACCCCTACGGCTTCGCGATGAC